>Ga0209935_1002937_pt1 | contig 18978 bp, 28 predicted proteins | sample ThiBio_1000_plan_2_FD_183958 | JGI IMG/M metagenome (GOLD analysis project Ga0209935, IMG submission 183958) | Wastewater bioreactor microbial communities from Cape Town, South Africa - Thiocy_cont_1000_plan (SPAdes) | ecosystem: Engineered > Bioreactor > Thiocyanate-remediating >... | reverse complement strand
GCTACCGCTTCTTTATGACCAACGATCAACTGCTCTCGTGCTTGTTGTGCAAATTCATTGCAACTCCCGACGTCATTGGTGAGTCGGTGGATGTTGCCGGTCGAATGATCCTGCGTCTTCGGTACATGCCCTCCTCATCCTCCTCCTCCTCCTTTCTCTTCTGGTTCTCCCATTCATTTCACTCACTCGATTGCCTGAGTAGCGTGTGTGATGTGCTCAAAAAGTGGATCTTCGCGCAATTGCGCTCGTTGCGCTCGGATATCGATTTCGTGGCGAACCTCAAAGCCGCCCTCGAGAACGCTATCGCTCCTTTGTTCGAGGACGTTAGCGGTCCACTTATCGATGCTCTCGAATCGCCTGATGCCAATTACGTGGCGCACATGGTCGCGGTTACACCGTCTCGCGTAGTGCCGGTCCATTACATTATCACCAAACTCTTTGCCATGAACAAGAGCACCGAGGCGATTGTCTCCAAGGATTTGATCTCGAGTGCGTGCCTCTCTTGCTCTCTCCTTGATGAATCTCACGCAGCCGCCTAACGCTTCGATCTCACTCGCTACAGTCAAGACCGCATTGGTTCTTCTTCAACAACTCTTTTCGCTCGACAACAAAGCTCAAGCTGTTATCATCATGAATTCTCTTGCCGTACGCCAAATACTCTCTCTCTCTCTCGCTCGCTGGTGTTTGTTGAACTCGTTCTAACACTCGAAATCAATCTCGTTCAGGACTCTGGCTACTGTCGTCCCGAGACACTCTCCATCAACGGCCAGCGCAATATTTACTATCGGTTCTTGATCAAGGACTATCCCAAGCCATTGATCTCGCCGTCTCAAGAGCAAGAGCTCAGCCTTGAGTTGATTCAAATCCATCCACTCGAGTTTGCTCGCCAGCTCACCATGATCGATCAAGGTATGTATGCGATCGATCGACCGAGAATGAAACCGATCGTACCCATCTAACCATCGAGTGCTTCTGGTTGTTTCACCCAGCCTTCGTGCATGACATTGATCCATACTTGGATCTGGTTTCGTTTGCTCTTCAACGTGGCTCTAGTGCCCTTGATCGTTGGGAACACTTTATTCATCAAGTACGTCTCCTCTCTCTCACATTGATCGATCGCCTTGTACAATGTCTCATTCGATTGATGGTATTGCGTAGACATCCTCCTATATCCTCACCGAGATATTGACGACATCCAACTTGCGAAAGCGTACCACCTTGCTCGAGCGTGTTATCATGGTTGCAAATGTACGCGATTCACGATAAGCGAGCCCCACCCGTTATCTGCGCAATTACTCGTGTGTATATTCTAACGTCGCAAGCTATCGCTCATTGATAGGAATGTCTACTACTGCACAACTACAACTCGTTGGTCAACATTGTACAAGTACTATCACACCCAGCAGTCTTTCGCTTGTCCGAGACTTGGCGAGTACGTACACCATCCTCCTGCGAGAGAGAGAGAGAGAGAGAGAGAGAGAGAGAGAGAGTGAGTTGCTAACAATGAGACCGCGTGTTTAGAACGTGGCTGCCAAGAGTAGCAAGATATTCGAGAAGCTTCGCATCCTCGCGACTGCTGAATCCAACTACGAGCAGATTCGAGTCCTAATGCTCAAGCCTGAGAATCGTCCTTGTATTCCATACCTCGGTATGTCTCCTTCACCGCTACTGCAATCTCTCTCTCTATCTCTCTCTATCTCTTTTCGTTTGGTGACTAACTCGTTGGGATACAAGGTATGTTGAAACGAGATTTCAGTCTGGCCTGCATCGAAACCTCGACTGGGCCCTTGTCGTTCAACCAAGCGATTCCGATCGTCGGAATGCTCGAGAGCTTCACCGAGTTGATGCGATACGAGCATTCGTTCAAGTTCATCACGTCGGTGTACGACAACATTACGAGCTATGCGCAACTCACTCCCGAGGCCGCCTTGAAGCTCTCGCGCTTCCTCGAGGAGCCAGCGCTGCCAGAGAGCAAGTCCTCGTCGTCCTCGTCATCGCCCTTCTCGTTGAGCACCAAGAAGGGTGTGGCGCTTCCACCGATGGGAAAGCGACCGCAGCAGCAGCACTTGATGCCCAGTTCCTCTGCGCCCGATAGCGAGTTGGTGTCGGCCATGTTCGCGCTCGTGAGTCCACGAGAGCGACCAACAGGTCCGACCTCGTCCGTCATCAGCGCGAACCCCTCACCCTCCTCGAACGCCTCCTCGCCAGGCTCTCAGTCGCGCTCCAACTCGCCGCCGCTCGCCGCCACTCCACCGACCTCCATGGCAGCCATGCTCGTATCTTCGGCCATCGCCGAGAGTCGTAGCAGCCCGGCATCGACCGCTGGCTCGCTCGTTGCCATGCGGCGCGCGGCATTCGACAGCCTTGCGGCGAAACCGGTCTCGAATCCCGATATCAGTCACCATCCCAAGGTCGCCACGGGTGCCACCGAGTCACCGCTCACGCGGAAGGGCCTACCAGCTCTCACGCCACCTGCGAGATCAACTTCGCCCAATTCGATGCACAAACGTCGCAGCTCGATCGATCTCGGCGTCGCATCACCGCGCGAGGTCGTCACTCGACAGCCGACCGCGTGGGAAAGCTCGGTCGCCGATCAGGAACTCTCGGCCAGCACTGGAGCAGTTCTTTCTTCGCTGCCAGTCAAGCCACCGAGTTCTGGCAAGACCTCTCGCAGGAAGACACGCACTACTGCTGGTGACAAGTCCAAGTACGTTTCACACGACTGAGTGAGCAGTTTGGCGAGTCCATGTGGTGGTGGAATGGTATTCACCTCTTTGCCATTGTGATGGTGACAGGAAATCGATGAGTGAATGGACAGATAGCCAACTCGACACGTGGCTCACCGAGCACAAGCTCGGCCACCTGACGCAGAAGCTTCAAGAGAACTTTATCGGACCCAAGGCCTTGCCGCATATTCAACTCAGCGACCTGGTGGCGTGCGGCATTGCTGTCGGTCCTGCGAGGCTGTTGATCACGCACATTCGCCGCCACTTGGCCAAGGAAGAGTCATCGACCCTGCAGACCAAGGTGCCGACCGCATTAGCGCAGGCCATTCAGGCGCTCTCGGACTTGCAAGGTGCCACTGGCACAGCGACGCCCAATGCTCGTATTTCGCCCGAGATGCTCGAAGCCTTCCGCAGCACGCTCGACGCTCTCAAGTGTGTTGCATCGGCAAGTGGACTGTAGCACGCGTGTGTTGCGCGATTGTTGTTGTTGTTGTTGGTGTTGTTGTTGTTGTTGTTGTTGCGCTACGTTATTGAGTTTAAGGTGTTGTTTGCATATCCATCGAAAGGTGATAAGAAGAGTATTGTTATTTAAGAGTCAACCACAATATCCATATAGTGAGAGTTCTATCAGGCAATCAATCTATCTATCTGGCCATCTCCTGCCTGAGTATTACTGTTGGTCTTGCTCGTGAGGCAAGTATTCGAGATCACTGGCTGGCGGGGCAGTAGGAGGCAAGAAGGGTCCATAGATTTGCGGTGGCAGCGACGCATACGTCGGTGGCTCGACCGGTGGCTCGTACTGCGGTGGCTCGACTTGCGACACGTATGGAGCAGGTTGAGGTTGAGGTTGAGGTTGATGTTGAGGCTCTTGCATCACGTAGAGATTCGGATACAGTGCCTCGACTGGTGGTGCTGTGGCAGCGATCGTGGTCGTGGTGGTTGTGGTCGTAGTGGTCGTGGTAGCGACAGCCGCGGGAGGTTGAGCGACCAGCGACGGGTTCGAGAATGCAGCTTGCACCGTGGCAGTGTTGCGGTTGGCGCAGAAGATCTCCGAGATCTGCTTGAGAGAGCGCGAGAGCTCATCTTGCAACTCGGCCTTACGACGATTGAAGGCCTCGCTCGCTTGAATCTGCTTGGTTCGGTACTTGGCATCGGCTGCCTTGATGCCTGCCTCCTTCTTGGCTCGCAACGCCGCCAGAATCGTATCGTTCTCCTACCGATGCCAATCGAGTGCGCGTTAGCTTGCAGCCCCCGTCGCGCGAGAGGCTCTGCATCGTGCCATACCGCGTGGAGCTTCGACTCCTCGGCGTAGGTCTGATTGACACTCGCATATCGTTCGCCACGCTTGCTCTCGGCCTTGGAGACAGCGCGATCGAACTGTGCCTTGGCAGAGTTCAGCTTGGTTTGATGGTTGGCACGAGCTTCTGCGATTCGACGCTGCACGTCCAACAACTGCGAGCGCATGAACGGATCTCGAACTGCGCGAGTGAGATATGGCGACAGCAACCAATCCCAGTACGAATCGATGAACGCCACAATGTCCTTCTCGGTGGCAAGCTGCTGTTCGACCTGCACTTGCAGGTCCTCAGGTTGTGCAATCTCTACACGTGCTCAATCACATGAGAGAGAGTTCCGCGATGAGAGATTGCGATCGAGCTCATACCGAGAGCAAGCGTCCATGGATAATCCGAATGAATCTGTGCCAAGCTCGGCTGATTGGTAGCCATGTAGATCAAGAATCGTTCTCGAGCAAAGATTAATGTCACGTAGTTGTTGACAACCAACTCTCGAATCGAAGGTTGCGCAGTGGCCATCTGTGCAAAGTTCATGCGAGTGAAGCTCGTGTCGTCCTCGAGACCTCGAGCAAGCTCGCTGCTCGGAACGACTCGATGCTCCGAGATCCAAGCGCCATACAGCCGCAACATATCCAATCGATGGCCGCTATTCAGTTGCAATCGTTCGTTGAGTGAGCGAATCGAGTCACAACACGCTGCGAGTGAAGGGTTCGTGATGTGGCTAATCGTGGCCCCTCCCTAAACGTACGGCGTGTAGGATTCTCGAAAGAGCCTCGCAAAGTGGTCGATCGGTACGACGTTGTGGTGCACGAGTTCGCCTAGCAATGGCGCCGAGATGAAGTTCCATACACCGCTGAACGAGAGGTCCTTGGTCTCATCGAGGAACTTTTGGTGTACCTATGTACACACAATCCAATCCAATCGAATAGAATCGAATCGAATGGAGTCGAATCCAATCGATCAGTTGATTGGCATTGGATGATCTCTCGATCGCTGACTGAATGAATCAGTCAATCGAGCATTGATTGAATGAATGAACCAACCTCCTGAGGAGTCAAGATCTGCAGCAGCTTGGGCATGGTGAAGGTCGAGATAGCCGACACGAGACGTTGCTCCGTTGCCAAGCGTCGATACTCGCGCCACGCGTACGGATCGTTCAAGTACAATCCGGACAACATCGAGCGACTGAACACCAGGCTTCCTACCGACGAGATACCCAGCACCCACGACAAGAGGTTCGAATTGGATTCCGATGGGTTCGGTGCCGAGGATGGTCGAAACCAGAGATACAGGGCCGCAGCAGCCGACGTCAAGCCGACGACACACGCGACCTTGCCGACCATCGTGCCATAGTCGTGTCGCTCGTACCACGCGAGTTTCGCTCGTGCCTGTTCGAGCTCTCGCTAGAGATACATAGATTCCAGAGTTTGTTTGAGATATATTTCATGTTCTATTGTGGATTGTGTAAGAGTGTAAGAGTGTAAGAGAGGTACGCACCTCAGAGTCCTTGGATGCGTCACTCATTCGCGAGGCAGTGTGGTGTGTCGTCCAAGGATCTCACTCTGTTCTGCACCCTTGATATCAATCGATTCACTCACAATCCCCACGTCTAGAATAGAAGTCTAGATTCTAGAGTCCAGAATAGACTCGAGCGATGTGAGAGAGTTGAGAGTTGGGAGTCTCGAAGGAGGGAGGAGAGGTGTGTAAGCAAGAGCAGCAACGAACAAATGATGCGTAGCGCGATGTCGATCGAGCGAGATTCTTGGAAGCAGCATCCACGAGCGAGGCCTAATTATCCCACCAGACCTCCCTTGTTGTCGTTCGTTCTCTCGCTGCCTTCTACCTACCGAACAATCCGATTCATTTCAATTCGTTTCTGTTTGGCTTGTGTCGTGTATCGCGCGGGAACTACAGATGCGCAAAGATCTGGAATAACAACTCGTTCGGTATCAACGAGACGATCGAATCATACACCAATGATCGAATCATGGTCACGGTTAGTACGGCTCGTCGGATGGGTCTCGTGGCTCCGGCGTGTCGGTCGGGCGTCCAGTGGAAGGTATCGAGCAGCCATCGATTGGGCGCAATGACGTGCACCTCGTGGCCCACCGTGTACGCAATCAGGCCTCGACGCTCGTCGAACGCCACGGTCCACGGTCGATCGTTGCATTGCCACACGGCCAGAGGATTGCCCTCGGGCGTGAAGGCCTGCAATCGACGATTGAACGTGTCGGCGACCAAGATGCGTCCGTGATTGTCGACGCACAGACCCTGTGGCTTGTAGAGCTGCCCGGGCGCGCTGCCCTTGACACCGAACTCGAACAGGAAGGCGCCGTCGACGGCCGACCACACTTGTATGCGATTGCGCTCGGTATCCGACACGATCAAGCGCGCTCGTTCACTGTCGACCGCCACGTCCGAGATGCGCGAGAAGGTCATCGAGCCCGGTGGCTTGTTGTGCGTGCTAAAGAACGCCACGAACGAGAGATCGACCAGCGACAGCACCTGCAATCGAAAGTTGTTGGTGTCGACCACGTACAGCCGATCGGTGTGGCGATCGATCGCGAGTGCTCGAGGCGCCTGGAACTCGAGTTCATCGAGACCCATGCGTCCGATCGACCGTTGATGCGAGTAGTCCTGCAGCGACAGCACCTGCAAGCGTTGGTTGCTGCGATCGCTCACAATCACGCGCTCGTGCTCGTGGTCGATCGCCGCCATGTACGGGTATCGAAAGCGCCCGTCGGTCTTGCCGTCCTCGCCGAACTTGCGAATGACCGAGCCGTCGTGCGACGACACCACCACGACACGATGATTGTTGCTATCGACAATGTACAAGTGAGCAAGATCGACGTCGAACGCCAGGCCTCGAGGTCGATCGAACACGATGGGTCCCCTGTACGGCCAACCCCAATCGAGCACAAACATCAAGCGAGGGTCTCGTCGTTTACGAGGATAATCCGATTCTTCTATGATATCATCATCGCGAATGACAGGCCGAGGGCGAGGCGGAGGTGGAGGAGGAGGCTCAGGCTCATCGATCGTGAGATCAATCGTGAGAGCCATGATGATGATGTTGCAGCAGGCAGGCAGCTATGATGATGAATGCTGGTAGCGATGCTGCATTCGCTCACTTGCCTCGCGCTCCTCGCAACTCAATCCAGTACAACCTCTCATCAATCCAATACTATCTCACATCAATCCAATACTATCTCACATCAATCCAGTACTATCTCTCATCAATCCAATACTATCTCTCATCAATCCAATACTATCTCACATCAATCCAATACTATCTCTCATCAATCCAATACTATCTCTCATCAATCCAGTACTATCTCTCATCAATCCAATACTATCTCTCATCAATCCAATACTATCTCTCATCAATCCAATACTATCTCATCAATCCAATACTATCTCGTCTATCCACTCTTACACGCCCACTTGTAACATATCTCTCTCTTCCTACTATCCCAGCACTCTGTTCACACTCGCCTAATCTGATCCAACACCGAGAGGCACTGCATTTATGTCTCGACAGTCGACGCCTTTATCCTCGCTTGGTAAGCACCAACTCCAGCACTCGAGCACTGGCACCATCGATGATTATCAAGACGGCAGCGCCAAGCGCCAATGTCTCGAGTCTCGATCATCGAACAAGAACAAGAACCAGTCGTCATCGATAGACTGCGATTCGACCGATCGATACCTTGGCGTGTATCACGACTTTGAGTCAGACTTCGAATCGGACTCGAGCTACAGCTATGATTCGGATGGTGACGATGTTGATTCGGTCAGCACCTCAGACTCGGATGGTGACGTTGTCGATTCGGCCTGGAAGACGGAACGAACCAACACCAGCACCACTCCAATCAGCAACACTCGAACCAACAGTGGCAGCACTCCTTCTCGTAGTCATCGTCGACGACCTGCCTCATCGAATGATGCAGATGAATCGGTTCCATACGAACCCGAGTCGAGCTCTTCTTCATCGTCGTCATCATCGTCGTCGCTGGCATCACGATCGAAGGACAGTACCGAGGTAGTGAAGGACGCTCGATACTGGGCCACCAAGTGCTTGGACGATCTGCGCAACCGTCGAGTCGAGAACATTCCGCACTTCATCAAGTGCAATCCCGACTGCTCGATCGCTCACCGCACGCTGTCGTACTACGTGCGACTACTACAAACGAACAAACCGCTCCCGCCGCGAAGTGGCGCATCGATTCGAGTCTTTACCGACGAAGAGGAGTCGATGGTGTTCGATCGAGTGATGCAGGCACTCGATGCCGGTCAGCAGGTTACGTTCGAACTCATACACACCATTGCCAGGGGCGTTGCGCTCGAGCGGCGCGAGGGCGAGCTCGACGACTCGGCTGCTCTCGATCGCGCACGTCGCTGCTCGACTGTTGGCTGGATCTCGAGTTGGAAGCTACGATTCAGGCACAAGCTGCCGTTGGCTGCCTACAAGCCTCGCAACCGTCGTCCGAACTCGAACTCGATCGACTTCATGTCCAAGTCTGGCGGCATCACACCGCCAGTCGACTCGTCCTCGTCCACGCCATCGACCTCGAGTTCAACCACACTAGACATTGATACCGAGACGAGATTCGATGTTGGCGACGAGCAATCACAAGCGGACAACGTCGTCTACGTAGTGCCACTCGTTCACAAGGACCATGGCGTCAAGGATCCGCGCTATTGGTCGCTGCGGTGCTTCGAGCATATCCGCAACGGCCGAGTCCCTGGGCCCATGGAGTTCCTCCGACGCAATCCGGCATGCACCGTGCCGTACAACACTCTGCGTGACTACGTCAAGCGCCTGAACGCCAACCGACCGCTCCCGCAACAGATTGGCTACTCGGTGCTCACGTACGAACAGGAGACCAAGCTGATCGAGCGATTGTGGCAGGTGCACCGCTCGGGCGAGGACATTTCGCGCGAGATGCTGCTCGCCTATGCCAAGGAGGCGGCGCAAGAGTGGCGCGACGGCGAGGTCGATGACTCGGCTGCGCGAGAGCGAGTGCGCCGATGTGAGTCTTGGTTGTACTCGTGGCGCACTCGCGTCAAGGACAAGCTGCCTCCGTTGAATTGCTTTCGTCACCGTGTCGACACCGACACGGCTCGAGAGTGGGTGCTCAAGTTCCTCGACGGTAACGAGAGCTGTACCGACAACTTCCTTCAACTCAACCCCGACTGCCCGCTGAGACCCTCTGCGTTGCGTTGGCATGTATCCGAGTTCCACAAGCGACAACGACAACGACAACAAGAGCAAGAACGACAACAAGAGCAAGAACGACAACAAGAGTTACCAGAACAGCAACAACAAGAACGACTACAAGAAGATGAACACGAACGACGACAACAACAACAGCAATTGGCATCGAGCAAGCCCAAGACCAATCGACCACTCACGCCACAACAAGAAGCCGAGGTCCTTGCTCGCATGTGGCAAGTGTACAACTCGGGTCAAATGGTCACGCGTGAGATGACGATCGAGTTCGCCAAGGAGCTGGCACGAAAGCGGCGCGAAGGAGAGGCCGATGATTCGGCTGCTCTCGAGCGCGTTGCGCGCTGCACCGACGATTGGGTCTCGCAGTGGAAGAGGCGCTTCAGGCCCAACGTGCCTCGATTCAACTCGCTTCAGAAGCGAGGCGAGATTCTCGCTTCGTACGACAAGATAACAAAGAGAAAGGCCGCCAGCGCACCGGCACTCAAGAGCAAGTCGGCTCGCATACTCACCAACGAGCAAGAAACCGAGGTCTTTGATCGAGTGATGCAACTCCATCGCTCGGGTTCGAGGCTCACACCGACCATGATCAAAGCCATTGCCTATCAAGTGGCTCGTGAGCGGCTTCCAGGTGAGGTCGACGACACGGCCGCTCTCGAGCGAGTGCGCCGACTGTCCCTGTGCCAGAGCTGGGTCAACAACTGGAAGAATCGAGTCAAGCACAAGCTGCCTCTCGAGGCCAGATATTCGCGCCAGTACCTACTCGACCGTATCCGCAGGAGAGATGCTGCCTCGACCTCGACCTCCTCCACCTCTTCCTCGTCTTCCGACTGCTTCGTTGCCATCGAAAACATTGGCCACCTGGTCAACGACTACCTCCAATCTCATCTGGACTCGAGGTTGTTGCCAGCCGATGCCAGACTTCCAAGCGACTCGGTCAGTCTCGGTGCGGAAGCAAGTTCCGACTCTAGCAACGATCGCAACTGCAACAATACTCAATTGCTCGATGACGACGAAACCGACGTCACTGAAGATGAGTATTCCGAGGAAGATTTCGACTGGGACTCTGACCATTACTACTGGAGCGATGACGAGTAGATGATTGAGACTCACGCATATCGTTTTCGTTATCGTAGTATCGGTGCTCAATGATGATTGTTATTCATTCGTGGATTCTTGTAGAACCAAACCAACTCTTGTCGAACTCTTCTACCAACCTACTCCTCACGAATACTATGATTGATCGATGAGATTCGATGAGATTCAATGAGATTGAATGGAGAGTGCGGTACTGTTCTTATTTCTCTTCTTCCTCGCCACAGCAACAACAGCACCAGCTTCAGAACATATGGACCAAACCACAACCACGACCGAGGTCACAACGCCAACAACAGCGAGTCATGACGTAGATACAGTTGCCGCTGCAGCGGCATCGAGCACTTCTTCCTCGACAGCGACGTCGAGCGCCACCGAGCAGGCAGTCGATGGATTGCTTGGCGCAGGGCTGCTGCCGTACGCGATTCGAGATACCAGCTCGACTCGACGACGATGTGCCAATCGCGAGATGCTGGTGTTGATGCATCGCATGCTCGAAGGCAAGAAGCAGGGCTTCTACGTCGATGCAGGCGGTGCTGCCGACCATCGATACGACACGACTCGATACGATATCGCTGCACGAGAGTTCTCGGAGGAGACGGCTGCGACGCTCTATCGTCTCGCGACAGCCACTGAAGCCTCTCCCAGTTCGACGGGCGATACTGCACATCAGGGAGATGGTGATGGATCGTCGATGGATATCGAAGCGCAAGCCATGAGCCAAGAGGCTCGTGTCGAAGCTTCGAAGGCTTGGTATGTGCTGGATTGCATCGATCGATCGATGATGATGATGGCACACACAAGCTCGACTGAACGAGGTTATATGGATCATGTGGTCGCGTCGTGGTGCGGGCGGACTTGATTGGATCGCTACGATGGCGCCATCACCAGGATCCAAGGCATCATGAAGCCGTTGTTGAACAGCTCGTCGGATCGCATACGCCCAGTGACGACCAACAAGTACGTGAGCTATCTCGTGCCGGTGCCATTGGTCGATGCCGACGCCATCAACGCCTTGTACTCGTCGCTCGAGCTCAAACAAAAGCCTCGAGTCTTTGAGTGGATACCGGCGGCGGCCTTGGTTGCTGGGACGCAATCGTTGCCGTTGCATGCGCGTATCAATCGACCTCAGCTCGTGAAGCAGTTGATCGAGTTGACTGCCAACTTGGCCAAGGACGTCAAGGAGTCGAGGTGCGCTTGATTGGTTGATTGATTCGTCAATCGAGAGATCAAGATCGACGAGGAGCTCGATCTGAGGTCTGACTCGATGAATGATAGTGTCGAGGTTCATTCGACTGGAGCAGCAGTACCGATTCCGAACGATGATGCTGATGGCGATGGCGCCGAGACACGATGGACTACGAGCGGTCGCAATGGACTGCCGACCGTGGTCGATCGCTACTACGACCAGTTCATCGCTACGGCGCAGCTGTTGCGTGCGTGGGCGCTGTGCAAACCGAACGCCTCGTCGGATTGGATCTCGCCCGTGGACACTGAGTGGAACTGCGACCAATACGTCTATCAACACACGAATGGGTACAGCCACGATGTGCTCGATGCATGGATGGGACTGGCATCAATTCAAGCCCACTGATGCATGAGCGCGTGTGTGCGTGTGTGTGTGATCGAGTGCAGACTCTGCATCATTGGTCTGGCTGCTTCCCATTCGATTCCACGCTTGGGTAAGCAAGTGGCATCGATCAACTACAACGTCGGCAAGGTCGATCGACTCCAGAATCAAGTGCAGGGCAAGCGCAAGAAGGGCGGCATCTGGATGGAGGTATCTTCGCCCTTGTGCGAGATCAAGTGCACCGACGGCAGCGAGTTCCTCGTGCTGGCGTGTGTGCGTGGCCATCTGATCGAGATCAACCGTCGATTGGTCGATGATCCATCGTTGCTATCCTCGCCCGAGAAGGTACGGTCAGGATCGCCGTCAATCAAGTGTGTGTGTGCGTATGTGTTTGTGTTTGTTTTCGGGTGATGATGCTTATCGGGGAGGTGGATGGCAATGTGACGCGCGAAACGTGATGTTTGGTACGATAGGCGACTACCGAAGGCTTCATTGCGATCCTCAAGCCGACGTTCCAGGAGATCGACACGGCAGCGAACCATCTCACTTGCGTCTCGTCTCGATAGTCTCGTTTCCGACACGAAGATTGCTTTCGATAGGCGGTATAGGCGGTAGAGGCGATAGAGGCGATAGAGGTAGTAGCTTCGAATAAATGAGTGGCGTCGCAAGCCTACTTGGTCTTCTTGGGAGTGGCGGCGGCTGCAGCAGGCTTGCTGTGGCTGCGCCATGCGTTGGCGCGAATGATGGCGAGGAACGGAATGACCATGTACGAGGCACTCTGCAACACGAACAAACGCGGGTCACTCGGCGGGTACTGCTCGTTGAGCAGGTTGGCGGTCATGTACAACTACACAACAACATCGTCGTGCGTGTGAGTGTGAGAGATTCAATCATTGTCGCTTGGCGATACGGAATCAAAGATCATATGGAGTGGTTCGATGCGATGGGATACATACGGCACCAGCGTAGAGCTTCGCGGAGCAGATGCACATGATGAAGCTCGGCAGCCACTTGGTGCCAAAGAGGAAGATGATGGCGAAGAGCAGGTAGCACGTTCCGAAGCCGAAGGCATGGTAGCACACGGCGATGCGCGTCCATTGCGGCATCTTGACCCACAACATGTCGGCCTGCTCTCGAGCAAATGAGACCGCGCACGAGAGATCGAGACGATGCGTCGATCCTCGAATGAGCGCCATGCATCATGGCTAGGAAGCAAGCGAGACGAGAGCGACGGGACGCACCTCGATGCCCCACTCGTAGGACTTGCGCACAAAGAAGTTGGGCGACGTCGGCAGCACCGGCTCTCCCATGCACACTGGCGCCTCGACCGCGAACGACACGATGACGAACAAGGCGAAGAAGACACCGAGCACGATATCGAACAAGCGACCCAACTCTGAAGACAAGGCCATGGTGTGAAGAGGGGCTTTGGGCTTTGGGGTTTGAGGTTGGGCTTTGGGTGGGAGAGGCAGCGAGGGCGGAGAAACGAAGCAACTGACGGAATATCGCTCGCGGTGGCAGCGGAATATCGCGGAACTGCGAAAGTGGCGAAAGTGGCGAAAGTGGCGAAAGTGGCGAAAGTGGCGAAAGAGGCGAAGAATAGGAAAGCTCCTCCGCTACTTCTGCGCCTCTTTATTTGCTCTCTTCGCACCAAGCCGATCCAATCCCCTCTCATCATCCGCTGCATCGTTTGGTAGCTCTCCCCAATCCACTCTCATCACCCGCTGCATCGTTTGGTAGCTCTCCCCAATCCACTCTCATCGTCTGCTGTATCGTTTGGTAGCTCTCTATTCAATCCACTCTCATCATCCGCTGCATCGTTTGGTAGCTCTCGATTCCCTGCTGCAGCAATGGAGCTCGTTCACACATCACAAGTCAACGCAGCGTATCGCCGCTTCTTCTTGCGCCTCTTCGACACATCCGAGATTCGCGAGTGGGCCGTGTGTGGCCGTCGCTTCTCGGGAGAGTTCACCCTGGTCCATGGTGCGCGCCGCCCCATTGCTCGCATCGCTGCAAGCTGCATTCGTGATTGAATTGCTGACTCGCGCCCGAATCGACAGGACGAACGGCGTCGTGTGTCGGCGGCACGGTGGGCTCGGTGGTCGGCGGCGTGGCCGGGTTCGCGCTGGGTCTCGGCCTCACGATTGTGCTCTTCAGTGGCTCGGCCGGAGGAGGCGCAGGCGCAGCCGTCGTCACTCTCGGCGTCCCGACGTATGCTGCAGCGCGCGAAGAATACACATGCAGCCACGTGGGGGAGCGAGCGGGATGGGCAAGGGCCGGGGGCCGTAGCTGAGACATTGGGCGGTGGTTGGGTGATGCGCGTAGGGTGGGGCTCGGGTACCTGGGAGGCTTGGCGGGAGCCGTCGGCGGCTACGTCGGCCAGATCGCCATCGTCGGCCCGCTGGCGGTCATCAGCGTACGAACGAGCGGCGCCTCGCACTCGCCATCGCCATCGCGCACCTGGTCTCTTACACACACGGGTCGATTGGTTTGGGCTGGCGTAGTATGTGCCAGCACGAGCGGTCGAGGCGTCGGTGCACGGCATCCAGCGAGTGTCGCGCAGCCTGCGCATGAGGAAGGAGGAGCAGCTCGCTCTCGAGGCCGACCTGAACGACCAGCATCGCTCGCTCTCTCGCTCTCGTACGTTGCCGATTGCTTGATTGATTGGATTCGAGTTCTAACTGATAGCGTTGGCTTGGTTTGGGGGCAGAGGTGCTGCCTGCGACGCACACGTATGAGCGCCTCGAGCCATGTGAGCTCGACGTTCCGATTGTCGTACGCAATCCCGTTCCTCCAATCGATCTCTGCAAACTGCGCACGATTGACTGACCTACCCCCAATTGACGCTCTTGAATGGCTGATGCACAGTTCTCGTTGGTGAGCGAAAGTACGATGAACGACAGACAAGCAAGGCTGTATTCGAACTGTTGGACTGATCAATCAATCAATCAATCAATCAATCACTTGCGTGGATCGAATCGAATTGAATGTGATTCTGTGTGTATTGCGAGTAGTGGAGAACTCGCCGGTGGATCTGGTCGCAACCCTCTACATGGAGAATGGCGCCTTCGGAGGCGTCGTGTGGCAGGGCCAGGTACCTGCCGCTGTCTCTTGGCACTGAGCGACGTGCGTCGTTCTCCCATCGAATACGCGAGCTGATCGAAGAATGCGAAATGTGTAATGTGACCCAGCCGACGATCGGCGATGCGATTCGATACTCACGTGTGGTCGAGGGCTCGACCACGAGCGTGTCGATCTTTATCGATTGGGCTGCAATGCCGCCGTTGATTCATCGCGTCATCGTGTGTGCTGCCTCGTACCTTAAGCCCTTGTCCGAGTGCAATGGTACAATCTCCCTCCCTCGTTCGCTCTCTCTCATTTGAGCTGACTCGAATCCATGGAATCCTCAGCAAAATTCGGGGCCCTGCCATTGGCGGAGAGTCAGTTGATTGCCGAGGCTGAGGAGTTCTCGTTGTGTCCGTCCGAGATTCAGGACAAGTTGATCGTGCGATTCACCGTGTACAACGTGGCCTCCAGGACCTCGTTGAGCATCAAGTGCAAGCTCGGCGAGACGGTGCTGCAGCTGAAGGAGCGCCTCTCGAGCCGATTTGTCTTCGACATTCCCGTGACCCAGCAGAACCTCGTGTTCGGAGCTCGCATCCTCGACGACTCGCACACGCTTGCAGAGGCTGGCGTCTTCTTTGGCGCCATGTTGCAGCTCGTCACCAACCAAGCTCGCGAGGTATCGACGACGGACCCCGCCAGTTTGATCCGGATTGCTCACTTGAGCGTGCGTGTGTTGGGCTGTTCGTGCAGCTTTCCGCTGAGCAACTCGCGGCGTTGCAAAATGACCTTCCAGCCGGCTTCACTGGTCGATTCGTCATGTTGAATTCGGTCGGTATCGGTGCTGCCACGTGGTACATTGGTGCATCGTACGTTCTGAATCCCATCTCTCTCCTCGTCCTCGCTCAGACAAAGGACGTCGTGCTGAACTGCTGTCTACCTACAATGTGCACAGAATCGTACGCCAACGAGAGAATAACACTCGATGGCTTCTGAAGCCCGAAGGCAAGCCAGCCGTCGGAACGCAGTTGGAAGACGTGCTGCCGGTGCTGGCGACCACGATCGAGCAGCACAACCTCGAGATCTCAGATGTGACCGAGCTCATGATCGAGTGTGATGGAGAGGTCAGTCAATCGGTGTCCGCTTGCTGTTTGCGTGCACGCTATCCTCTTGCTGACTGTAGCGGGCGGTGGCATGCACTGCACAGTTCGTCGTGGATCTGCTGGGACTCGATCGCTTCTATCGAGTGTTTCCCATTTGTTCGGTAGCATCGGTCGAGAGGACGGCACGTATCGGCCTCTCGTTGCTGAAGACCCAACCGCTCGAGCTGTGCGACGTCGTAGTGGTGTTGCGAACGGCTGCAGTGCGCACGGGCGAAGAGACCTCGCTCCCGGAGACTTGCCGCGTTCTGTTCATGGGCACCGGAGCCGACAATCGCGAGGATCAGATTTCCTTGTCGACCTATGAAACGACGCAATTCCTCGCCATGATGACGCGAAGGGTACGCAAGCTTGTTGTCTGCACAACGTGCAAATATGCGAGTGCGTAGCTGACGAACAAGAGACGCCTTGATGATGTTGCCTGTGCGCCAACAGACCAATCCGACGGCGTACTCACGACCGCGTAGCGAGCCTCTCTTCACGATGACACCGTTGCGCTTGGTGTGTAGCGAGCAAAACCTTGGCCAGTTCCTCGAGCTCGTGTTCTGCCGCAATCGACCGGCCTCGGTGGCGGTAGCAGCGCACCACTTGGCGATGACGCCCGAGTTTCGTTCCAAGTACCGCGGAAAGCGATTGCGCCTCGTGATCACGGCGTGCGACCAACCGCGCCAGGTAGACCTCAATGTACGTGTGCCTGTGCGCGCGCACACACTCGCCTGCTGCTCTCGATCCTTCAGCGACCAACACGAGCGCGACGGGATGTCGCTTGGCGAGTTCAGGAGGCCGATGAAGGAGAGATCAAAGCAGCGATGCAATGGCCGTTGTCGAACAACTGGTCAGCCGAGCCGATCATTCACTTCCGCTTGGTGGAGGTTCACACGCTGTACTACAAGACCATGTACGTGCAATGGAGGTTGGCAGCAGCAGCGGCAGCTTGGCGTGCAACGTGGAACGAGGCCTGACGCTCGAACGGTACTCCGCAGTGCTGAATGCCAGTATGACATGGCCAAGTACACGCTGCCGTACGACGGTATGGTCAAGATGTACCACCGCGACTCGGTCGACCTCGCCATTTCGATTCGAGTCTTGAACTATGCCGCCTCGCAATCGGTCGTCGTTCAGGACCAGACGGCTCCCGATGCACAAGTCGAGTGTCCTGTTTGGTATGTTCTCTCTCGCTCGCGCTGATAGGCTGACTGGTTGGCTGGGTGACTCATTGATTTGATGTGCTGTAGCGGTGATTCATTCACGGTGCGCGACATGTTCATCATGACCCCATGTGCGCATGCCTTCTGCAACTCGTGCATCGTGGGCTATTTGACGGCCAAGATCTCGGAGGGAAACGTGTCATCGATCCGGTGCCTGGCGCCCGATTGTGGCTCGGAGTTCAAGGTCGAGCAGCTCAAGCAGCTGCTGCCAGAGGAGCTGTACCTACAGTACCAAGAGTTTGCCTTCAACACGGCGATGGCATCGCGTCCGGGAGTCGTATGGTGTCCGAGGGCGTCGTGCGGCATCGTAATGTTCGGAGACCCTGATCGGCCCATCATGGTTCGTGCCTCTCAGCCGCAACAAGAGCAAGAAGAGTGTCGACTCACGCCTCCGTGGACCGGGAACGTGAGTGTAGGTGTGTCCGGCATGCCAGTACACGTACTGCTTCCACTGCAGGCGCGAGTGGCACGCCGATATGACGTGCGACGAGTACGCGGCCATGAGAGACGACCAGGTCGAGCAACGCTACCAGCAGTGGGTGCAGGAGCACGCCAAGCCGTGTCCCAACTGCCACGCCAACATTGAGAAGAACGGCGGTTGCAACCACATGACGTGCACGGCGTGTCGCCATCAGTTCTGCTGGTTGTGCATGGAGCCGTACGTGGCCAATCACTTCAATCAAGAGGGTCCGTGCCACGGTCGACAGTTCTCTTGAAGGCGCACAACCCCGCCAAACACCGCCAAACACCGCCAAACACCTTGTAAAAATCCGTACTTCCTGATAGTTTCGAGAACCACACGAATAATAAACCTATCATCCATATCTTGGGAATCCAGCTTGTTAGCTCGTCGTTGTGGTCAATATTCCTCAGAAGGGGGAGGAAGAGAGAGGAAGATATTTCGCGCAGATTTTTACGTGGTCCGCGTTCATTTGCTTGCTCGCCCTCCCGCACACGCACGCACTCTCTCTCTCGCTCTCTCGCTCTCGATCCTTCTCGCGATGGCCGTGGTATTCTCCAAGCCCACCTATCCCGTCGTACACCATGCGCCGCCGGTATCACTGGCCGTGAGCAACTTCCGTGTCAGCGACTGGGCTCTCGTGCTCGGCGCCACGGCGCTCTCGTATCCCATCGGCTACCACCTGATTGGTACGCTGCTTGCCAGCGCCTCTCTCTCTCTCTCGCGCGCGCTCTTTGGACCGCTCCAGGCGATACTCACTCGCGTTTATGTGGTGTTCGTGGGGCCTACAGCGAAGCCACCGATTCCTCGTCGAGTTGGAGGCTGGGCGGCACTCATCGTTGGCGCTGTTGGGTATGAACCGCTGCCATACACCACCTCCCACCCCCTGTAGATATCAATGTCTGTCTATCTATCGTGATCTATCGTGATCTATCTATCGCGGTCTATCTATCTATCAATCTATCTATCGTGATCTATCTATCTATCTATCTATCTATCTATCTATCTATCTATCTATCTATCTATCTATCTATCTATCAATCAATCAATCTATCTATCTATCTATCTATCTATCTATCTATCTATCTATCTATCTATCGTGATCTATCTATCTATCTATCTATCTATCTATCTATCTATCTATCTATCTATCTATCTATCTATCTATCTA
>Ga0209935_1002932_pt1 | contig 19013 bp, 10 predicted proteins | sample ThiBio_1000_plan_2_FD_183958 | JGI IMG/M metagenome (GOLD analysis project Ga0209935, IMG submission 183958) | Wastewater bioreactor microbial communities from Cape Town, South Africa - Thiocy_cont_1000_plan (SPAdes) | ecosystem: Engineered > Bioreactor > Thiocyanate-remediating >... | reverse complement strand
CATAGCGTTGTAGTCGCGCGCTCGCTCGTGTCTGGTGCTGTGGCAACAACATGGGCGACACCGACGCCGACACGCCCGTGCCGCCGCCCGGTCCTCCCCCTCAGTATGTGCTGCAGCAACAGCAGCAGCAACAGCAACAACAGCAACAGCAGGTGCTGAAGCTGCCGGCACCTCCTCGTAAGCCTCCGAGTGGCGCGTCGCCGTTGCTTCGCGCTGTGACCGACGGCGCGGCGCTCGGCAGCTCGCGCCGCTACACCATCAGCTCGCCGGTCGACTTCTCGTTCGAGGGCGACAACAAGGACCAGCCGGCCTGCTCAACCACCACCACCACCGCCACTACCACTGCCACCGCCACCGCCACCGCCACTGAGGGTGACAGCGAGGAGATCGTGCTGTCGGACTCGTGGTCGCTGTCGTCGATCGAGCAGCTGTCCGACGGCGAGGACGACCTCGACGCCGACGCGGCACTCGGCGTCTCGCTCGACAGCGCCTTCGCGCCGCCTTCCAAGCTCGGTGGTGGTGGTGCGAATGCCTCGCTGCCTCCGCGGCTGGGATTCATCGACCAGATCGAGAACATGGCGTGGCGCCAGAGTATGCAGGACATGATGCAGAACGTGCCTCTCACGGCGCGCTCCGAGCGGTACGACGAACGACACCGACATCGTGCTGCTCGTGCTGATATGGCATGCAACCTCTCAGCGCTCAGCAACAACAGAAGCAGGCGTCCGAGTTCATCTATCTCTACGAATCCGGCTCGGCGCTACGCACCATGAGCATGGGCTTGAGGTACGTCGTCGTGCTGTTGCTGCTGCTGCTGCGCGCTCATCTCACCTCACACACTCTCGCACTCTCGTTGCACCAGCCACGATTCGATCAAGACCAAGACCATCCAGCGTACCACGAGCTCGGCCTCACTCACGCGCCATGCAGTCACGCCATCACGAGTCCGTATCGTGCCGAACAACGTACGTCGACTGCCGTGCCGCTGCTGCCTGGCACCCTCACTCACTCGCTCGCTCATGCTCTCGCTCGGCGCCGCCACCTGTCATGTGCTCAGCCTGCCAATCCCGTTCCGTTGCTGCGCCGAACCTCGAGCGACACCAAGATGCGTGCGTCACTCGGCAACCACTCCGACACGGCCTTCAATGCCTTCCCTCCGCCGGCGAGCCCGACGCCCGACCGCGTGGAGCCGACCTCACCGAGCAGCGAGAGCCACCCCAAGGTCCAGCTGCCCATCGCGCCCATGACCGCCAGCGAGCCGTCGTTGGTGCTCGGCCGAGCGGCTGCCGCCACCGCGGCCGTGACGCTAATCGAGCCGCTCGCCAAGCTCGCGCTCGAGACCGACAGCCCGGCCACGGTCGTGAACGCCATCAACTTTCGGAATCCCATCAAGCTCACGCCTCGTCGCTCGCACACCATCACCGTGTACGTCCGTACCTCGAGCCACTGCCGATGCGATTGCCGTCGCTGCTGACTCTCGCCCACACCTCCACAGCTCGAACTTGAACGAGGCCACTGGCTCTCGTGCCTCGCACAACTTCCTCGACTACGCCCTCGCGCACTTTGCCACCGGCAAGACCAAGAACTCGAAGCTGCGCGCCAAGATGAAGAAACGAATCAGTGCTGCCAAGGTACTCTCACGCTCACTCTCATGCAGCATGGAAGGAGTGAGTGAGAGAATCTGAGCCTCTCTCACACACGCTGCGCACGAACGTACCTTCGGGCTGTTGTACAGAAACCACTCAGCATGCCGCTTCATCCATTCAGCTCGAATGAGCTGCGCGCGATCGCCATCAGCAACTTTGACAAGATCATGCTGTACTGCCAAGTGGCGGGCACGCCGGGCTCCGAGGAGCGAGGGCTCGAGATTGCGCAGGAGATCCTGCGTACGGGCCTCGAGATGGCCACGCTACGTGACGAAATCTACTGCCAGCTCATCAAGCAGGCATCGAACAACAAGTACGACCGAGTGCCGACTGACTGCCTCGTCACTATTCTCACCTGCGAGTGCGAGAGTAGAAAGAATGCCGCGCGCGTGTGGGAGTTGATTGCCTTCTGTCTCGGCTGCTTCCTGCCATCGAACACGCTCGACAAGTACCTGCAAGCCTTTCTTCACGAGCAATCGCAGGTCGAAGGTGAGATCGGCGAATGGGCTCGCTATTGTCTCGACCGCGTCGAGAAGGCTCTCCAGACCTCGAAGCGCTTGTTCGTACCCGTGTTGCGTGAGCTCTCGTTCGTTCAGGTTCGTTGCCGCCAAGTAGTGGCTGCCTCCGCAGTTGATGTTGATGATGCTGACACTGCTGATGATGCGGCCTTACAAACCAGAAACGCAAACCGATGAACACGTCGTTCTTCTTCGTCGATGGCCGCCAGAAGACGATACCAATCTACTCGTCGACCAACGCCCATGAGGCACTCGAGTTCTTGTGCCACATGCTGTCGCTCGCTGACCATCAGGGATACAGCGTCTTTGAGCACTACAGCATCAAGAACAACGTCACGGCCAAGAGCACCTACACAGGTATGCACACGGGCGAGACCAGACGAGACGACAACCTCCTGGTCTGACAAATCAACCTGTTTGCGCGTGTGCCACCACCAGAGCGCAGTCTCATGAAGTTCGAGAACGTGCCCAATGCCTTGGGCAAGTTCGAGCTCTTCTCGAGCGCCTACTCGGCCGATCCCACCGTGACCGCGACCGCCAAGCTGGTGGTGAAGCGCAAGCTGTTCTTGACGCCGAACGTGCTATCGGAGGACCCGGTCGAGAACCGGCTGCTCTACTACCAAGCGTGTGACGACATTCACCGTTGTACACTACCGTGTTCGATCGAGGATGCCGAGATCCTCGCGGCTCTGCGGCTGCAGGCCGAGTTCTCGGATTTCGACGAGGACAAGTTTGCCAAGCACGAGAAGCTGGTGTACGTTCATTCATTCATTCCGTTCATTCGTTCGTGGCGCTTGCACTTGCTCACTGGCAAGAGATGTGGCTCCCTTGTGCAGCTTGGAGGACTATCTCCCCGAGACACTGATGGCGCTGTACCCGAGCCATCCGTGGATGCAGCTCATCAAGCACCAGTACGCCACCATGACCGGCATGAAGGCCGAAGAGGCGCGTACGTACTACCTGCAGTACTGCCAAGAGCTGCCGCTCTACGGCTTCCATCTCTTTGTCGTCGAGCATCGCGAGGACGCCAGCGTGTGGCACATGCCCAAGCAGTTCCGCGTGGCCGTCAACGTCAGTGGCATCTACTTTATTGCGCTCGATTCGCCGGTACGTGCCACCGACACCGACACTGATGAGTGATTCGTATTCAAGCTGCTGATCGAGCCGTACGGACCTGGCACAGACCATCTACCACTCGTTCATGCTCAGCGAAGTGGTGACGCACCATGCAACACCCAAGCTGCTGATTCTGACCTTCCAGTCTGCAAGCATCTCGCTGCGCTTCGAGGAGGCTGACGAGTTCATTAGCCTCTTCCTCGACTACAAGTACCACGCGCTCAAGGCCGCCACGGCCACTGCACACGCTCTCCCCGTGTAACCAACCGCGAGTGCGGGTGTGGGTACAGCGAGCGAGCGAGCGAGCGAGCAGTGTGCATTCGAGGCTCTATTTTTCCTGTTGATGATTGCTATTGTATATTTATCGATGCCGATGATGCCGATGATAAACTTGTTAGGACGCTTGTGCCGTCGCGGCGACATTGGCTCGTTGTTGCGCTTGTTTGCTGACAATCAACTTGTACAACAGTGCAAGTGACGACGGCGTGATGCCACTGATGCGACCGGCAGCACCGAGCGTGCGCGGCTTGGCAACACGCAGCTTCTCGCGCTCCTCGTTCGACAGTTGGCCGACACTGCCGAAATCAAAGTCCGGCGGAAACTGGCAGCCATCAAATGCTCACGCAAGTCAGATCGGAGCATGGAAGACGCGCGAGCTCTACAAGCGAGCGTGGCTCTACACGTACAAGGAATGACTCTGCATTTCGCAGTTGCTGTACTTCAGCTTGTTGCGCTTGTTCGAGATCAGCGTACATACAAGCGCTCTCGAGCTCTTCGTGAACGCTGGCCTACTCGCAGATGCACAATCAATCAGTGAGTGGGCGAATGAGCGAGTCACTCAATCAAGCGATAGGCTCTTGTCTAGAACGTACAGATATCGAACCAAGCTCCTGTGGGAATAAGCGTGCCAGTTGCGCTATCGGCACGTTGTACTTGCCGACGACAGCGGCGGCCGTTCGACGCGCGCCATCGTTCGCCATGCGAATACCGAGCTGATTCCACTGGTGTGCACTGAGCTCGAGCGCCTCGAGCGCCGCACGGCCTTGATCGATCAGCCGCTTCTTGGCGTCAAAGATGCGCATTCGCTCGTGGCTCACGCAACCGAGCTCGTAACCCTTGCGTGTCAGGCGGAGGTCGGCGTTGTCGGCGCGCAGGGCGATTCGGTACTCGGCGCGCGCCGTGAACATGCGGTACGGCTCCTTGGTGCCGAGGTGCACCAGGTCGTCGATCATGACTCCAATGTAGCCGTCGGCGCGGTCCATGACGAACTCGCGGCCCTCCTGCAGGCTCAGCGCGGCATTGAGGCCGGCCACGAGGCCCTGCGCCGCCGCCTCCTCGTAGCCCGTGGTGCCGTTCAGCTGCCCGGCAAAGTACAGGCCCTTGATGCGGCTGGTCTCGAGCGTCGGCTGCAGCTCCTGCGGGTTGACGAACTCGTACTCGACGGCGTACGCCGGCCGCAGCACCTCGACCTTCTCGAGGCCGCGTATCGTGCGCACCATCTCGATCTGCACCTCGGCCGGCAGCGCGTTGCTGATGCCGTTCGGATAGATGACGTTGCTGTCCCAGCCCTCGGGCTCGAGCCACACCAGATGCCGCGTGCGCTCGGCGAAGCGCTGCACCTTCATCTCGATCGACGGACAGTAGCGCGGCCCGGTGATCTTGGCCGGATCGCCGATCGGCACGCCGTCGAGGCTGCGATGCAGATTGTCGCGAATCACCTGGTGCGTGCGCTCGTTCGTGTACGTCGTGTAGCATCGCTCCTGCGGCCGATCGAGCACGATCGTGTTCGGGAGGAACGAGAACGCCCGCGGTGGCTCGTCGCCGAGCTCGGCCTCGAGGCCATCGAAGCAGATCGAGTCGCGCGCCAGACGAGGCGGCGTGCCGGTCTTGAGTCGCGACAGCGGGAAGCGATGCTGCTGCAGCGTGTGAGCGAGTGCACTCGCTGCCGCGTCGCCGAAGCGACCAGCCGGGAACTTGTGCGAGCCAATATGAATGACGGCGCCCAAGAAGGTGCCGGTGGCCAGCACGACCTTGGGTGCTCGAAGTCGTTGTCCAGTCTCTGTTCATGAGAGTGTGAGTGAGATAACGTGAGATAGATATCGTGAGAGCGTGTGCTTGCTTGGCATACCCATCACGATGCCTTGAATCTTGGAGTGTGTGGCGGTAGTCTCGACCAGAAGGTCACCGACAGCTCCCTCAGCGATATCGAGGTTCGGTAGCGATCCTGCATCGTATGAGTGAGCGAGTGAGTGGGGAAGCGCTGCCAGCTGCCTCAAACATACCCAACATCATCTGCATGTTCTTACGATAGAGCTCTCGGTCTGCTTGAATACGAGGTCCCTAGAGGGAGATGCTCGATCAATCCAATCAACATCGAGCTCGAGTATCGCCAGCAAGTCGACGCTGATGCGCGCGCGAGCGAGAGAGAGAGATACCTACCTGCACAGCCTTACCGCGAGTCCCGTTCAACACTCGAAACTGAATGGCCGATGCGTCAGCCACACGACCCATGACGCCGTCGAGTGCGTCGATCTCGCACACGAGATGGCCCTTGCCGATGCCACCGATCGAAGGATTGCACGACATGACGCCGATGGTCTCGGTCTTGTGCGTCACTAACGCCGTCTTGGCGCCGAGTCGCGCCGCGGCCGCAGCCGCCTCACAACCGGCGTGGCCGCCGCCGACAACGATCACGTCGTACGTCGGTATCTCGCTCTCACTCAAAGACGACGTTGCATCAAACCGATATCGTGGTTCGGTCCAACGCAGATGCTGTGTCGGGGCGCCGACTGGCTTCGTGAAGGCCTCGAAGCCAGGCACGCGTATCTCTGGCGGCGACGTCGCACTGCCGCTGCTGCATCGCGCGACGATGCGAGGGTGAGCGCGTACGACGAGCGCAGACTGCGAGCGAGCGAATATCGTGGACCAGCGGCGGCCACGAGCACCAGCAGCAGCACGCCACATGTGGGAAGAGGAGCGAGAGATGCAACAACGAGCAGGACAGCGAGCAACTGGAGCGATCGATCAGTTCTTAACCAAATCACTACCACACGCGTGTGTGCGCGTATGATAGCGAGGAGCGAGCTTCATTTTCTGAAGGCTGCAGGAACGTAGGAGGTAGTTATGACATCAGGTGGGAATGTAAGTGCTAGCGAGAGGGGGAGGGTGTGGGAGGCACAGAGGGACACGTGTGTGTATGTGGGTGGTAGGTAGTACAAGGCTCTCTCTCTGCGTGCATCATGTGTACATCAGGCGACAGTTTGGTCGATTGATCGCTCGCTCGCTCGCTACGCCTCATCTTGTGTACGAGAGAGCGAAAGACGGTCGGAGCTCGGGTAGTCGTTGTAGGCCGGTTGCATGGTGGAGAATCGTGGGCGCAGCATCTGCTTGCGGTCCTTCGTGCCCGTAAAGACCTCGATCGCCGAGATATCGCCACGCAGCCAGCGGCGCAGCGGCCGCAAGTACGTGATGAGCGAGATAAATATGACAATGATGACGGCCGAGCCAAAGAGCGCCATGGCAGCGATCAGGTCCCAGGTCCAGGTCGTGGTCGAGTCGTCGGCCGGCACACGGTCGGCCAGCGGCGGCACTGGGAACGTGAAGGCCAGCGGCGGAATGGGACCGGCGAAATCGCCTCGCAGCTGTCCGTCTGGCGTGAGGTCGGCCGGCGCAAAGTACTCGGACACGTTGAAGCCGGGTGCAAACGGGCCAAAGGCGAATGGCGGCGGTGGCGGCGGGTGGTGACCGCGCAGGCCTCCGAGCAGCACGGCAAAGTTGGTGAGATGCGAGCACTCGCACACGTAGTAGCCTCCGGACGAGAAGGTCGCCGGGCTCAGCTGGCAGCCGTCCGAGTCCCAGAGGCCGGTGGCCTCGTTGAGGAACGAGCACACGCTCGGTGTGCGCTGCAGGAGCGCCTGCTGGTCCTCGGGCGTCACGAAGCTCTCGAGCGAGCCATCAATGTCTCGCAAGCGAATCGTGATCGGATCGCTGGCGCTGGCGCTCGAATACGGCACCGACGAGCCGCTGGCGTCGTTGAGCGACAGCAGCAGCACGGGCGACGACGCACTTCCGCTCATGGCCGGGAACGGTACCGGCGGCGTGGCGAACTCCACCATGCGGTACGAGACGCACTGCGACGGCGTATACGGCGGCGCGCTCGACGGCATCGTGAAGCTCGAGCCGGTGCCTTGCGAGGCCACGATGAGTTGCGACACAAAGTCCGACGGGTGCTGGATGCGCGTCGTGAGACTGACGGCCGGCGAGTTGAGGTCCATGGGCTTGATGGCGCCGCCGGCGACGCACGGCGAGCCGTTCGCGAGGCCGACCGACATGAACTCGAGCGCCTGTATGAGCTGCACTCCGCTCGAGAACGGTGGCGCCGACGACGACGAAGAGCCGGCGAGCAGATTGCTGACGGCTGCCACGACGGCGTCGGGCGTCGCGAATCGGAAGCCGGCCGACACACCGGCGGCACCAAGACGTTGCAGCTCGGACGCGAGCCACTCGGAGGGCGCCGCCGGATTGTACGTCATGGCGAGCGTGTACAGCACCTGCTGCTCGACGTTAAAGAGATCGAGCGCCACCTGGGCGTTGATGTCGTCGGTGATCTGCTGCATGAGCGGCACACGCGTCTGTACGGTCGGGAGCGACGCGGCACTCGTGCAGCTGCTAAGGAGTGATACGCAGACCGAGAGCGCCGAGCGAGCGAGCTGCACGTTGCCGAGGCACGCAAGCAACGTCGCCTGCGTCAGCAACGGATCGAGCGAGCCGATGAGCACCGTCGGGTCACACACGCCACTCGTGCCGTCGATGCCCTCCACCGCTTGTACGACGATCGCGCTCGGAAACTCGACTCGCGTGTACGAGCCGTAAATGTTGTACACGTAGCACGAGATCATGTACGAGCCGATCGGAAGGTAGGTGTCGAGTGCCGAAACGGCCTGCGGCGTCGCGAGCGGCACCTCGGGACACTGCGATGGCGTCGCGCTCGCCGTGCTCATGCTCGTGCTCGAGCTGCTGCTGCTGAGGCTGTTGTTTGTCGCGAGCGGCTGTGGGCACGAGACAGCGCGATACATGAATTGATAGCGCAACGGTTGCTGGCTCGGATCGTCGTCGGCAAAGCGCAGCGTAAAGCGGAACTCGGTCGTGATCAAGCCCGAGAGCGGAGTGATCGCCATGGCGCGAGGCATCGGCGACGAGATGACCGACAAGGCGAGCTCGGCTTGGCCCGTGCGGCCTTGTACGCTCTGCACATCGACATGGATGCGCAGCGTGGCACCGGGCACGAGCGAGTCGGGCGCCAGCACCAGCGTGTCGGACGCCGTGGTGCTCGAGAGCAGGTTGGCGGCGTTCGTGAGGTCGAGATCTCCTTCGACCACCGACCACGCAAAGCTCACCAACGAGTCGCCGGTAGCCAGCATGTAGTCGGGCGCCAACACCACCTGCAGCTGCAAGTAGCGCGTCGGGTCGACGGCGGTCGCCGACGCACCGATCGCCTGCAGTTGTAGCTTGAGTTGGTCCTGTCGAACGATCGTCACGTCGGCCGACGCTGTGCCCGAGATGACGCCAACACCCGAGACCGTGCACACAAACGTGTACGGTCCACCGATGCTCAGTGCACCGGCCGGCAGCGTGAGGTTCGGCTCGGTGTTGCTCGTAATCTCGTCGCCATACAGTCGGCTACACGGCAGGTTCTGGTCCGTGACGCAGAACCACGAGTACGACAAGCTCGCCACCGAGGCGCCTGGCAGCAACGAGAACTGCGCCAGATTGCTGAGCGACACCGAGAGCGAGATGGTCTCCGAGAGCGACAGCACCTGGTTGCCACTGTCGAACACGGGCTGCAACGCGAGCGGCGGCGTCGAGAGATTGACGTCGGCGAAGCCGACCGCGATTCCGCCACTCGGCGTAGGCACCGACGCGAGTACGCGTAACGTGTACGTGGTGTTGTAGGCCAGCGAGCCGGGTGGGATGAAGAGTGAGCTCTGCGAGCGCGTCGCTGCGTCGAGCAAGAACGACGGGCCACTGGCAATCGTCCACTCGAGCTGCACGCTCGGACACACGAGCGGCGCTGCCGACCAATTCTCGTGTACCAGTGACGTGAAGCGACGACGACTACCACCACCAGTGGTGGGCAGTTGCACAGTAAGCTCGGCTGGTAGCGAGAGCTCCGAGTAGAGCGTGAACGAGTAGTCCGGTACAGCGATCTGCAGCTGCTCTCCGAGGATGGTAATCGTAGGCACCGGCACGATCGACGTGCGTGTGTAGTGCTCGATGAGCGGGCTCGCGGCGCCGAGGTAGTGCGTGACGACGAGCGTAAAGTGGAGCGTGCAGCCGCCGCACTGCAGCATGCTCGACGGCAGCTTGACTTGCGGCGTGTGTTGCGCCGCGACATAGGCCGACAGCTGTGGCATGGCGACCGGCACTCGCTGCGAGACGGGACACACGCCGAGCAGCTGACTGTTGGTGTCGAGGCTCTCGAGCGCCGTGCACATGAAGGCATCGACACTCCAGCGATAGTCGGCGAACGATCGACCACCGTTGATGATCGAGAGCCAGCCGTCGATCACCAACGAGTCGCTCGGTCCGATGAGTTGCGGCGCCATGATGCGAGCTTGCGGCAGTACGGCTTGTAGCGTCGGAAGTAGCGACAGCGTGAACTGCGGCGCAAACGGACTGTAGGCACTCGCGGGCGACTCTTGAATCACACCACCGAGCACCGTCACCGGATCGCCCGGGAGCATGGCGGCCGACGAGCCGTAGTAGATGATCAAGACCGAGTTCGACTGCCAGATGCAGCGCGGCGCACTGCCGAGCAGCATGAGAGTCTCGGGCGCCAGTACGACCGAGCAGTCCTGGAAGTGCACGTCGCCCAGCAAGCTGCGGTACATTTGTGCGCGGTTGGTGTCGCGCGAGAACTCGAGCTCGATCGATCCGAGCGATGGCGTGAGGCGCGCGTGGCGTGGCACCGGGGCCGGAAGCACCTCGCATCCGAGACCATAGAAGCCCGGCTGGCAGGTGCACGCGTGCGTGGCGTTGTTGCACACACCGCGGCCCGAGCAAAAGAGCGGGCACACGGGCGTCGTGGTGTAGTACAACTGCCAGCCGAGATCGACCACCGACTCGTCGCTCGTAAAGAGAATGAACAGCGAGTTGCTGGAGCTCTGGAACGGCGGCGGCACGTCGGAGCCCGTGTAGTAGCCGATCGGCGTGCTGGTGAGGTCGGGGCCGTCGTACACCTCGACAAAGTCGTAACCGAACTCGGTGGCGAAGCGATGGAACTCGACCGTGATCATGCTGCCGGGCTCGACCGTGATCAAGAAGGCGCAGTTCAGGTTGTTGGTGTAGAGACTCGAGCCGCTCGTGAGGCCGCTGTCGCTCACGAGCCCCGACGGCGCCGTAAAGGTGTTGAGTGCGCGACCGCTGCAACGCGGATCGCTCGGCGCAATGTAGTACTGCACGCTCCAACCGGTGGCGAGCGCCGCCATCTTGTCGACCGAGAACACGAGCGTCGCCGAGCCGTTCGAGGCAATGTACGACGAGCCGACGACGAACGTGCCGTACAGCGCCTCGCTCGAGATGGCGATCGGCACCGCGCCGTCGTACACCGACAGGACGCCGCCGCCGAGATCGAGCGTCTCGATCACGATGACGATCACGTACGGCGGCTGGATCAGGCCCGCTGCCGGCGAGATGGTCCACGAGCACGAGAGCGGCCGCACGAACGTCGCTCCACATGGTCGATCGACGATCGTGCCCGAGAGCGACGAGCTGAGTACCTTGGGTCCACCGCACGAGCTCACGGGCTTCGGTTGCACGCAGTACGACACCACGAAGCCGCTTCCGAAGCCGACGCCGTCGCTCACAAACTGCAGCGTCACGTTTCCGGCATCGGACACGAGCGCCGCCGGCACGATACCTTGTGCTACCGAGTCGGCCGCCGACGTCGAGTAAAATCCGATGCGGCGTGCCGTCGGCTGCGAGGACGACACGACCACCGTGCGCTTGCGACTCGCTGACGCTTGCATCATGCTGGAGGCAGGTGCGGGGAGATTCTCGACGATCGTCAGCGAGTCGTTGATGGTGGTCGAGTCGGCGTTGTAGATGTCGATCGAGGTCACGAACAACACCAACGACTCGAACGCCTTGTTGAGTCGGTTGGGCACAATGTTCCACGAGCACGCGGCGTTGGCTTGGTAGAGGCCGCCGCAGCCGAGGTTATTGATGGTGCCCGAGCGTGACGTGATGACCGCCGTTCCCGAGCACAAGCGAGGATCGTTCGGCGTGTAGATGCAATAGTCGGCCTGGAAGGCCGGCGCATAGTCGTGGTCGTTGCTGGCGAACGAGAGCGAGACGTTCGAGTTGGTGACGAACGAGAGCTTGAGCGGCAGCGCGTACGGCGTGCCAGCGGCGCTCGAGATCGGGAAGGCGCTCGAGAACACCAGGTTGTCGGTGTAGAGCGACACGAACTGCGAGTCGACCGCAATGGTCAACGTGTCGTAGAAGCGCTGCTGCGCCTGAAAGTTCTCGTTCGGGAACGCGAGCGAGTGGAACGCCAGCACGACGAGCGAGTGCGGCTGCGAGACCTGAAACACCCATTGGCACTGGTCGTTGGCTCCGTAGGTTCCGCCACAGAAGGCGTTGCTTGCGTTGCCGGACGGCGCCGACAAGATGGTCGGCTGCGGACAACGGCCGCCGGCGAACACGGTGCAGTACTCGAGCACGAAGCCGCCGCCAAAGCCCGAGGCGTCGGACGTGAACGTGAGGTCGACGTGGTTCGGCATGCTGCTTACGACCACCGGCAGATTCGTCGAGCTCAACACCGACGTACTGCTGCCACTCGGCTGGTAGTTTTCGTTGGCGTAGAAGGTATGCGAGCGCCAGAAGCGCGCCAGCTGCTCGACGTCGCCGTTGATGGCGTACTCGGTGAGCGCCAACGCGTCGGTCGGCTGCGAGGGATTGGCGTTGAAGAAGTCGAGCGTCGAGAAGACGAACATGATGGTGGAGATGGCGGTATTCGGCGGCAGCGACGACGGAGGCGACGGTTGAATGTGCCACACGTTGTTGGCGTTGCCTTCGTAGAACGGGCCGCAAAAGTCGTTCGAGATCACGGCGCGCGGCGCCGTGAGCGTCGTGGGTGGCGAGATTCCCGAGCGCGGATGCATGCAATAGCGCAGGCGCATGCCGGCGTTGGCCACGTTGCCCGGCGGCAGCGACTGGAACGTCACGAGCATCGACGAGCCGTACGAGACGTACAGCGTGTCGGCAACGATCGCTTGCACCGTAACGCACTGCCCCGACTGGAGGCCGCTACTGGCGCACGAGATGCTGTCGAGCGTCAAGGACACGGTGGCGTAGTCCTCGGGTGCGAGGTCGAGCACCTCGGCGTACAGGTAGATGGCGTCGTAGTACGGCTGCTGCGCCTGCGGTATCTCGATCAACCACGTGCACGTGCTCTGCAACTGGTACGGTCCGGTGAGCGAGCTCTGCGTCACGAGCTCGCCGGTGGTGTTGGTGAGCGGTGGAGCACCCGAGGCCACGAGGTCGATGCAGTAGCTATTGGTGCGACTCGTGGTGTACGTCAGCAGGAAGCCATCGTCGGTCGCAATGCCGGTGCTCACAAACTGCACGAGCATCTCGGGGCCGCGCGACTGCACGGGCGGCGGCGGATCGGGGTCGAACGTGTTGCTGCCGTACACGGTGGCGATCACCGGTGCCTCGGGCGAGTCACCGTCGTAGAACACGAGGTAGTCTTGCGGCGCGAGCTTAAAGGTCGCGAACGAGACCACGATGTAGTTGGCATCGGTCGCCGGCGAGAGGAGCCACTGGCAGTTGGCGTTGGGCTTGTAGCCACCCGGCAGCAGCTGCGAGATTTGGCCCGTGGGATTGATGAGACGCACAATGTAGTCGTTGACGCAGTGTGCGGCAATGCCGGCCGAGCGCCAGTGCAACGCGAAGCCCTGGTCGGATTGGCACGCGCCACTGTGAAAGTGCACGAGCATCGAGCCGGCGGCGTGCGAGAAGACGCGCATGTCGCTGCGCTGCTCGTAGTTGTCGTAGTAGGTCGGAGCACCGGAATCGTGCACAAAGTGTGCGTTGGTGCCCGAGTAGTACGCGAGCAGCTCGGGCGCCTGGCGCTCGTCGAGCGTGCCGTCAAAGATCTCGACATAGTCGTCGGCGGCCGCGAGCTCGAAGCTATTGAATACGGCCTCGACGCGGTACACTGGTACCGACGGCGCCACGTACCACCAGCAATCGGTGTTGGGCGGGTAGGCGATCGCTTGCCCGTTTCTGCCGAGGCCCGGGTACGCCAGCGAGCCGGTGGTCGTCGTTCCGAAGGCGTTCGCGATCGCAGCGGCCGGTGACGAGGCGCACGGCGTCCGCGGCGGCTGCTCGGGCACGAGTGGCACCGGAACGTCGGGCGTCGTGGGCACAAGTGCCGCGAGCCACACGTCGACGCGATCGCTAAAGACGTTGACGGAACAATCGAGCGATGCCGTTCCGTACGAGAACAAGCCACCGACCACGAGCCCGACGGCATTCGGCGGCTCGGTGTTGGGCGACGTCGTAAAGGCCGCGATGGCGTACGCGCTCGACTCGCCGTAGTTGCTGCCGATCCAGCGACCCCACACGGGCGCACCGCTCTGCGGATCGAACGCCATCACGAGGCCGAGTTGCTGGTAGGTGGCCGGCGGCAGATAGAACGGCAAGTTCTCGAGAATGCCCGTGTACGAGCCGGCGATCGTCGGCAGACCACCGGTCGCGAATGCGAGCGAAAAGGCGCCGCTGCCCGGCGCGGCAAACACCGGACCCTGCGCCGCCGCAAAGCTCTCGAGCACCGTGAGCCAGAGGTACCCACCAGTCACGAGGTCGAGTGCCAGCACGTTGGCGTTCTGAATGACGTTGGAGCTCGAGCCCGAGGTCCACAGCTGTGTCGCTACGTTCGAGCTATCGACGAACTGCAGCGTGGTGGCCTTGCAGTAGCCGGCGACGTACACGGCACCGAGTGCATTCGGGCCGGGCGGCACGCCCGTTTGCGCGAACGAGCAAAGGCCGCCGTTCGGATCACCGAGCGACACGCGCCACACGAGCGACACGGTGTTGGCCACGAGATCCATGGTGTTGCGCGCAACGAACGTTACGGCCGCCGAGCTCGAGTTGCTGAGCGGCATCAAGAACAACGAGTTGTAGGGCGAGTTGTCGGTGATCGAGCCGCTCAGCAGTATGTCGTACGAGAGGCCTGGCACGCCGCTGCCGGGTACCGGAATGGCGGATGCGAGAGCCAGCACGCCGTCGGGCGATCCGGGCGAGTATTGCGTGAGCGACAACATGGTGCCGTTGGACGACACGAGCGCCAGGAACGAGTCGGTTTGGCCGACGGCGAACAAGGCGTCGGCCACGGCTTGCGTCTCGAAGAAGAGCACGAGCGAGAACTGGCCTGAGAGCAGCAGGTTTCGTGCCGGCGACTCGTCGACCGCCACGCTCCAGCCGTTGGCCGAGAAGCCGTACGCCGAGCCCGAGAAGGCCCACAGCAAGTGACCGGTGGCGGCCGCGTACGCGGCGACGAAGAGGTCGGTGCCGTAGGCGTCGCTCGCGTTCAGCGTCGGTGGCGAGAGCGGGTTCGGGTCGAGGTAGAGATCGTTCGAGTACGAGCCCGTGACGTACACGACGCCGAGCACCGTGTCGACCGCGAGCGCCTGTATCTGTGCGCCGCCGACCGAGCGACCAAGGTGGTTGTTCCATACGACGTTGCCGTCGGCGTCGAAGCGCGTCAAGAACGAGTCGAGCGCCAGCGATTGCGAACGGAACTCATTGCCTGTTGCGTCGCTCGTAAAGCGTGCGCCGCCGTAGAAGAGGCCCGCCACGTACGTGGCGCCGCTGCCGTCGTCGGTGCCGGCGGCGTACGCGATGGTGGCGGCGCCGATCTTGCTGCTCCTCGACGAGGTCTGCGTCGCCCACTCGAGCGAGTACTTGAGCGAGAGCGTCGTGATGCTCTGCGGGGCGCTGGTGGTGCTCGAGACGCCGTTCGAGTTGATGGCCGCGATCGACACCAGGTACGTGGTGTTGGGCAGCAAGCCGCCGACGAAGCCGCTCGATTGAGCACCGTCGAACGGCTGCATGATGATGGTGGCGTTGGTGCCTGGCGGCGGCTGCACCGTAACGAGTACGGTCTCGATCCATGCGGCATTGGGGCAGTACTGTTGGCCCCAGTGCACGGTCATGGAGCGCAGCGAGACCTCGATCGACGTGATGCGCGGTGTGTCGGGAACGGTCGGCGGTGCGGCCAGGTTGTGCGGCACCACGAGGTCGAGAATCATGTCGATCACGAGCGAGTTGAGCAGCAACGGCCGATAGAACAACTCGGGCTGCATGGTGGGCGGCGTCACGAGGCTCGAGAGTACGGCAGGAATCGCCAAGCCAGCGTTGAGCACCGAGATGGGCTGTGGTAGATTGGGTACACTCGCGCAGCCACTACCAATCTCGATCTCGATCGTATTGGAGTTGGACGACGACGACGACGACGACGACGACGACGGCGTGCTGAGTAGCTCGAGCGAACTACCTGCGATGCCGATAATGTACTGCGTGTGCGAGCACAACTGCAGCCCGAGCGATGCCCATTGGGTCAACATCGGTTGCAGTACGCCAGTGTGTGGATCGACGGGCGACTGCGAGACGCTGACGAGATACGAGGACGTGAGCTCAAAGACCGGCGTTCGTGCATTGTTGCTCGAGTACACGACGAGCGTCGCGTACGTGAACTGCGACGCCACGAGCCACGCGCTCACCGAACCCAAGACCGCCGGCGAGTCGACCGTGTACATGTTGCCGAGCAGCATCGAGTCGCTGAGCGGCACGAGCGAGCTCGAGGTGTTGGAGAGCAACAGCGCCGGTACGAAGGTCGGCGTGCCCGAGCGCACCGCGCAGTCCGAGAGGCCGAGCGTGAAGAACTGCAGCGTGCCCGAGAGGCCGTCGCCGTAGAGGTTACTGGCGACGGCCGTCACAATGTAGGCAGTGTCGTGCACGAGCGGGAAGGTCGTGGCATCGAACGTGAAGGTCGAGGTGTCGTAAGGATTGGTGGTGTTCGACAACAAGGTGACGGTGTAGAGCGTGGTGCCGGGGTCCTGCTGCGTCGCGAGCGACAGCGTATACGAGAGCGTCGGAATGAAGTTGCTCGACGCATCGGGCCAAGCGATCGAGGCCGTGGTGGTGCTCACGAACTCGAGCACCAACGCGACGGCGTTCGGCGGCTGGAGGCACGACGAGTCGGTGCTCTGGCGCACGCGCAACTCAAAGTCGCCCGACTGCACGCCGCCACCGACGCGAATCAGGTACGTGACGCCCGGCAAGCCACACCACGTGGCGGCGTAGCTCGGCCCGTACAGGCACGCCGAGTCCACGGTGCCCGAGGCGATGAGCGTCAGCGGCTGCGAGCACACCGAGTTGTCGAGCGCCGCGGCGTACGGCGTGCCGAGCGTGTAGACTGCCACCTGCGCCGCGTAGGACGAGAAGCAACTCGAGGCCCAGAGCCGCGTGCCCCTGCCGACGAACGAGAACCAGCTGCTGCCGACGGAGGAGAGCGCCAAGGTCGAGCCCCAGGCACCGCTCATGCCGTCGGGATGTGAGACCGGCGCCAGTGGCGCGGCGTCGAGGCACGAGTTGGGCCCGAAGGGACCGCTGCAGCTGCCGACGCTCGAGTACTCGAGCTCGTACGTGACGGTGCGGCCGTAGTAGCCCGAGATCTGTACGTAGTACGAGTGGCCGTTGCGTGCGCACAGGTTGTTGACGGTCGAGGCCGGACCATAGTTGCACGTCGAGTCGTCGTCGTTGAAGGCGTAGCATCGCGGCAACGTGCACGCTGCGTCGTCGAACGTGAAGATCGACATGACGGTATCGGAGAAGCCGGTGCCAGGCAGACAGGTCGTGACCGACACGAGCTGGTTGTTGCCGACGAGCGCGTACAGGTCGTAGTTGAACGGCGCCACGTACTGCGGGAAGCAGTTGAGCTGCACGGCCGGCAGCGTCTCGACGCCATACAACGTGTCGCCCGAGTACGACGTGTCGGCGACGAGCGGCGTTGCCGTGGCGCAGAGCGAGCTTGGTCGCTGGCACGGCAGCGTCGTGTTCTCGGTGATGGTGAGCTCAAAGACACCGACTTGCAGTGCGTACGCCGTGAGCGCAAAGTAGTACGACGTGCCTTGCCAGGCGCAGAAGACCACTCGCGCTTGCAGCGACGCGAACGTGTCGTCGTTGCTGGCGACGCACTCGAGCTGCGAGCAGTCGTTGTAGAGCGGCAGATACACGACGAGCTGCGTGTCGAACAACGAACCGGCCGAGTCGATCGTGGTCGTGTAGCCATTGCCGACGAACGAATACCACGCGCTGTGCGTACCCGTGGTGCCGATGCACGACGGAGGAGGCAGCGGCGCGATGATCGAGATGCCGCTCGTGTCGCCGTAGATGGGTGTATCTGCCGCCGTGATGGCGACACTGTGCGCGCAGTCGCCGTTCGGCAACAAGCAACTGCTGCTGCCTTGGATGAAGGTCACGTTGACCGCATCGTTCATCGACAAGGGAGCGATGGCAATGTGGTAGGTCTGGCCGGCTTGGGCGCAGAAGATGAGTTCGCTGTAGGTCTTGATCGAACTGCGCTCCAATCAAATCCATCGATCAATCGATCAATCGATCAATCGATCATAAATAGAGTGGGTTGAGACGCCGATGGCTGGCGTGCACGCACGTACCAGAAAGCATTTTGGCATCCGTTCAGGACGATGAAGTAGCTCTGGGCGGTGCTGGTGGTCGTGACGCCGATCTCCCTGTCGTTGCCCGTGACCGAGAACCAGATGTAGTCTGATGGAACGCTGTAGAACCGAACCACACCGAGCCACCGGAGGGACACAGTCAGCCTCTGGAGACGTGGTCTACCGCACGAACGCAGCAATGGCTCTCTCTCTCTCTCTGTATCTCTGTCACAGGCACACGTACCCGCACACTGTCGCGTTGTCGCTATCGCGAAGGACGCTTGTGGTAAAGAGCGCTGGATAGAAGGGTACGACGGCAGGGTTCATGCATGTCGTCCTGGCATCTGTGTAGGTATACGCGCGAGACATACCAGGTGCGCACTGTGAGAGGCCAGAAGCATAGCGCGATATCTCGATACGCAAGAGTGTCGCCGCCGCCGCAGCACGACGTACACGAGGCAGCTGGCAGTGTCACCGCTGTAAGCAGTATGAGCACTAGCGGCGGCAGCAGCACGGCGACAGCAGTACGGCGATCTCTCGACCGATCTGCCATCTTGCAGTGGGATCGCGCCCCCGCGTGTGTGTGTGCGTGTGTGTGCGTGTGTGTGATGGCAGCCTAGTGTGCCGCACAAGCGCTGGCTGCGACGATCTTGCCCAGAATCGATGCCAATCGGAGGAACGAGATCGAGTTGTTGTTGTTGGCGATACCTATCTGTGTGAGTGTGAGAGCCCCACCGATCTTGTGCCCTGGGAGGTCGCTGCGTAATATGCCCCGAGAGAGAGAGAGAGAGAGAGAGAGAGAGAGAGAGAGAGAGGGTGAGAGTAGAGGGTGGGTTGGCTGTGGCGGGGCAGCGAGGGCAGACAGACAGGTGTGTACGCGCGCGAGAGCGGGAGAGAGAAGCAGTGGTGGCCGCACGTGAGCGAACGAAGGAGAGAGGAACGCAGCGTAGAGCAGTAGCGAGCCTTCTCTTGTCACGCCGCGTTTGGTG
>Ga0209935_1002926_pt1 | contig 19064 bp, 32 predicted proteins | sample ThiBio_1000_plan_2_FD_183958 | JGI IMG/M metagenome (GOLD analysis project Ga0209935, IMG submission 183958) | Wastewater bioreactor microbial communities from Cape Town, South Africa - Thiocy_cont_1000_plan (SPAdes) | ecosystem: Engineered > Bioreactor > Thiocyanate-remediating >... | reverse complement strand
ATGCGGAAGTGAGTGATGGTTTCATCCGAGCCGAAGACGATCCACGCCTCGGCCTCGCGCTGCCACTCGGCGGGCAGCGTGGTGGAAATCTTGACCCGCTCGCGGAGGGCGGCCGGGAGCAGGGAGAGGAACTCGCCGGCCTCGGGCAGGCCGTCGGAGGGAAGCTTCATGCGGTTCTCCGCGCCGACGAGCAGGCCGCGAATGAGGCTCTGGAGAGCGGCGTGCGGGGTGTTGCCGCTGACGATGTGCAGCAGAGGGGAGTGGCAATACGCGCGGGCGAAATACGCCCCGTACGGGCGGAACCCGTCGAGGATCTCGGGGTGGCCCAGCTCGAGGCGCACGACCTCGAGGAGGTCGTCGGCGGAGCAGGGGCCGAGGATCGGGAAATGCGCTGCGGCGCGGGCGAGGGCTTCGGCCCGGGAGGCTGTATTCATCGGCTCAAGAGGTCGTCGGCGGCGCGGGAGCAGCCGCGCGGCAGGGCGGCGGGATCGCGGCCCAGGAGGAGGAATCCGTCTTCATGGCGGATGGCGAGATCCCGGGTCTGGAGCACGCAGGATGAGTCGATATTCGCCAGGTCAAAGATAACGAGCAGGCCGGTGTCGCCGACGGCAGCCTCGCGGCCCGTGGAGGGGTCGATGACGAGCCCGCGCACCCATGAACCGCCGCGATGCGGGGCGCCGAGCCCGCGGGTATAGAATTGCGACGACAACTCGGTCATGCCGTATTCATTCCAGACATCCTCTGCGTCGAGACCGAGGTGTTTGGTGAAGAGGGCATAGAGGTCCTTCTTGGGCAGATCCCGCCGGGTGCCCTTATACCCGCCGGTCTCCATGGCGGCGGAGCCGGGCGGGAGGGTTAATGTTCGTTCCCCGAGATACTCAAAGAAATCGAGAAACCCGAGCGCTGTGCCGAAGAGCGTGACCGGCTCCTGCGTGCCGGCCAGGAAGTCGGCGAGGCGATCCCACTGAGCCCAGAAAAAGTCCTCCGGCTGCACGAGCCACCCGGCCATGGCGCTGAGCGACGAGTGGGGTGTCTCGGAGGGCGGCGGGACGAGGCCGATGACGCGATGGGAGGGAATGCCCGAGAGCCGCCATCCCGCCAGGGCGGCGGCGCGGTAGACATCGAGGGTGGCAAAGTGATGCTGCCCGTACCCTTCGCCCGTCGTCCCGCTGGTGCGAAAGGTGCGCACGGCGTCCGCCTCGGGGAACGTGGCGATGCGGCTCCAGCGGAAGGCGTCGAGCGGCAGCGGAGGGATCTCCCGCCAGACGGACGGCGCGGGAAACCCCTTGCAGTATTCGCTATAGGGGTGGCAGAGATCGCGTTGGCGGCGGTGGGCGGTCACGAGCAGATCGGCGAAATTTCCCTCGCCGTGCTCGATGTAGCGGATGACCTGATGATGGAGATTGGGTTCCAAGGCGGTGCGAAACGCGCAGTTTCTCACAAGTGGCAGTCCATCCGCAAGGGAGGGTCGAACTGTCGCTTCACGAAAATTTAAGTCGCCAGCGTCCGGAACGCGTGTAGGTTCCGGGCCTTATGCTACGAATCCCTTGGGGAAAAGTACGATGGGCAAACAGCCTGTTTCTCATCACGACTTTTGTCACAACCATCACAGCGGTGCCTCTTTACATTATGCGCCATGGTGTGGATGCTTTCCAGTTTTGGTTGTTCTTTTTCTTCTTCATCGCTACCGGCTTGAGCATCACGCTCGGCTACCATCGACTTTTTTCGCACCTGACTTTCCATGCTTCGTGGCCGGTCAAGGTCTTCACCCTGCTCTTCGGAGCGGCGGCGTTTGAGGGTTCCGCCCTCGGGTGGTCGGCGGATCACCGCCGCCACCACAAGTTCGTCGACCACGACGACGATCCGTACGATATTTCCAAGGGCTTCTTCCATGCCCACATCGGCTGGCTGCTCTTCCGCACCGGGCCGGATACGCCGCTTACCTGGGTGCGCGACCTGCAAAAGGACAAGCTCGCCTGGTGGCAGCACCAGTTTTACGTGCCGCTGGCGTTCGGGGTTGGCTTCGGCCTTCCGGCGCTCATCGGTTACCTCTGGGGCGGCCCTACGGCGGCTCTCGGGGCCTTCCTCATGGCAGGTGTGGCACGCGTCGTCTTTGTCCATCACATGACGTTCTGCATCAACTCGTTGTGCCACTGGATTGGCGACCGTCCGTACTCGACGAATTGCACGGCTCGCGACAGCTTCCTCATGGCCATCTTCACCTTTGGCGAGGGCTACCACAATTTTCACCACGAGTTTCAGTACGACTACCGCAATGGCGTGAAGCCGTGGCAGTTTGACCCCACCAAGTGGTCGATCTGGCTCCTGCACAAGCTCGGCCTCGTGCGCAATCTGCGCACCGTGCCGGAGGAGAAGATCCTCAAAGCTCAGATCGCTGAGCAGCAGCGCCGCATCGCGGCAGCCTTGGAGAGCCACCCGACCCCGCTCTCCGAGTCCCTGCAGACGATGCTGCACTCCGCCCAGCAGCAGATGCACGACGCGCTGGCCCACTGGGAGCAGCGCCTGGCCGAGTATCGCACCGCCAAGGAGCGTCGCCACGAGGTTTCCCGTCGTCAGCGCCGCCAGCTCAAGCGCGAGCTCGCGCAAGCCTCCTCCCAGCTCCGTGAGGCGCTGGGCGAGTGGATGAGCGCGCACCGCGTCATCTTCGGCGGCACGGCTGCGGCTTAGCGGGATATCGCCACGAGGCGATCGGGACAGCTTTGGCTTTGTTGTCTAGCAAGCGACCCTCGCAGGGCTTTCCGTTGGGGAGGCTCTCCGTCCGTTGCGAGGAATAGGCGAGGCAGTCCAGCGCGCCCCTGCGGCGCATCGAGGGATGCTCTCCCCGCGCGTTTTCGATGGAATCTCCCGCCGTCAGGAATTGGAGAATCGTTTGCGCGGAATGCGCCAGCCGCGACGGGCTGGGCAGCCATGGCTGGACTCGGGCTCGACGAAGATTCGAGCTCATATTCACAATGGTGCGGGATCGAAACTGGCCGTCATTCAACGGGCTCCGCGTGTTTCTCTTAAAAAATTCCCAAGAAATTCCAAAATAAGGCTTGCTTCCATTGTGTGTATCAATAGCTTCTTCCCTCCCGCACACAGACGGGGGAATGAGTAGAGCACCTCAGAGTGCTTTTTTTGTCCCCTGATGCCTTCCGAGGTTGTGCGGGCCTAACCAAACATGCAAACGCGCGTCCATATCGAAAAGATGATGTCCTGCTGGGCCGGACCGCGCGTGCATCGACGAAAACGAATTTCCTAACCACCTAACCAAGGGGACCGCCCTCAACTGTTCTTTATCAGATTATGTCAGCTCCTGCCGGTCAACGCATCCGCATCCGCCTCAAGGCGTTTGATTATCGAATCCTGGACGCCTCGGCGGCCGAAATCGTCGAGACAGCCAAGCGCACGGGCTCGAAGGTGACAGGCCCCATTCCGCTCCCGACCCGGATCGAGAAGTTCACTGTCAACCGCTCCCCCCACGTGGACAAAAAGTCCATGGATCAATTTGAGATCCGCACGCACAAGCGCCTGCTGGATATCGTCGAACCCACCGCCAAGACCGTGGACGAGCTGCGTAAGCTCAATCTCCCGGCCGGCGTTGATATCACCATCAAAATCTGATCGTCGCCATGAGCATCGGACTTTTAGGAAAAAAACTCGGGATGACCCGCGTCTATGACGACAAGGGCCGCATCACCACCGCCACCGTCATCGAAGCTGGTGGCAATCGCATTCTCCAGGTCAAGAGCACGGAGAAGGACGGCTACAATGCCATTCAGGTCGGCTTCGGCGACCAGAAGCCGCAACGCGTCAGCAAGGCGCAGACCGGCCACTTCGCCAAATCCTCCTCGACCGCGAAGAAGTTCATTCGCGAATTTCGCCTCGCTGAAGGTGAGACCGCTCCTGAGAGCGTGGATCTCGGCCTCGGCACCTTTGAGGTTGGACAATGGGTCGACGTCATCGGCCAGTCCAAGGGCAAAGGCTTCCAGGGCGTCGTCAAAAAGCACAATTTCGCCGGACAGCCCGCGAGTCACGGTTCCATGATGCATCGCCGTAACGGCGCCATCGGCAACCGCTCCACTCCCGGTCGTGTTTGGAAGAACATGGGCATGCCTGGTCACATGGGTGACGAGCGTGTCACGGTTCAGAACCTGCGAGTCCTGCAGGTCCGCGAGGAAGACGGTGTCATCCTCGTGAGCGGCGCGATTCCCGGAGCCAAGGGCACGAATGTCATCGTGCGCCCGGCCAAGAAAAAGAAAGCCCCAGCCAAGAGCTAAGCCATGAGCGCCACTGTATTTACTGCTGAAGAGGCCAAGAAGGCCAATATCGAGCTCATCACCGAAGAGGCAAAGGGCCGCCAGGCCGTCCACGATGTCGTGGTCGCCATGCGCGCCAACCGCCGCCGCGGTACTGCCAGCACCAAGACCAAGGCCGACGTCGCCCTGAGCGGCGCGAAGCCCTGGCGCCAGAAGGGAACCGGACGCGCCCGCGCCGGTTACAAGTCCTCCCCCGTGTGGGTGGGCGGTGGTGTTGCCTTCGGTCCGCATCCTCGCGACTACTCGAAGAAAACTCCCAAGAAGGTGAAGGTTCTTGCCTTCCGCAAGGCTCTCAGCGAGCGCATCCTCGCCGGCGACGTGCTGGTGACCGACGCTTTCGTTGTGGCCGAGCCGAAGACCAAAAAGTTCCTCGCCCTCGTGGCTGAAACCGCCAAGGACGCTCGCAAGACGCTCGTCATTGGCAACGGCTTCGACGAGAACACATTCCTCGCGGCCCGCAACGTCCGCACCGCCCAGCTGGTTCGCGCCCTGGACGTCAATACCGAGCAGCTCCTCGCGTTCGATAAGATCATCGTGACGAAGGAAGCTCTCACCACCATCTCCGAAAGGCTCGCGTAATGAACGAACCCTTTGACCATCTGCAAACGGTCCTCCTGACTGAGAAGGCGACCCTGCTTTCCGAAAAGGAGAACCAGTACGTGTTCCGCGTCGCTCCCCGGGCCAACAAACTCGAGATCAAGCGTGCGGTGGAAGTCCTCTTCAAAAAGACGGTTGTCAACGTCAATACCGCGAACTTCGCCGGTAAGAAGAAGCGCGAGCGCACTGCCAGCTTCGGCCGTCGTGCCAACTGGAAGAAGGCGATCGTAACCCTCAAGGAGGGCGAGAAGCTCGACCTCGTCTAAGGAGACACACAGCCATGGCACTCAAGACCTTTCGACCCCTTACGCCCGCGAGCCGCTTCAAGGCGCTCCCGGACTTCGCTGAGATCACCAAGGACACTCCGGAGAAATCTCTCCTGGAGCCCCTGAAGAAGTCCGGCGGACGCAACAACAACGGCCGCATGACCTCGCGTCATCGCGGCGGTGGCCACAAGCGCAAGTACCGCGTTATCGATTTCAAGCGCAAGAAGCGCGACATCATCGCTGATGTCATCGCGATCGAGTACGATCCCAACCGCTCCGCCCGCATCGCCCTCCTTCAGTACACGGATGGCGAAAAAGCCTACATCCTCGCTCCTGCCGGCCTCTCTGTCGGCGCCAAGGTGAGTGCAGGTGAGAAGGCAGAGCCGGCGATCGGCAATGCGCTCCCGCTCCGTGCGATCCCGCTCGGTACGGCCATTCACAATGTCGAGCTCACCCCCGGCCGCGGCGCCCAGATGATCCGCAGCGCCGGCGCTCAGGCCGTCCTCGCCAACCGCGAGGCAGGTTTCGCCCTCATCAAGCTGGCGTCCGGTGAGATCCGCAAGATCAACGATGACTGCTACGCCACGATCGGACAGGTCGGCAACACCGACCACATGAACGTGTCGAGCGGCAAGGCCGGTCGCTCCCGTTGGCTCGGCCGTCGTCCGCATGTCCGCGGTATGGTCATGAACCCCGTCGATCACCCCATGGGTGGCGGCCAGGGCAAGAGCAAGGGCGGTGGCGGACGCCACCATCCTGTCAGCCCCTGGGGCCAGCTGGCCAAGGGCTTCAAGACCCGTCGCAAGCACAAGAACTCCGACCGCTTCATCGTCCAGCGGCGCAAAGCAAAAGCTAAGTAACCATGGCACGTTCGCTCAAAAAAGGCCCCTACGTGGAGTGGAAGCTCCTCGATAAAATCGACCGGATGAATGACTCCGGCGCCAAGAAGCCGATCAAGACCTGGTCGCGCCGCAGCACGGTGACCCCCGACTTCGTGGGCCACACCTTCAACGTGCACAACGGCAAGACCTTCATCCCTGTGTTCGTCACCGAAAACATGGTCGGACACAAGTTGGGTGAGTTCTCCCCGACCCGAATCTTTAAGAAACACGGTTCTCACACCGCTAAAGTGACCAAGTAACAATGAGACTCGCTGCGATAGCGGCGGGACTTATCGCTCTCCTCCTGGCCGCAAGGTCGGAGGCACAGAGCAGCCGATCTTTGACAGACTCTGATAGTGGTATTCTCCTCGCGCAGGGGATCACGGTTACCGTGCCCATGAGCGATGAGAACAGCTCCAGTGATGATGGCGACGAAAGCCTGCAGGAAAAAATGATCCTGCTGCGATCGAGCGTCAAATCGCTGACGGACAGCCTGGCCATCGCAAATGCGGAGGCTGAGATGTTCAAGCGCCAGTCCGCCGACCTCGCCATGAAACTCGAGGCCCTGGGAATCCCGGGAGCCGAGAAGGATCAAGGCAAAGTCGAGCAGCGCCTGCTCTCCGCGGTGCGCGACCTCCGTCTGCTGAAACAGCAAAATGAGGCCGCCGTAAACCAGTTGGTGAGACTGACCGAAGCCGTACAGGTGCTTCTGAAAAGCACCGAACAAATCGACCCGCAGATCCGCATGACGGTGGAAACCGAACTGCGCAAAACCAACGAGGTGCTCGGCACCCCGGCGGCGGCGAAAGCCAACGCGGTCGAAGCCACCCTTAACGACGGGATGGTCCTGGATGTGAAAGAGGACCTTTCGCTCGTGGTCGCCAACATTGGCGAAAAGCAGGGGGTGAAAATCGGCATGCCCTTCCAGATCTGGAGGGACAACAAGGTCATCGGCGAGGTGCGCGTCATCGACGTGCGCGATCGCATCAGTGGAGCCATCATTCAGAGTCTCGCATCGGAAAAAGAGCCGATCAAAACCGGCGACCGCCTCAAGGTGGACGCCCGGCAGTAGACGGCGAAAAACCAAATAACAACGACAACAATGCAGGTTAAATCGATCTACCGCAATGCGCGGATCTCGGCCTTCAAGGCTCGCGAGGTCACGCGGGAAATTCAGGGTCTTCCGGCCACGGACGCCCTGGACTTGCTCCGCTTTGTGCCCAAGAAGGCAGCCGAGCTTATCTTCAAGACGCTCTCGAGCGCGATTGCGAACGCCGAGAACAATAACAACCTCAATGTTGCCAATCTGGTCGTCCAGGAAGCCGTTGTGGGCGAAGGACCGACCTTCAAGCGTTTCCAGCCGAAGGCCCGCGGCAGCGCAGGCCCGATCCGCAAGCGTACGAGCCACATCCGCATCGTCCTGACCGACGAGGTGGAGATCAAGCGCCGCGAAGACAAGGCCGCGAAAAAATCCAAGAAACCCGCCGCCAAGAAGACTGGCGCCAAGAAGACCACCGCCGCCGCAAAATCGGCTGCTACCGAGACCGTCGCTCCTGAGACGACGGCCACCGAAACCAAGGAATAACCATGGGACAGAAAGTCAATCCAATCGGCTTCCGCCTTCCGATCAGCCGCGACTGGTCGTCGCGCTGGTACGCCTCGCGCAAGGATTTTGCCGACTACCTCTTTGCGGACGGCAAGATCCGTGAGTTCCTCAAGAAGAAGCTCCGTCAAGCCGCCGTGGCCCGCATCGTCATCGAGCGCGCCTGGAACAGCCTGCGCGTGACCATCCACACGGCCCGCCCGGGTGTGGTCATCGGCCGCAAGGGCTCCGAGATCGAGAAGATGACCGAGGAGATTTCCCGCCTCGCCGGTGGCAAGCAGGTGAAGATCGACATCGTCGAGATCAAGGTTCCTGACATCGACGCCCAGCTCGTCGCGGAGAACGTCGCCTCGCAGCTCGAGCGCCGTATTTCCTTCCGCCGCGCCATGAAGCGCGCCGTGCAGCTCGCCATGGAACAAGGCGCGCTCGGCATCAAGATCCGCTGCTCCGGCCGCCTCGGCGGTGCGGAAATCGCCCGTACCGAATGGTACCGCGAAGGCAAGATCCCGCTTCACACGATGCGCCAGCCGATCGACTATGGCTTCACCGAAGCCAACACCATCGCCGGCAAGATCGGCATCAAGTGCTGGGTCTGCAAGAAACAGGAACGCCCAGAAGACAAGCAGCAGGACGGCCAGGCCGAGCAGCCGGCTCCCCGCCGCGAACGCGGACCCCGCGGACGTCGTCATAACAACGACGCTGCGCCCGCCGCCCCGGCTCCCGCTGAGAACGCACCCGCCAACGCTTAATTTTTAGGAGGATAGAGAGCCATGCCATTGATGCCCAAACGCGTGAAGTATCGCAAAACCCAGCGCGGAAGCCGCTCGGGGAACGCCTCACGCACGCTCAAGATCGACTTCGGCGAATTCGGGTTGCAAACCCTCGAGCGCGCCTGGATCACGAACACCCAGATCGAAGCCGCCCGTGTTGCCATGACCCGCAACATGAAGCGTAAAGGAAAGCTCTGGATCCGTATTTTCCCCGACAAGTCCGTCACCGCCCGCCCGCCGGAAACCCGAATGGGTAAAGGTAAGGGCCAGCCCGAGTACTGGGTGGCTGTTGTCCGTCCGGGCAACGTGCTGTTCGAACTCGACGGCGTGCCGGAATCCGTCGCCCGCGAGTCCCTGCGTCTCGCCGCCAACAAGCTGCCCGTGCGCACGCGCTTCGTCGCCCGCCACCACGCTGTCAAATAATCCTGAGCCATGAGCAAGATCGCTGATTTCAAGGAGCTCACCATCAAGGAGCTCGAAGCTCGCAAGAGCGAACTGCGCCACGAGGCGTTCAACCTGCGCATCCAGCAGCAGGGTGGCCAGCTCGAGAAACCCCATCTGCTTCGGAGCATCCGTCGCGATGCCGCCCGCATCGAGACCGTGCTGACCGAGAAGCGCAACGCGGCCAAATCCGCCAAGTAACCATGAGCGAAGAAGTTTCCAATACCACGACGACCGCCCCGGAGCGCGAGCGCAACCTGCGCAAGACCCGCGTGGGCGAAGTTGTCTCCAGCGCGATGGACAAGACCATCGTCGTCCGCACCATCACCCGTGTGCCGCACCCGAAGTTTGGCAAGATCACCAAGATGGTGAAGAAGTTCTACGTCCACGACGAGAAGAACGAAGCCAAGGTCGGTGATCGCGTGAGCATCGCGGAGACCCGCCCGCTCTCGCGCCTCAAGCGCTGGCGCCTCGTCGAAATCCTCAAACACTAACTTTCCGACTCCGCTATGATTCAGATTCGCTCCCGCCTCGACGTTGCCGATAACACCGGTGCCCGCATGGCTACGATGATCGGCGTGATCGGCAAGCCCACCCGCACGGCTCACGTCGGTGACATCATCACCGCCAACGTGAAGGAGGCCTCCTCTGGCGGCACCGTGAAAAAGGGGGACGTGGTCCGCGCGGTCATCGTGCGTTCCAAGCAGCCCGTTAAGCGCGAAGACGGTTCGTACCTTCGTTTTGACAACAACGCCATTGTCATCATCGACAAGGACTCGAACCCCCGCGGCACTCGCATCTTCGGCCCCGTGGCCCGCGAGCTCCGTGAGAAGAACTTCATGAAGATCATTTCCCTGGCGCCTGAAGTCCTATGAGCACTGTGAAAACCCATGTCCGTCGCGGCGACACCGTCCAGGTGATCTCCGGCAACCACCGTGGTTCGACCGGCAAGATTCTCCTGGTGAACCCGACCAAGTCGCAGGTCATCATCGAGGGCGTGCGCATGATCAAGAAGCATCAGCGCAAGACCCAGGACAACCCCAACGGCGCCATCATTGAACGCGAAGGCCCGATTCACATCTCGAATGTGAAAGTCGTCGAGCGCGCCACCACCGAGAAGAAGGCGAAGAAGAAAGCCGCCTAAATAAACCACCATGGCTACCCAACTCGATCCCGAGCTTTACACAGAATACAAGACGCGCGTCGTGCCCGCTTTGCGCGAGAAGCACGGTTACAAGAACATTCACCAGATCCCCAAGATCGAGAAGGTGGTGGTCAACAGTTCCGTGGGCGCAGGCGCCGACAGCAAAGAGGCGCTGGAAATCGCCAAGTCCGAAATCGCCCTCATCACCGGCCAGCGTCCGGTCGCCACGCTCTCCAAGAAGAGCATCGCGAACTTCAAGCTGCGCCAGGGACAGGCGATCGGAGCGAAGGTGACCCTTCGCGGCCGTACCATGTACGAGTTCCTCGAGCGTCTCATCAAGATGTCGCTCCCGCGCATTCGTGACTTCCGTGGTGTGTCGACCAAGGCCTTCGACGGCAATGGCAACTACACCCTGGGCGTCTCTGACCAGTCCATTTTCCCTGAAGTCGAACTCGACAAAATCAAACGCAACATCGGTTTTGACATCACCATCGTCACAACCGCGCGCACGAACGAGGAAGCCAAGTCGCTTCTGACGGAGCTGGGCATGCCCTTCTCCGACAAGAAGAAACCGGCTCCCGTGCGCAAAACCGAGGAGCAGCAAGAGGAAGCCGCGGCTGCCTAACTACTGCTACATATAAATGACCGATCCCATCGCAGATATGCTCACCCGCTTGCGCAACGCTTCCGGCGCCCGCAAGACGGAATTCCTGGTTCCTTACTCCAAGCTCAAGAGTGAGATCGCCCGTATCCTCCAGAAGGAAGGATATATCGAGGGCTTTGAACTCGAGACCCCGGAGAAGGGTCGGCCGCAGCTCCGCATTCGCAACAAGTTTGTTAACAAGACGGCCGCCATCGCCGGTCTGAAGCGCGTCAGCAAACCGGGTCTCCGCCGTTATGTCGGAGCCACGGAAGTGCCCCGCGTCCTCGGCGGCATGGGCATCGCCGTCCTCTCGACCTCGCGTGGAATCCTCACCGGTCAGGAAGCTCGCAAGCAAAACGTTGGCGGGGAGCTCCTCGCTTACATCTGGTAATCAGCCATGTCACGTATCGGCAAAAAACCCATTGAAGTGTCCGCCAAAGTCAAAGTGGCGGTCGGCAACGAAGGCGCCGTGACGGTGGAAGGTCCCAAGGGCAAGCTGTCCTGGACCCTTCCGAAGGCTGTCAGCGCCCGTCTTGAAGGCAATACCCTCACCGTTGATCGTTCGGATGAAACCCGCCAGTCGAAGGCCCTCCATGGCCTGAGCCGCGCGCTCCTCGCCAACATGATCCTCGGCGTCGAGCAGGGCTTCCGCAAGGATCTTGAGATCCAGGGCGTCGGCTTCAAGGCCGCCGTTCAAGGCGACAAGCTCAACCTGAGCCTCGGCAAATCCCATCCGATCCTCTTCAGCATTCCGAAGGAAGTGAAGATCACGGTCGCGGACAACACCAAGATCGCCATCGAAGGTATCGACAAACACATCGTCGGACAGACCGCTGCCGACATCCGCGCGTACTATCCGCCCGAGCCTTACAAGGGCAAGGGCATCCGTTTCGCCGGAGAACAAATCCGCCGCAAGGAAGGCAAAACCGTCCAGTAAGCCATGGCCGAAAAGCAAGCCAACAAACGTCAACTCCGTCACGTGCGCCTTCGCAAGAAGGTCGCCGGAACCACCGAGCGTCCGCGCCTGGCAGTTCACTTCTCGGAGCGTCACATCACCGCCCAGGTCATCGACGACACGATCGGCAAGACGGTCGCCTCCGTGCATACCACGGAGTCCGAGCTTCGCTCCGACAAGACGACCCGTGCGAACGTGGAAACCGCCGTCAAGGTGGGCAAACTCATCGCCGAACGCGTTTCTTCCAAGAGCGTGAAAAAGGTCGTATTCGACCGCGGCGGTTTCAAATACCACGGCAAGGTGAAGGCTCTGGCCGACGCCGCCCGTGAAGCAGGACTCGAATTCTAAACCACCATGGCTCCTCCAAGAAAACACAACAATCATCGCTCCAACGACAACGTCGACAAGGAGCCCAAGGAGACGACAGAGAAGGTGGTTTTCATCAATCGATGCGCCAAGGTCGTGAAGGGCGGACGCCGCTTCAGCTTCAGCGCGCTCATCGTTTCTGGAAACCACAAGGGCCGCGTGGGCATCGGCTTCGGCAAGGCCAATGAGGTCAGCGAAGCGATTCGCAAGGCGACCGAGTCGGCCAAGAAGCACATGCTCAACATCGCCGTGCATGAAAACACGATCCCGCATGAGGTGATCGGTGAGTTCGGCGGCGGTCGCGTGCTGCTCCGTCCCGCCTCGCCCGGTACCGGCATCATCGCTGGTGGCGCCGTGCGTGCGGTCATCGAGGCCGTGGGCATCCGCGACATCCTCGCGAAGTCGCTGGGCTCCAGCAATCCGTCCAACGTGTCCAAGGCCACCCTCGAGGCGCTCACCGCGCTTCGTCCGAAGGAAGCCATCTTCAAAATCCGCGGCAAGGAGTTCAAGCCCAAGGCTGCTCAACCCGTCGCTGCTTAATCCATGAGACTGCACGATCTTAAACCCAATCCTGGCGCCAAGCATCGCCGCAAGCGTCTTGGCATCGGCGAAAGCTCCGGCAAAGGTAAAACCTCGGGCAAGGGCCACAAGGGTCAGAAGGCCCGTTCCGGTGGCAGCATCCGCCCCGGTTTTGAAGGCGGCCAGATGCCCCTTTACCGTCAGCTGCCCAAGCGCGGCTTCAACAACACCGCCTTCAAGACGGTCTACGGTGTCGTCAACATCGACGACCTCGAGAAGCGCTTTGAAGACGGCGCCGCCATCAACGAGAAGCTCCTCCGCGGCTCGGGCCTTGTCAAAGGCACGTTCGACGGCGTGAAAGTCCTCGGCCGTGGCGAGACCACGAAGAAATTCCACCTCGAAGTGGACAGCATCAGCGCCTCTGCCAAAGAGAAGATCGAAAAGGCAGGCGGCTCGGTGACGTTGACTCGGAAGCCGGAAACGGCTAGCGGGAAGTAGTTTTTTCCCGCTAACCTGTCTCTCTTCCGATGATCTCTGCCTTCACCAACATCTTTAAGATTCCGGAACTTCGTCAGCGTGTTCTCTTCACGCTGGCGATGATCATCATCATTCGTGCTGGTTCCGCCATCACGACGCCCGGAGTGAATGCAGAGGTGCTGCGGCAATGGTTTGAGCACGCGGGGTCCAATCCCGCGGGCGGCATTGCGGCATTGTTCAACCTGTTCAGCGGCGGTTCCCTGGCGCATTGCGCCATCTTCTCGCTCGGCGTGATGCCGTACATCAGTGCGTCCATCATGCTGCAGCTCCTCACTGCGGTCATCCCGCAGCTGGGCAAGCTGTCCCGCGAGGACGGCGGTCGCCGCAAGATCATGCAGTACACGCGTTATGCGACGATCGTGCTCTGCGTGTTTCAGGGCTTTCTCCTGGCGAAATCGCTGGAGAATCCTCAGGCCAATCCCTTCCTGCCCGGCATCATCGATACGATGAATCGTCTGGGCATGGCGCTGGTTCCCGTGCCGGGTTGGCAGTTCCAGGTCATCACGATCCTTACCCTTACGGCGGGCACGATGTTCCTCATGTGGCTGGGCGACCAGATCACGGAGCGGGGCATCGGCAATGGCGTCTCGCTCATCATCACGGTGGGTATCCTGGCGCAGCTCCCGGCAGGTCTCGTGTTTGCCTGGCGTACCTTCGTGCCCACGGGTGCTGAGCAGCAGGCCAGTGTGAGTCCGATCGTGCTGGTACTCCTGTGCTTGTTCCTTGTCTTCGTTATCGCTTCGGTCATCGCGGTGACGCAGGCTCAGCGCAAGATCAGCATCCAGTACGCCAAGCGCGTGGTGGGTCGCAAGGTCTACGGCGGCCAGACGCAGTACATGCCGCTCAAGGTCAACTACGCGGGTGTGATGCCGATCATCTTCGCGCAGGCCATCCTGCTCTTCCCGTCGACCATCATCAACATGGCGTTCCCGCAGAATCCTACTGCGCAGTGGCTCGCCAACATGCTGGCCGTGGGATGGCTGCATTACGTGCTCTTCGGAGCGATGATTTTCTTCTTCAGCTATTTCTGGGTGGCTACTCAGTTCCAGCCGGTCCAGATCGCTGATGACCTCAAGAAATACGGTGGCTTCATCCCGGGCGTGCGTCCGGGCAAGCCGACAGCCGACTTCCTCGACTTCACGATGTCGCGGCTGACGTTTGCCGGAGCCATCTTCCTCACGATCATTGCGGTGTTGCCGCAGCTTCTCTCCCAGTGGCTGCGTGTGCCGTACATGACCGCTCAATTCTTCGGCGGCACAGGTGTACTGATTATCGTTGGCGTCGTGCTTGATACGATGCGCCAGATCGAAACGCACCTGCTGCAGCGCCATTACGATGGATTCCTGCGCAAAGGCAAGATCCGTGGGGCTCGCGATTCTCGCCCCCGCATGGGATCGGGCCAGGTGCTCGACGACAGCAAGCTCGTATTGATCTACGCTGCTATCGGAGTGCTCGTCATCGCTGGTATTACGGTTTCCATCGCCTTCCGACGGTAAGGCCATGAAAAATCGGATCGTCCTCCTCGGCCCGCCTGCCACAGGCAAGGGCACGCAAGCTGCACTCCTCTCGGCGACGTTTGGGATTCCCGCAGCTTCGACCGGAGCCATGCTCCGCGAGGAAAAGGCGCGCGGAAGCGCTGCTGGCATCGAGGCCGCCAAATGGACGGACCGAGGCATGCTCTTCCCGGACGATCTCGCCCTGCGCGTCGTGTGGCAGTGGATCGATGGGCGCGAGCGCTTCATCCTCGACGGATTTCCCCGCACCAAGGGCCAGGCGGAGACTTTCGACGCGGGCCTGAAAGAGCGCCGGATCGAGCTCGACGTTGTGTATTTCCTGGATCTTCCCGAGGACATCATCCGCGAGCGTATGTGCAGCCGCCTGACGTGCACAAAGTGCAGTGCGGTGTACAACGAGACTTTTCACAAGGTGACAGCCGTGACGCCATGCCCGGCCTGCGGTTCTCCGCTGGCCCGCCGCGCCGACGACACCCACGAGGCCCTCGACAGCCGCATGGCTCAGTACCGCGAGCACACGCTCCCGGTCGTGGAGCATTACCGCACCGTCGGCCTGCTCAAGACGATCGACGCCCGCCCGGGCCGCGATGCCATTTTCCAGACGCTTTACCGGGATATTTCCGGAGCCGAACTCCCCGCCAACTCGCAAGAGGTGCGCGCCGCCCTGGAGGCACTCGCATGATCCCGATCAAGCGCGGACCCGAGATCCAGAAGATGCGCAAAGCCGGTGAGACGGCTGCGAACATCCTCAACCGACTGGCTGACCTCATCGCCCCTGGCGTGACCACCGGCGAGATCGACCACGCCGCCTCCCAGTATATGGCCGAGGCGGGAGTGAAAAGCGCCTTTCACGGATACAAGAAATTTCCGGGCTACATCTGCATCAGCCTCAACGAAGAGGTGGTGCATGGCATCGGCGGCCCCCGCAAGATCCAGTACGGCGATATCGTAAAGCTCGACGTCGGCGTCGTGCAGGATGGATGGATGGGTGATACGGCCGCGAGCATTCCCGTCGGCATCATTGATCCTGCAACCGAGCAGCTTCTGACCGTCTCGGAACAGTCGCTCAATATTGCCGTGTCCCTGGCTCGTGCCGGAACGCACCTCGGCGACGTGTGCGCCTCGGTGGACGAGCATATTTCCAAATACGGCTACACTGTGGTGCGTGAGTTCGTCGGCCATGGCGTCGGCCGCAGCCTGCACGAGGAACCGCAGATCCCGAACTTTGGCCGACGCGGTACGGGACCCATCCTGCGCGCTGGCATGACACTGGCCATCGAGCCCATGGTCAACATGGGAACGGCCCGCGTAAAACTCCTTTCCGACAAGTGGACAGTGGTGACCCAGGATGGTCGTCCATCTGCCCATTTTGAACACACCGTACTCGTCACCGACGGCGATCCCGAAGTCTTGACATGGCCAAGAAAGACGCTATTGAAGTAGAAGGGAAGGTCGTCGAGTTGCTGCCCAATACCATGTTCCGAGTCGAACTGTCGAATGGGCACCGCGTACTTGCACACATTTCCGGAAAGATGCGGCTGCACTTCATTCGCATTCTTCCTGGTGACAGAGTCATGGTGGAGATGTCCCCATACGATCTCACCAAAGGCCGCATAACATTCCGGCATAAAGATACGCCCAAACCACAAACTGCAAAATGAAAGTTCGAGCCTCCGTTAAACGTCAGTGTGAAAGCTGCAAGATCGTGCGCCGTAAGAATGTCGTGCGCGTGATCTGCAAGAATCCGCGCCACAAGCAGAAGCAGGGCTAATTACCTGACCTGAAGTACAACTCTTAACCGACCTAATAGTATGCCCCGCCTTCTTGGAGTAGAAATTCCCGGTGACAAACGCATCGAGGCCTCGCTGCCGTACATCTACGGCATCGGCCCGAGCAACACGAAGCGTGTGTTGGAGACTGCCAACATCGATCCCAACACCCGCGCCAAAGACCTTTCGCCTGAACAACTCAATGCGATCATCCACGCGATCAACTCGCTGAAGATCGTGATCGAAGGCGATCTCCGCCGCGAGGTGCAGAGCAATCTGAAGCGCCTCCAGGCCATTAACTGCTACCGCGGCATCCGCCACCGGCGTGGATTGCCTGTCCGCGGACAGCGCACGTCCACCAACGCCCGCACCCGCAAGGGCCCGCGTCGGACCGTTGGCGTGCAGCGCAACCCGAACGCCAAAGCCGGCAAAGTGTAATTGATTGAATCATGGCTGACGAATTGAACCCTACGCCTGCGGCTCCTGAAGGAGACGCAAAGCCCGCCGCCGAGAAGAAGCCGAAGGCGGCCCCCAAGAAAAAAGAAGCTCCCGCCACGGAAGCCGCCGCGCCTGTTGAGGCCGCCGCTCCCGTAGAGTCTGCTGCTCCTGCTGAAGTCGCCGCGCCCGTCGCTGGTGCCGAAGCTCCTGCCGCCGCCGCTGCTGCGGCTCCGAAGGAAGCCAAGCCCAAGGCTGCCAAGAAGGCTAAGAAAGAGGAGAAAAAGGAAGCCGCCGCTCCGGTCAGCGTGAGCCTCTCCCTCGACGACGCGATCGAACCGATCAAGGTCGTCAAGGCCAAGGGTAGCAAGAACGTCACCCAGGGCGTCGCCCACGTGCAGGCCAGCTTTAACAACACGATCATCAGCATCACGGATCTCCGCGGTGGCGTGATCGGTTGGTCGAGCGCTGGCAAGTGTGGCTTCAAAGGCTCCCGCAAGAGCACGGCCTACGCCGCCCAGATGGTTGCCCAGGACGCCTGCAAGCAGGCCATGGGACACGGCCTCAAGGAAGTGGAAGTCCGCGTCAAAGGCCCCGGCGCCGGTCGCGAATCCGCCGTCCGCGCCATGCAGGCCATCGGCCTCGAGATCACCGTCATCCGTGACGTGACCCCGGTGCCTCACAACGGTTGCCGCCCGCCGAAACAGCGCCGCGTCTGATCAGATTTTAGGAAAGGAAAGTTATGGCTCGTTATACAGGACCCAAGACCAAGGTCAGCCGCCGCTACGGCACGCTCATCCACGGTTCTCCGAAAGCATTTGAACGCAAGAGCTACCCGCCGGGACAGCACGGCCCCAAGGGCTCCCGTCGCAAGCTCTCCGACTACGCACTCGCCCTCGCCGAAAAGCAGAAGCTCCGCTTCCAGTATGGCGTGCTCGAGCGTCAGTTCCGCCGCTACTTCGCGCTCGCTTCCAGCAAACGTGGCGTCACCGGTGAGATCCTGCTCCAGCTCCTCGAGACCCGTCTCGACAACGTGGTGCAGAAGCTCGGCTTCGCCAAGACGCTCCGCGCCGCACGCCAGATGGTTTCCCACGGTCACGTCACGGTGAACGGTCGCAAGACCAACGCCTCGTCGATGAACGTAAAGCCCGGCGACAAGGTGGCTGTGAAGGTGACCGAGCGTTCCAAGCGCCTCGCCACCAAGGCCATCGACCAGACATCCGCTCAAGCGACCCCGGACTGGCTCCAGGTCGACAAGGACGCTCTCATCGGCACCGTCGTTCGCATCCCGACCCGCGACGACATCAATCCGATCGTCAACGAGCAGCTCGTTGTCGAACTTTACTCCCGCTAGTCTCTAGCGGAGTCAAAGTCCTCTCCTTTGAAAAAGCCCGCTGGCAACAGCGGGCTTTTTTGCGTCTTGAGGGCTCCAGGGGTTTACCGGATTCGAGAAAGCTTCTCCCTTATCCACGCGGGATTTCTTCGGAGATCGAGAATCGCGATGACTTCCAGCCACGAGGATCTGGAGCGATAGAAGATGCTGAAGGGAAACACGTTGCATAGCAAGCGGTGAATATCGCCGTGAATGACCGGATTGATGGGACCGTTGCGGGACAGGCATTCGATGTCCTCGGAAATGCGCTTCCTGAAGTATTTTCCGAGCCCGGGAGAGAGTTGATCGTAGAATCGAGAGGCTTCCCGGATGTCATCGAAGGCATCCTGGGAAATCCGAACGCGTATCATTCTGCCGCGAGCTGATTGCGGACTTCTGCCCAATCCAGAAGTTTGCTTTCTCCCGTGTCGATGCGGGCGGCCCTTGCCTCCAGCAATTTTGCCAGTTCCGGAGAAACCGCGTCGAATTCAAAATGCGGGTGCAAATCCTCCCAGAGAGCTTCCATGATCTGAAGCTTCTCCTCCAAGGGAAGCGCGCGAATTTCCGCTACCGACATGGCGTCACGATACGCGGTCGAGTGGAATCATTCAACGAATTGGTGCCGAAGATGGGAAGTGGATGCGCTGGAGGGAATTTTCCGGGAAGGGAGCTTGATATCGCGAAATATCCCGATAAAGTCGGGCGACACTATGGCAAAGACCGACGAAGCCTCCTCTCCGACAGACGATAAAGCCGCTGCGCTGCGCAACAAAAACCTGGAGCTTGCTATCCAGCAGATTGAAAAGGATTACGGCAGCGAGGCGATCCGCCGCCTCGGGGATGCCAGCACATCCCCAGTGGATGTGATCCCCACCGGAAACATTCTCATCGACCGCGCTCTCGGCGTGGGCGGCTTTCCCCGTGGCCGTATCG
>Ga0209935_1002923_pt1 | contig 19079 bp, 7 predicted proteins | sample ThiBio_1000_plan_2_FD_183958 | JGI IMG/M metagenome (GOLD analysis project Ga0209935, IMG submission 183958) | Wastewater bioreactor microbial communities from Cape Town, South Africa - Thiocy_cont_1000_plan (SPAdes) | ecosystem: Engineered > Bioreactor > Thiocyanate-remediating >... | reverse complement strand
CTTTCGTAGAAAGAAATGTAGAGCTTATGTAGGCGAGCGTTACGTGTAATATTTGCCTTCTAGTAGAGAGTTAGCAACGTTAATGTTGCGTTACTTGTTATTAAAGAAAGAGTGAGTATTTTGAGAAGTCACAATTTTTTAAAGTTTAATCAGAGGAAATCGTATAGGACAATTTCGTTGTTTTCTGAAACGTTTTTATTGCTGTCGATGAAGTCTCTTGAGGGAAGAAGGAAGTTTTGATATAATTGAAATGTTCTATGACTTCGATAAAACAAAATCAAGTATCAGAGAACTAATTAACTGATAAGCTTTTGGATTTCAGTTTTCGGTATTGAAAAAAGTGGCTATATTAGAAAGTTTCACTGATACAGTGCGAGAAATTTTGTATATGCGTTATAAAGAAAGAAAGATTGAGCCGCTCGAGTCGTGAATGGCGGACCGCAGGGACGCGGACGAACGACGAGGTGCGGCTTACATTTATTATTATGGTGAACAGTGATTTCCGAGTACTCTATGTGTTCAGTTTATATTGAAAGAATTGTGCCTTTAAAGAACTGACTGAATGAATGAAATGACTGTTAATCGAATATACTAATCCCCATAAAAATTAATTAGCTCTATTTCTTTAATGAGATGCATAATTCATTATGGTTATGGAGTTTATATTTTCTAAAATTCTATGTTGAAATATCTCCGCAGAAGAAGAGCAATTTATTTGTTATGTTTTATGTAATGTTTAGCGCCTCGAGTCGTGAGTGGCCTTTTTGTTGATCAAGAGAACGCTTAATATCAATAATACTATATATCTGTCTTGTAGTAAATCTCTTTCAGAAAAGGGTCTGCGAATCCCTGGGATGATCGCTACTTGTATCTTAATCATGATAATTCATTTTATCGTTTTTATTACTTACGCGAGAGCTGATCATCATTGTTATCTACTGACATGCCAATAAATTTATGCTAATAAGAATAGTAGAGCAAAGTCTGATCTAAAAAGAGTGATCTCATTCGAAACAATACATTGTAATTTCTCGGATGTCATTTTCAAATGCCTAAAAGACCTAAAAGTTTGTCACACTATATTCTCACTATGACACTTGATGATATACATTTAGATCGAATACGTGGATTTTGACGTATATTGAGAGCAATGTCCAACAAAAATACTTTGACAAAGCTCTATTGCGCTGGTTCGACGAGCTTACCATTGTGTACCAATCTGAGAAAATATTTTGTCAGAAAGTCACGCTATATTTTCAAATACTGTAGCTAATGGATTAATGGAAGTAAGAACATGATTCGTTATTCAAATGGCGGAAATTACGGAACACATGGGACAGAGTATAACGTTAATTTAGGTAAGACTCAAAAAATACAATGATTAAATTGCAGAGTTTCTTATTTTTACAATGCAGAACATCGAACAGCATGATTGGCTTAATGAGGAGATCGCAAAGACTGAGCGACATTCCTTAAACTCTTATTATTTTGTAAAAAAAACCTAACGACTCAAGCTGACGGTGAAAAAGTAAACAGACGAAAGTATATGCTGTGAATGCGTGCAAGCATAGATGTGACTTAAAACAGCTTTATATAGCTACTACACAACACGTTGTTCCGATCAAAAGTTGTCAGTTAAACAAATATAATCAATAATCAAAAAGAAAACTGTTTATTATTTATTTAGATGTTACGGCTGATAAAGTTCCGAACTACTCAAATAAGAGAGACTAGCATCTCTTCCACCAGTAACTAACACATTTCCATTTGGTAATATGGATGCTGTATGTCCATCTCGAGCATAATTCATACTATCAGCGATTGTCCATACGCCTGTTGATGGATCATATATCTCAACACTACTTAAAATAGTACCATTAGATCCACCAATTACCAACACATTTCCATTTGGTAATAGAGATGCTACGTGTCCATTGCGAGCATAATTTAGACTACCAGTATTTGTCCATACTCCCGTTGATGGATCATATAATTCAGTACTATTCATTATATGATCACTGTTGCCAGTTCCACCAGTCACCAATACTTTTCTATTGGTTAATACAGTTGCTGTGTGATAATCTCGTGCATAATTCATATTACCAGTGTTTTGCCACGTTCCTGTTGATGGATCATATATCTCAGCATTATTTAAATAATCAAGATTATCATCCATTCCACCAGTAACTAATACTTTTCCATTTGTTAATAGAGTTGCTGTATGCAGACCTCGACCATAATTCATACTAGCAGTGTTTGTCCACGCGCCTGTTGATGGATCAAATATCTCAGCAGTATTTAAAATATCACCACCATCAAAACCACCAGTAGCCAATACTCTTCCATCGAGTAATATAGATGCGGCATGCCAATGTCGAGCATCATTCATATCATTCGTAGTTATCCATACTCCTGTGGATGGATTGTACAACTCGGCACTAGATAGAGGTGTAGTGCTGACAGCTCCACCAGTCGCTAATACTGTTCCATTGGTTAATATGGTTGCTATTTGTTCATATCCAGCATAATTCTTATTACCAGTAATTGTCCACGTTCCTGTTGATGGATTATATAGTTCAGCACTATTTAAAACACTACTAGCACTATTTCCACCAGCAACTAATACTTTTCCGTCTTTTAATGCGGCTGCTATGTGGAAAGTTCGAGCACTATTCATATTACCAGTGTTCGACCATTCTAATAACTCATGTGTATATGTAAATAAAAATGTGAACGATATCTTACTTGTTGCCATGCTCGTAACTGCTGTTGTTTGTACATTGATGGTATGAAAAGCGAGAATGGTAAATTTCAGCAACAAGGAAAGAACTATAATACAGTAAAGATAGTAAGATGAATAAAGAAAATAACAATGGATTTACTCCATTGTTGACGCATGACCAGAATCATATAAAACAGATGATATATAGAGTTATAATAAACAGTAGAAATTGAACCGATTCATAGACTCGATCTAAAGCATGAATTCAAGATACTTAAAAGTATTTGCAACAGTTCTTGCCTAGAATAAAATGATGATAACCGAGATTTTTTAAAAATAAAACATTCATTGTAATAAAGTCATAGAATACCATATTTACTCAAGAACTCATCTAAAGAGTCTATGTTGGAAATTATTATCAGCTTTAAAGAAGAAGAAGAAAAACGTATTCTGCTTGTTATCTTAAAGACAGTATATTTTGTTAGAGTTCTCAAACATATCGTATGAATAATATTCAATGAATTTTATTGACAGATTAACATGTTATTCTTCAGTATCGGTACTAGTAGTATCGTCTGCATATGGATCCCAATCATCCCCATCTCGTAATCACCGTAGTTGAACATAACTATCATAAGCATCTTTAGTTTCATCATATTTAAAATCTAATTTAATCATTAATAATACATATAAATGAATTAAAAGTGGTAATGGTGAAACAAATATTACTGAACATGTACGAGCATCGAAAGTCTTATCTGTGCTAAAAATTTCAATATTAGATTATCACAAAAATATGTTGATATAGGAATTTGTAAGGTTAGTTTACTACGATTAAAATTAGAAAATAGTGCATCTTCATTTTCAACCAGTATTTTCAAAATGTATGACGCTACTTCCCAATTGACTTTTTCAGTATTAAACGGATTGAAATATTTTAAATAAGCGATCATTGCTGCACCAGAAAAGTATCATTATATAAATTTTGTTAACATTAAATAATGGATTAGAATCTGTAAATATCTATCAACTGTTATAAAAGAATGTACATCATTCTATGAAAACTCTGGATAAAGACTGTTTATCATCTTTCGAACTTTTGATTTCTGTTGATATTCATATTCGACATCAATTTCATAGTCTATTTCCTGGAGCAATATTGATCCAGAAGCAGATACAACAATAAAAATCAATGGAACAAATGAAATGAAATAAGCAAGAAGAAATAAACCGACAGGTTCACGAGCTGATTTCATACATTCAAATGTGAATGCAAGAGATAAATTCTTTACGGTTAGTTCATTGGTCAAAATATTCCTCCGTTTCATTTTATAAGTATTCTTTTTTATTACAACAAAATATATGAATCAACGAAGCTATCTAGTTGACAATATGAAACAATAAAATCAATTACATTAGAATAAAACAGTAAGAACAGAAAATAATCGCTTATGTTCCATGATGATGATAATGATAAATATCAGGAAAAAGTTCGTATTTTTCGCTGAGTATTTATCATTGTGCCAAATTTTCTACAAAGAAAAGATAGATCAATTAATTCACTTTCAAAAGCACTCGAAAATATGGCTGTCCATTATTCCATGAGTTATTATTGTAATATTATATAGATACGTATAACATACCTGACTTAACTCACATACACCACAACAACAAACCAAGGAGGTAGATTCCAGTAGCACCAAAACGAACACTACCGCTATCGCAACCCCCAGGAGCACACCAACCATGACAACAAGGACTTCCATCATGACAAGGTGTACCATCACAACAAAGACTACAAACACCGTTACAACAAATACGGCCACCAGGACAACAAGTGCCATCACAACAAACACCGCCATCACAACAAGGATCACCATCACAACAACTATCACCATTACAACAACGACCAACACCATTAATAGCGCAACACGTTTCACTGATTGCACTGGCACTCGTACAGCAAACAATATTAGGATGTTCACCGCAACAAAACATACCAGACGGACAACTATGTTCACAAAAATAACCACAACAACCACCGGGAGGCTCAGGACAAGGAGTATCACAGACACGATAACAACACGTATCAGTGTAGCCGTTCTATATTATAGGAGTCTTTAGACGAAATGAATAAACATTTTGTTTACGTACGTTATAAACAGATGTTAAATTATTAGAAGTATCAAGAGTACAATTTTGACCGGTTTTGTTGAAATACCGGAGATCATTTTTATGCACACCTTGAATTACTTCCGATCGTGCCGTATAGCATATTGCTATTAATATCAAGAGGGTGATCACATCAATCATTCGAATAATCTTTTGCAGATGAGCTCGAAGAAATCTACAATAGAATGTTTTTCTTTTGCATAAGAGTCATATATTTCATAAAAATCGAATAGCGTAAAAGATATATGGTGAAAGACCCAGCAAAGTGTTCGCATATCGTTAACATAGGAAGATAAACTATTTATGATATTAAAAGAAAGATAGATAAGATGGATGTCAACATTACTTTCTTACTTTTTCATGATTTTCTAACATTAATTATACTCTCAGATAAGCGAACAGCAAAGTCTTTCATCGCGCAACTGTAAATATACATTTTAATAAAATCGCTGCATCCCAGAGCCATTAAGATTCACCAATCTCGTATAAAATATATTAATGCTTGAAATTGAACGATTACCAAGTGATATCTGTCGAAAAAAATACTGTTTTTGAATGAGGCTATCAATGCATCGACCACCTAGGAACAAATATTCATATTTCTTTGAACAAGAATATGCGCAGACTTTTACCTGTAGATGCAGACTATCATTTGAAATTGAGCACTAAATGTCCGATGTGGAATGGTAATTGTACGACATGGACATGAAAGCTTATTCGATTTATTTAAAGATTGAAGAGAATGAAAATCTTCAGATGAAGGAGATTGTATTATAACTGTGTATTGTTGAATAGAGAGACTCATGTATACAAGCAGAATAATAATAGAAACTAAACTTTACTTAATAAAAATTAAAAATTATTTTATTTTTTGTGTAAAACTAACTTGTAAAAAGAAGTACAAGCATTCATATTTTTGATAAATACAAAGAAAGTACTGAAAATGATTTTCTTACATAACTAGCTTATTCTCAATTGTTTCTTTGATTCCAGGTAAGAAAAACACAGATGAGTACAACAAATAAAATAAATCTATCTGTTTATATATGCTTTTCACAAAACATCAAAATTGAATTGATCATCAAGAAAATTTTTGAGAGAAGAATAGTGTGTTACTTCAATCTACAATCAAAAATTAAATGAATCTATTTCACATCGCCAGATTCATAATCCGCTACATTCCACTGTTCTAAACAACTGAAATGGATTGATCAACCCTAGTTTGTATCTCAAGATGCAGGTTTACCTTCCATACTGAAACTTACTTCCAACAGTTTATAAATTTCAATTCATTATTCAATTATTCCATGGACATCCAAACCTTTTCAAATCAAGAATAAAAAATCACACTCTCAATCATGCTAATAATACTATCGTATATTTAGCTTCGTACCGCTTTTCAACCTCACCCAAGTCATGCCATTTCCACCCACAATTATTCAATTTCACTCACATGTTTTTTCAAACTAATAATCCGAACGACATAATGTGCATGTAGTGCAAGTGGGTGAGATTGAATCGCTGTGGGTGAAACCGTGTGGCTTGGGGTGGTACTCCATTTTTGCGTTAGTAGTAATAAGGTGGCAGTTAAGTGTGATTGTTTATATTATAAGAATAGTTGGTTTCGTGCAACACAATGAATCATGGAACTGGTAAGGCATTGAGAATGAAATGAGCGTTACTCACTCATTGTTGTGCGTAGTTTATCTTGTCCACTCAATACTCTCAGTTGAGTTGTTTTACGGACACTCGAGATACCTCTGATTGCTCAAATCTCACCAGATTTGGCTATATGAGAAAGATTTTTGAGTAAAACACATGACTCTTGTGACTTGATTTGTTGTATGAAAGCAGCAAAATATCTTATGTTGATGAATTGCAAGATATATGTGTGAATAGTATCTGGTAAAAGAATAGATTATCGCTTTTTCTCCTGAATCATTGGGTAACTCTTCTAATTTTGGTCATAAAAGAGTAAAACAAAAAATGAGAAAGTATACTTATAAAAATATCTGACGAAAAATGTTATTGATTACTACTATTAGATTTAACATTTTAATCAGTTATGTCCTGTAGAAATTTTTGTACATTTACTTCAATTGGGAACTTGAAAAAAGGGAAAGATTTATTTCTATAATAGTGTACATAATCAGTGTTGATACTAATTTATTTGTGGCATCTATACAAAATCTGTTTGATTGAGCTAATTTAATAATTATATTGAACATATAAATAGTGACTGATTGAGAAATGAATAGCTAGGGTATCAATTTCATTTAAGGGTAAATAATTTGAGCATTCCAACTTACGTATTAGGAACAAAGAGAGTTTAAAAATATTATCTTAAATTCTGTCAGGATGGCCGAGTGGTTAAGGCGTTTCCCTCAAGAGGTAATTCATGAAAATGAGCATGGGTTCGAATCCCATTCCTGATAAATCATTTTTATTTTTTTTTACATGAAAATAGCGATCACATAATCCATAGAAATAGATATTTTTCAAGATTCTCAGTCCTACCTAATGCATTTGTTTTGAGATGCACTCAAATCGAAGAATTAAACGACAAGATCAGCTATAGATTCTTGTCTGATAGAAAACCTTTTTGATCATTAACAAAATTTATTTTAGAGGTAATTTATAGTTCAGAAAATTCTCTATAGCTTTACATAATTACATAGGCAGTATTTGTAAAATGATATTGAATTTCTGGAATTCGCTGGGAATCAAAATAGCAGATAATAAAGAAAAAACATTGAAATGCTAATAGCTAATGAACAAACGCCGAAGCAACAAGAAAAAAAAATTACAGGATATTTTTTTTCTTTCTTTTTCCCACTTTCTCACTATAGACAAAAACATTATATAGATAAATATAAATTGCACCATACAAATGCATTGAGCTAACGATCGTGATTTTCAATAAGTACTTGAAAATATAGCTGCTAAATTTTAAGGAATGAATTTTCCAGCATTTAATTATCGATTAGTTTTTCTAACAATAATTCTAAATTTCAAAAAGATAGATAAGATAATTACATTGAATCTTTCCCAAAATTCTGATATTTTGGCTAATGAGTCAACATAAAAATGATAATTTCGGTACGTTTACCTTGGTTAATTAGAAAACGAAAGGAAGTACCTATAAAAAGAATATGAATTCAAAGTAGATCACCTGTCACGATATTTCGTACATTTTATACTTGAATGCGAATGAGTGTACTTACGTGTACACACATTAGTCGAATATTTGAATCTGATAGTGCATTATGTGCATTTGAAAATTTGAATAGTTGAATTCAACTTTCAAGTTTGACACTATTGGATTCAGTGAAAAGCTACAAAATAAGAATAAAAGATAAAAAAACAAATATCCAGGATTTATAATTGACTCATTTCCATAGTATTATACTGACAAACATTAGGAGATATTCATATATATAAATTTATACGATTCGTGTGAATAACATCGAAAGAAAAAAGTCGCTAGAATAATATGCTGAGGCGTTATTGATAAGAAGAATAGGTCTTCGCTTAACAACACTTGATAAACAAAGATAATGAAACATTTAAAAAAATGTAAAGAGAAAAGTGTTCTCTCATATCAGAACACATCTATTTAGTGTCGTGTAGTGTTAAAATTCAGCGACAACGCCAACCACAAGTAACTTATTTAACAAAATTCTACTTGGCAAAATAAAATCACATGATGACTGAAACAGAAAAGCTCGAAAATATACCTAGTTCTGTTAATGATAAAACATTATTACAATCGTCATTCAGTAATACTTCAATAATCGACTTTTATTACGATAGTACAAGCAAAATTTCATCGCCATATCCTCGTATTCACGGTAATTTTCTTGTCGTATGGTTAGACACAAGTAGCGATGAAATGAACGAAAATTCTCGTGATTTACTTGTTGAACTACAGAATTTTTCTGATACTATTATTACATTTCGAGATGTTGATGCATGTCTCGATTTTATTACTGATATTGCATATGAAAAAGTATTTATGATACTTTCTCCTGCTCTCGGTGAACAAATAATATCTTTTATCCATGATATGCCTCAACTTGATGTGATTTATATTTTTCATAGTGGAAATCCAGTAGATGACGAATGGATAAAACACTGGAGAAAAATCAAAGGTATTACTACAAAACCTATCCTTGTAGGTGAATCCTTCAGGCAGAATGCACGTCGATGCGATCAAAATTCAATTTCGATAAGTGTTATTGAGAATACTGATGTATCAAATAACAATTTAGATTCAGTTGATCAAACTTTCATGTACATACAACTATTCAAAGAGATCTCACTGGAAACTGAATATGGCGATCGACTTCATGGGGAATTTGATTTTGCGGCAAATTCAAAATTATCGAAAGAATTTCAGCAAAATCGTCGCAATTATGTTACTATAGAAGTATAAAAATAATTACACCGTATTTTTAAATTAATATAGGAGTCTAGCGGAATGGGGAATAGGGGAATTGTGGAATTGTGGAATTGTGGAATAGGGTAATAGGGGTATTGTGGAATAGGGGAATTGTAGAATTGTGGAATAGGGGAATAGGGGAATAATAGAGTAATGATTTGGCCATATTATATTATCACAAGTAGCGCTCATCCAGAGATTCGCAGACCCTTTTCTGAAAGAGATTTACTACAATGTCCTGACAGATATATAGTATTGTTGATATTAAGCGTTGTTTTGATCAACAGAAGTGCCACTCACGACTCGAGCGGCTCAATCTTTCTTTCTTTATAACACATATACAAAATTTCTCGCACTGTATCAGTGAAACTTTCTAATATAGCCACTTTTTTCAATACCGAAAACTGAAATTCAAAAGCTTATCAGTTAATTAGTTCTCTGATACTTGATTTTGTTTTATCGAAGTCATAGAACATTTCAATTATATCAAAACTTCCTTCTTCCCTCACGAGACTTCATCGACAGCAATAAAAATGTTCGAGAAAACAATGAAATTGTCCTATACGATTCCCTCTGATTAAACTTTAAAAAATTGTCATTTCTCAAAATACTCACTCTTTCTTTAACAACAAGTAACAGAACATTAACGTTGCTAACTCTCTACTGGAAGGCAACTATTATACGTAACGCTCGCCTACATAAGCTCTACATTTCTTTCTACGAAAGAAAGTTTGAAATACATATAATGCAAATCTCAAATCTTAATCTTCTATCGGCATCTCAGTTGATCGTACATCCTCAGTTATCATCCATGTGTATTTTTTGTTAAACAACTACTAACCTTCACATTAACCCAAATACGTATAGCTTCTATACTTTATTAAGAATCTAACATTGATAAGAATCAAAGTTTTCCACAGAAACACCAACTCATCGCGCTTCTCCGCTGATGGCTATCTGATGATCTACTATTCACAACTTCTCTATTACTCAAGTTTTTCTATCTCAAACTGTAAGACACACAAGTGTACATAAACTCTTAGTAGCAAATCTACTGGACCAATTTTATGTAACATTTTCTTTAGGAAAATCAGAATTTTTCTTCTCCTACAAATATAGGCGATACAGCTATCATCTTAATTTTTCTAGCAACATACGTTCCAGTAAATAGATTCACTCCGACAACAAGCGCAGCTACACTTGTGATTTTCTTCCAAAACTCGCTAATGTTCGCTGTGAATACCAAACAAGGCTTTCAAGAATTTTCAAAAAATTCGAGAGAATATACTAGGTAGTAAATTTTACAAGCGGCAGTAAAACATGATTTTCATCGAAAACTAACATCAGATTCGGATTCCCCATACCCGATTTCCTTTGATCAAACTTTATGGAAAATTGGAATTTTATGTGTTGGTACCACTCCAGCTGGAGAATACCAACATCAAAATTTTGAAAATCCGACATCAGATTCGAACTCTCCGTGCTCAATAACCTAGGATCTAACTAACTTCGGACCATGAATGACCGATATTAGCCACTATAATACGTGCTGTTTTCTGATTGGACCGGACAAACAAAGTTTTAAGACTTTTCCTACCCATTTTAGAAGCCTATAACCCTTTCTTTCAGAAAAGGGAATAAATTATGAATCTCATCTATGACCAACTTGGAATTTTGATACTATTGTTTTTATGATCATTGCTTCTATTTATTTTTCGTTATTAGTACTGTTTATTTATTAGAAAGTTTAATAAATTTCCATGCAATTCTATCTTGTATAATATCTATTTATTAATTGCTTCTGCGATTTTAGTCAATATGGTTTTTATGCGAACATCTATGTATGTTGTAGTTGTATCAAGTCTATTCATAACAAAGGCAAATGATAGATTTTTTGATGGTACAGCAAATCCAATACTACCACCAGCTCCTAAAATTGATCAAATTTTATTTTGCCAAATAATCATATATAAATAAACAAATTACCTGTATGACCAAAAGTTCCTGGACCAAATTCTGGAAAAATATCATCAAAAAGTGTAAAACCCATACCGAACGATGTAGGTACTTGAAATACGGCATCAATTTCATTTTTGGGTGTATTCGATTTTATTGCTTGTTTCAAAATGTCTTCATTCAATATTCGTTTATATTTCCCATCATCTAAATCACCAATTAATGATGAATAGAATCTTGCTAATGATCTTGCATTTGTAATTCCATTTCCAGCTGGTATTTCTGCTCGATGTGCATTAGGTTTATTGAAAAAATTGACAAGACTAATAGTCGATTCACTCAATGATTCTTTCGAATTTTGATTCAATTCTATTGGTGATACACGGTATTGATGATCAGCGGGTAGACCAATATAAAATTCGAGCATTATTGAATTTAAAAGTTCATCTTGAATAAATTGTCCTAATGATTTTTTCTTTGGATTAACACGTCGTATAAGTTCTCCTGCAAGCCAACCGTAGGTTAATGCATGGTAACCATGCGCTGATCCTGGCTGCCATATTGGCGTTTGTTTCTCTAAATGTTCAATCATTGCTGTCCAATTCAAATATTGTTCTAATGGTGTAGAAATATCTGGTATTCCAGCACGATGTGATAGAATATCTGCTACAGTTGTATTTTCTTTACCATTTTGTCCATATTCTGGCCAATAACGAGTGACCAATGCCGAATAATCTAGTAGACCACGTTGAACAGCAAGTGCAACTGCTGCAGCTACGAGTCCTTTTGTTGTTGAAAATACAATTTGTAATGTATTATTATCATAAGGTTTTGTTTTCGATTGATCAAACCAACCACCCCATAATTCAAAAGCCAATTTACCTTGATAGTAAGCCGCTATCGATGCACCCAAATCTCGATCGTGTACAAAGTTATCTTTGAATAAATCTCGAACAAACTCCCATCCAAAAGTGATAGCTCCATCAATGTTGTAATCAGTAACATTGTGACAAATGATTGATGAAACAAAAAACGACAGAATGTAAATATAATAACGCATTCTTCAGCAATTTACAATAAATTCCGTAGATATAACGAGATTTTGATTAAATAGATAAAGATTTAATACAATGTGGGTCTTCATATATTACAATATAACCAAAAAGGTAAAGCAAATATCAAGTGATACGATGTGTTAGCATCTGATTTAGAACAGAGAAGAGTTTAAGAAGATTAACATTTTCTTATGAAGAAAATGCTCTATTTTATAGGATTTCAATAAAATGTAACTAAGACAACAAAAATAACACATATCTGTCAGATTGACCATTGAAGAAATTAATATTATAAAGAATCTCGACTACCCGATTGTTGCGTGTTTTTGCAAATGCTGAAGTATTTTTCACATGCTTAGTAATCGACTTAGTTAATAAAAACCAAAGTTGTTTTCTTAATCTCTCTCTTCATTTTTTTTGAAACTTTTTCATCAGTAAAACAAGAAGATAACAAAAAAGCTTGTGTGTATTTGCTGCATCATTCTTTATTCTATGAGTTCGTTTATTTCTTTTTAATATAAAAGAGTAAGTATGATTGTGCATTTTTTTAATTGAAAAAAGTCATTTTCTTTTCGAATTTATTGATATAATGATAATAAAAGCAAATTAATGTTATCGAACTGCATATATTAAATTAGATTATGAACGACGCCATTTGGTTTCTATTTTAAATTGTTTCATGTAAGTATCAGACGGTACGACGAATAGAATAAATATAAATATATAAGGAATAAATGAAATGAAATAGCCAATTAGATATAACCATGGTTCTCGTGTTGATTTCATACAACTCGATGCGAACGAAATGATCAAACGTGGTAAAGTTAATAGAATAAGAACGCATGGAGTTATTAAGAGATGTTTATGTTCAATGAATTGCTGTCGTAAATGTTCTTTATATGTTTGTTTTTTATGAACAATTGATCGTGTTCGAGCAACCATGATTATGATTAATAAAGCAGAAATAAAATTAATTATAAATGGAACAATAAAATGAAATATATTCATAAATGACATATAGTTTTTCAGATGTTTTGCATATGTAACAATACACCAAATACGTTGTTCATCATCATCATCATTATCATGAATCAGACGACGATAAATCGGATCAGGAATAACAGTAAGACAAGTGAATAAAAGTACACAAATAATAGTCCATTTAGCAGCGTATTTACTTTTCAATTGATTAAATTTCGTTTTCTTCCAAATGCATACTGTTCGTTCAATTGCAACACATGCACTCAACCAATTTCCAGAATTTGACAAGAATTTCAAAAGAAAATCAAATGTAATACAATTGAAACGGAGAAAGACGAGATTGGTAATCAGAGACATTTGACTCAGAATAAGAAACAAAACTTTCAAAGTCAATATATGTATATTGATAAGAGCAACAATCGAAGCAGTAATTAAGTAAATGCCCGATCCAAGTTTTCGGAGACTATCTGCTCGAAAAGTAATTAAAGTTAAAATTCCATTGACAAGTGCAATAAGATACATCACTATAGTAATAGTCACAGTAACTTTGATGATATTTGGCTGACGTAAAAAATGAACATTTGGATAAATACTATGTCCAATAATAGCATCAAGAGATAGATCAAAACCTTGTGTATTGAATTGACATCGTCGTCCAAAGAAACATTCGGTACAAGCACAGAATGAAATCGTTGGACAAATGGCATCATCTTGAAAACATTGACCATTTTCACAATAATTATGACCTTGACAATTGTAGTTCATGTAGTGATCGAATTCGAAGCAATTCGCATGTCGACTATGATCACAAAGACACATATATTTTTCATCGTAGAAACAAACAAGTTCGGCTCGTTGTTGACAAGGTACATGATAGAATTTAATTCGACGAAGAGAATGAAATTCACGAATAGTACGATTAAATAGTTCATCGATATGGATACAACGTTCATTTGGACTAATTCGAGTTATGATATTGTTTAAAGGTCGATATATTTGTTGAACAACAGTTAAATAATATTTGCGTGAAATTTCAACGAAAACTAGATGAAACGGAGATTGCATAAAAATAATGGCCGTGTCAGTATCGTAACGAATTCGTTTGAATAAGGTCGATCGTACGGGATTTTGATTAGGAAAAACTTGAATGAAATGTGCTAAAATTGCCTGTGGAATATCTAAATCTTTGAAAGAGATTTCAATTTTTGTATTTGTAATCTCACAGTTTGAACCAGAAAAACCTTCGTTACATAAACAAGAGTAATTACTTGTTGATATACGATCATCAATTGGAATACATTGTCCATTATGATTGCATCTATTTGCTGCTGAAGAACAGACAGTATTTTGAAGTAAACATCGAGGACCAAATCTACCGACAGGACAAATACAAATCGATCGATTACCAATCGTACCAACGCAGATTGAACCTTTGACACAATTGCACAAGTGTTCTACATCTACATTACAAAGATAGCCCATCCATCCTTGTGAACATCGACAAAAGAACTTATCGATATTTCCATATTTTGTACATTGACCATGAACACATTTCAATGAACAGCCGCCTTTCGATATTTGAATTGTTTGAGCTGGAATTTTTAGTCGTGTACTTATTCGATTGACAGGTAAGAATTGAAATGGAATCGTTATATACCAACTTGTATAGTAAATAAGATTTATTTTACTAAATACATCGACACGTATTGAATAATTTCTTGAATTATCTTTTGGTTGTTTTTCGTAGAGAAGATAAACATTATGTTTGGTATTGCAATCTCGTTTTGGTGCATAAATAATCTCATCATAAGAATGTATTCGATATTGATCATCAAATAATGCGACAAAAATAAGATAAGCATCTCGCTGATCAAATGTTAGTTCTTGATAAAATTGAATTGTTAAACTTACACGTTGATTCTGATATTGACATCTATCACCGTAAAAACTTGGAGGACATAAACATTTCAAATTATCAAATGTACTCTCATACACAATAATACCATAATTACAATACCATGCTTGAAATAAATCTATTTGAAATTCATTGAATACTTCGTTAGAAACATTCTTTATCTGATCTTGTTGTAGATCAACATTATCATCCGTGTCATTGAAAATAGAATTGAGAACAGGATATGTTTTAGCATTACGCAATGAAAAATAGATGATTGGTCGTACGAATTCATCGGTGATATTGCAAATTAAATTTTCGTTTTGAGTACGATTTTTATCAGCGAATTTTGTACATCGTCCTCCAAATTCAACACTCGGTGTATGTCCTTCGCAAGCGAGTTCATCATCATTGTATTCACAAGTTTCATAATTATCACAGAAATCATCCATTGATAAACATTTAGTATCATTCATACATCGAAATCGAACATTTCTTTGTGATTTAGACGGATATCTATCTCGACAGTATTGTCGTTCGTCTGATCCACCAATACAATCGATATTGTCGTCATTAACTTGTATCATAGGTAGACAAATAAACTTTTGAGTAATTACGGATACACATGGATGATAGAATACCGGACAAAGTGATTGAGGACAATTGGCTTCATCAATTTCATCGAGACAATTGTAGATGCCATTGCATCGATTATACGTATTATTACATTGCCACATTTCACAATCGGTTTCATCCGATTCATTTCGACCATTAATCAATTCAGTTGGTATCTCTTGAAAACGATTGCACAAATTCTGGAATGATACCGATCGGCTGATCAATGTTTTTTCATCGTCACCATTCGAACAATCATTAGTACCATCTAGAATGCTGACAGGTGCGATGCATACATCGGTGTGTGACGAACATTTCATTCGTTGTGATTGTTTTATTTCGCAAGTACCATTTGTTTCTTCATCGATATTATTGTTACAATCCTGTATACGATCCATACGACGATGATGTGAAATGCACTTCGATGAATTCGTATCACATGAAAACAATGTTGTTGAATATTTTTGACAACGAGTATCATTCGTTACTGAACAAGTACGAAATATTTTCGTTAATTCTTCCATAAAATGTAACCAATTGTAATATGTAGGAGATAGATCGAACTCGTGATAATAACGACAAGTTGACTCGTTAATATTAATTGTTGACGGCAGAAATCGGCATAGATTAGTATCGTAACAAATATAATCAGGAAGAAGAATGCCTGATTCTAGTTTTGTTTGATTGTTTTCATAAATGAAATAGACATGACTAAACATGACTGGTCGAGCTGGAAATTTGAATTGCATGGGACATGTTGTTTGAATGAGTATTATACATTCTTCATATTGACAATGACAAAATATACCTATAGTTCTCAATAGCTCTATCACGCAAACCATTGCTCTCCAACAAATTTCGTTCAAATCGGGTGTTTCCATTCGATCTATCATTGATTGCGATATGCGACCATCGCGATCGTTTAAACATCGAGGTAGATCAACGAGAAATGTTGGCTCAATACAATTACCACCGTTACCACAGGTAAATTCAACGGCACGACGACAAGTCCTTTCTTCCCAATTAAATACTGGACTAAATTTATAAGTCAATTTTGAGTCTATTGGTTCGTCACTACCGTCTAAACAATCAGGATGCAAGAATGAATCACCAAAGTTTTCTCCTGGTACGCAAAGTCCATTGTGACAACGATACTCGTCTGGACGACATTCGTTCGCTTCTAATGTGTCACAATTTTCTTCATCAACACCATTGTTAAAACAATCACGTTTTCCATCGCAGATCTCACGCCAATCAAGACATGTTGGTTCAGGTCCACGATCACACTTTATATGTTCATAACATGTATAATTTGTGACCTTTCCAACGTCACCTTTAATTATTCCATATTTTGAAGAAAATATTCTTTTAATCAGCTGACTAAATTCAGTCGATGTATTAAATGATAATTCACAGAAAAGTCCAAACCAAGGCGAAGTGCAGTTGTAAAATTTCTGTTCTTGTAATAATTCAATCGGATTATTCAAATAGAGTTCATAACGTTCGATTAGATCAATAGGTGCTTGCCATGTATACAATTGTTCACTAGTAATTCCTTTCATTTTCAATTGACCAAATGTTGTTGAATTGCCATGTATGAAACGTTCGTTCAATGATTGTTCTTGACCACTTTTCGAACGAAAACAGTATGGAACGATTTCGTAAACACGATGTGAAAATAATTCATGTCGATACAAACAATAGTAATGGATCGGTAGATCATTTTCATTAACAATATCTGTCCAATAGAGATGATATTGACAATAGACAAGACGAAAATAGATCATAATCGATAGAACATTAGTTTTTATCAGCATATTACCGACTCCCATTTTTCTTTTTTTTTCTAGAAATTATCGCAGAAAAAAAATGACTGCGAAGAATGTTTTATGCTAGAAGTTGATATTTAAATTGAATGTTTATTATTTGAACGCTATTTTAGCACGTATCAAAAGAAAAAAAAACTAGTTCAGATGCTTCTTCTCTCTCTCTTTCAGGCTCCTTCCAATCATCGTCAAACGTGTGTTCTGGAGATCCATGAAAATAGAAGAATAATTAATAATATTAAAATAACCTCGATGAGTTAAAATTCTCTTGCGAAATTTTATTACAAAAAACAAATTGAGATCTCTCATAGCATCGTATTTATTTTCTAAAAAATACGTGGTAATCTCTGAAGTTATGAGTCATATTATATGACGCGTTAGCATGAGTTGCTCAATTCGAGTTCGAAATAAATTTAAGATTAAAAGTTGGTCATTCACTCACATAGAATAGCCATCGAATTATCATAATTCGAATTAGGCAGCTACTCAAGTTTTGTAGAAAATTTCAAGCGCTATCGTTTGGTTATAATAAAAGTTTCGATTGATACAGTAAAACCTCTCTATAGTGAACACTAATGGGACCGTCAAAAAAGCGTTCACAATAAGAGGTGTTCACTATATAGAGGTGTCATTTTGAATAAGCTCATAAATAACTATATATTTAGCTCATAGACATTGAGATGATGATAAGCACAGAATATTTCAACACTCAGAATTCAATCGAATTAGTGTATAGAGTAAAATGAAGTATCTTTTCTTCACAAGTATTCAATTAATACCTTGAGGAATATTCATCGTTATTCCTTTTTCTACTCAATACCTGTAACTGATTAATTAACTGATTTGAAAAATATAAAAAATAAGATGTTGAAAATATAAATGCTGAATTGGAAAAGGTCGAAAAATCGTTACTATACTTTCTATATTCTTTTTTCGAAATCCTTTTTTCCAATGTTCTTCAAGTAAATCGATCGATCAATTCATTATGATTTATCCATTTCATTATTATTTTCGTTCTTTGTATATAATAAATTTCTGTTCAGTGAAATTGTCCCTTAATAGAATCATCCATTACTTTTGTCATCTCTTTTTCGCGCTTTTTCCGCCTCTTTTTTCGTTTTTGTCTATTTTCACGTCTGAATGTTATCTAGTTTTTGTTCACTATAAAGAGGTTTTTATCTAGTTGGGACCGAAAAAAGCGTTCATTGTTCAGAGTTGGGAGGTGTTCACTTTATAGAGGTGCATTTACAGCAAAAAACAGTCGGGGGGACCGAGATAAGTGTTCAAAGCGGAGGTGTTCACTTTATAGAGGTGTTCACTAAGGGAGGTTTTACTGTATACTAATAGAGAAGCAGTTTTTAAAATATTGAGATGTCTCGTATTCCTGGGACAGCCGTTAGTACAGAGGGGATATTTC
>Ga0209935_1002922_pt1 | contig 19082 bp, 36 predicted proteins | sample ThiBio_1000_plan_2_FD_183958 | JGI IMG/M metagenome (GOLD analysis project Ga0209935, IMG submission 183958) | Wastewater bioreactor microbial communities from Cape Town, South Africa - Thiocy_cont_1000_plan (SPAdes) | ecosystem: Engineered > Bioreactor > Thiocyanate-remediating >... | reverse complement strand
CGACGGCGAAGGCGCCACCAAACACGCACACGTCGACGCCGACACGCCAGCCGCCAACATCGTGGCCACCACGACGAACGCCACCAACACAGACGCAATCACCACACGAGCCATTGCACAGGGGGAGGGATTCACCAGCAGCGTGGAGGAGCTAATAAAGGAGAGCGAGCGAGAGCGCAAGAGAGCGAATGCGGCAAGAGAGCAAATGGCGGCATTGGGCCGAAAGTACGCGGCGGCCTTATGAACTTCCCTCAACTATTCGTTGCGTTTTCTGCTTGATTCTTATGTGGCCCACCGTTACCCGCTTCCCGCCGTTTGGTTTCCGTTCGCCGTTCTTGTTGGCGAGCTTGGTACCGCATCTCTGGCCTTGTTCGCTTGTTAAGCCAGCCAGCGGGAGAGCCGGCGTCGGTTTATTGATGGGAAAGCTCTCGGGCGTCTCTCACTCGAAACCCTCCAGTGGAGGAGCGGGAGCGGTTGCTCAGAAGAGCGAGAATGCATGGTCGTCGGCCTTGATCTGCGCCTTCGATCGTTGGATCACTGCAAAATGAGCGCCGCTCATGCGCAACGAAATCGAGAATCGAGGGACAACAACCTCGTTGTTGGCTCGCTGTCGGTTCAGTCCAAAGCCACCAAGAGAGTGGGGGAGATTGTTAGTCGAGTGGAACCTAGCAAGTGAGCAAACTCGCTCTCGTGATGTCGCAACGAACCTGTCCAGGAGCAACGGAAGCGCCATTCCATGCAGGTACGTAAGCCGGAAAAGCAACGTTCAGATTGCCGGAAAGGAACAACACTTGCACTGCAAAAAGCGATGCCAAGTAGCAGCGTCAGAACGAAAGTACACAGGCAGAGGGAGCGAGCAGCACTCCTTTGAGAACGAACCAGCAATATCAACATCGCATTGGTTGACGAGGGTGGCAGTGCTCGTTCCGTAGTTGGGGAATCCAGTGACGCAGAATCGCAGCGACGGCATGCACTGTTGGTTGGCATCACCGAGGCGAGATATTAACCTCGCGTGAGATTCAATCAACCACACGCCAAGCAAGTGCTCCGTCGCACATGCGCGTACCTCGGAGCCAAAGGCTTGGCTTCCTCCGAACAAGTACTGCGAGCTATACATGACCGGAAGAGGCACTGGGGAACGGGATGTCGGCGGAAGTCAGTCGAGCCCATCCGTGCGATGGCGCCACTTGTTCAGCTTCTTGAGCACGTACCAATGTTGCGGGTGCTCGTGGAGCCATCCCATGCTGGAACACTCACCACGGTGGTGTTGGTGCCATTGTAGCCAGGAGTGATGACTTGGGTCTTCAACGAGCACGAGCACGTGTTCATGACGTAGGTCAACGGTCCTTTGTTGGAGTTAGCGTCGATTTTCTGGAGGCAGTTGCGATGGCTCTCGGCCGATGCCGCAACACACGATGCAAGAGCCACCACCAACAAGCCAACAAAGGCGATAGCGGAGATTCGGGACATGGCAGGTTGGGGGTAACCGAAAAAGAGTGGCGATTTCAGCACGCGGACTTGCACGACACAATCGACAGAGGAGCAGCAGGAGCAGCAGCGATGAGCAGGGCAAGACGCAAATGACCTTCCAGTGAGCAGGAAGGCCGGAAGACGTCACAAGTCTGAACAAGCCGAGCGACAGGAGTTTTCCGAGGGGGCAGCAAGAAAAGTCGACCGAGCCCCTGGAGAGTTCGTGCCGAGAGCGAAAGAGTGACTGCGAGAGATAACGTGAAAGCGGTCTGGCCGCTCCGCGTACGTTTATTTGATAGTTGATGTATGTATCGAGCGTCTCTCGCTCGTATACTTCAAGTGGATCAAAAGAGGGAGCGGTTGCTCAGAAGAGCGAGAATGCATGGTCGTCGGCCTTGACCTGCGCCTTCGATCGTTGGATCACGGCAAGATGCGGGCCACTGAGCGAGAACGACCACGAGAATCGAGGAACGACCACCTCGTTGTTGGCTCGCTGTCGTGTTGAATGTGGAAGAGTTAGCCAGCTGCCATTGTCATCAATTGATAGATCGCGAGTAGGCTTGATGCCTCTACGAACCTGACCAGCCGCAACGCTCTCGCCGTTCCACGCAGGAACGTAGGTTGGAAGGGCGAAGTTCAAGTTGCCAGAACCGAACAACACTTGCACTGCACGAGAGAGTACCAAAACGTCAGCGGGAGGCGCGAGATAGTCGGTATTCCACGAGCAAACGTACCAGCAACATCCACGTTGCATTGGTTGAGGACGGTGTAGGTGTTCGTTCCGAAGTTGGGGAAGGCCGCCACGCAGAATCGAAGCGATGGCATGCACTTGGGTTTGGTGGCAAGAGGCGAGTCGCGAGTGAGTTTCTCCAACCGTAGCAACGCGCGAAGCAAGCGCACGACGACACGCATACCTCCGCGCCATAGGCTTGGCTTCCTCCGAACAAGATGTAGGCCGAATCGTACATGGGCGGGAGCGGTACTGTGGAGAGACGCGTCTATCGTGAGCGCGCGCGATAACAACGACACAGGGTGCGCCAGCACGTACCGATGTTGCGCGTGTTCTTGGAGCCATCCCACGCTGGAAGGCTCATGACCGTGGTGTTGGAGCCGGCGTAGCCGGCAGTGATGACCTGCGCCTTCAACGAGCACGAGCACGTGTTCATGACGTAGTTCAAGCGCTGGTTGCTCTTGTACGTGTACAAGGTCTGCAGGCAGTTGCGATGGCTCTCGGCCGATGCGGCAACGCATGACGCGAGAACAACCACCACCAAGGCGACGACGGCGATTCGAGACATGATCATGATCAACTTACAATGTCGGGAACGATGAGTGGAATTAACGTTGGTTTACGACAACACGAGATGGCAGCAAGGGGAGGGAGGCGGCGAGGTGGCGATGGGGCAAGGACAGCGAGCGAATGGCTATCGCACCTCCCGAGGTGCCTCCCGACCATCACGAACCCTCGAACGTTTCGGTCTACTTTTCCATTCGGCACCGTCTAAGAATCCCGCCAAATAATGGACTGACTCGCGAGATACGCGTGGCGAGATATCTACGTGGGCCGCAATCGAGAGATATCGCGACCGGAGCGATGGGTGGATCGATGGATGGATGAGGAGGTGTCCTTGGAAACGGACACACCTTGCCCTTCGAAGGGTTGCACGAACGCAGCATTACAATTTACCTATCCATCGAGACTTTCAAGGGGGTAGCCGCAATTTATCTCATAGATGGATGGATGGATGGATATTCTCGTACAGCGCCGTAGTTTGCTACGTTAGTTACACACTCGATGATTCGACAACTTGCGACTTGGAGACAACATCGGGCCCGAGTCGTGCTCGCAAGAAGAACGACACTATGGCGCCGATCGCCAGAGCCGAGGCAGCGTACAAAATGCCGTAGGTGTAGCTCGACGTTCGATCGAACCACACGCCTACCACCGGCGCACCGATGAGATTCGCGAGTGCCGGCCCAAAGAACGACATGCCGATGATGCTCGCGAGCTTGTCGCGGTGGTCGTGAAAGTTCTCGGCCAACAACGGCGACACGAGCGCAATCACCGAGCCCGAGAAGAGGCCGTAGATGGCCGCATACAAGACGATGCTCCAAAAGTGCACGCATAGCAGCCACGCAAAGGTCGCTACGGCGCATATGCTCATCGAGATGCGCAGCATCAACAACCGCCCGTAGACGTCGGCGCAATAGCCAAGAGCCACTCGACCGACCGTCGATGCCAAGCCCATGGCCGAGATGATGAGAGCTGCCTGAGCCTATCGACGACAAGCCAACCAGAGTCAGTGGCTCGATGTAATCGATCGAGCGACCGACTGATCGGGGAGCAAGTGCTTGATCGTACCGATTCAATACCGAGATCCTCTGCGTACGGTACGAGATGCACGAATGGTACAACGTAACTGCCTCGCCAAGATCGCCGCAGACATTCGAATCATCGAGATCAGTCACAGTCACACAAGCTCACCTCAACTCAACTCAACCACTCTCCAACGGGGAGAACGCCGTACCCGATGCTCACGACAAAGTTCACCACGAAGAACGTGACAAAGAACCGATCAGTGAACAGGAACGACGGGAACGAGATCGTGTGGCCGGCTGAGATCGTGAGGCGCGACTTGAACAAGAACGCCAGCGGCGCCAGTATGCCGTACACGGCGTACGCCTCCAAACGAAAGGCTGCACGCCAGCCATACTGATTGACGATATCGTTGCAGTGCACGTGACACTACGAGTCAATCGAATGTAGGACCTCTCACGGTCGGTCCAGCACGTACACTTTCAATGTACAAATCTAACAGCGGCGGGATCACGAGAGTGCCAACGCCACTACCAGCAACTGCGATGCCCATCGCGAGTCCTCTAAATATACACGCATCACCATCATCATCGTTGTCATTGTCATCAACGATTAGGGCGTTGGTACAACCAATCACTCTCGTTTGAATGCTGGCTGAATAGCTTGCCTCGAACCTTCTCTTCTCCGAGAACCATTGAGTCGTGACTGAGATGGCCGGCATAAAGGCACACGAGAACGCCGCGCCCAGTACCAGACCGAACAGCACGTACAGCTGCTCACGCACACAGAGGGACGCAGTTCACATCTATCAGCCAGGCGCGCTTGCCGCCTTGGCCAGCGTACGTACTTGCCAGACCGCGGTTGCGAACGAGCACAGTATGAGCGCCGAACCACCGACCGCGCTGCCAAAGAGAACGACCCATCGATGACCCAGGCGATCGGCCGCGTAGCCGGTGCCCCAGCCGCAACCCAAGAACAACGTGTTGTTGATCGCAATGATCCACGAGATGCTGCCTCGACCCACGTGAAACTCACTGGCGCATCACGAGTGAGACGCAGCTTGTTGAGTTGAGTTGAGTTGGCTGGCTGGCCTCGACGTACTGTACAAGCGGCATGATCAGCACTCCAAAACTGTAGATGGTACCCAGCACCACGACATGGACCAGAAAGGCCGCCATGCACACGATCCACGACCAGCCCGAGTCGGCCAAGCCCTCCTCGGTCATGTGCGAGAGGTCGATCGACTCAGGCTCGGACGCCTTGTGCTTCTCATCGTCGAGACCCGCAACGCCGCCACCATCATATCCACGGTGCTTACTCGCAAGTAGCGCGTCGCTCTCGAGCGCCACCGTCATGGTACTTCGTTGTATGCCGTGTGTTTGTGTGTGTGTGTCGCTAGCTAACAACGATCGATCAACGACTCTGGTTTCCGTTCTTGATGGATCGGCGGGCGTTGGTATGATGGTACGTATGCGTGTGTGTATGAAGAGGAGTGGGGTTTGTAAGCGAGCGAGCGAGCGTGCGTGCGTGCGTGTGTGCGTGAGCGGGCTATGTAACAAGGTCGGACGCCAGCACGAGCACAGGAAGGCTGCTGTTCCCGACGTTGTTGGTTGTTGTGCTCGGTACTGGACGGCGCGCTCGGAAGCAATTTGCCCGATGCAACAAAGCGGCGGATGAGCAGCGGCTGCTGCGTCACTCAAATCACGTGCGCATCTCTAACGCTCTCTAGCGCTCTATGCCTGTCTGTCTCACACACAAACAAGCAAGCCTGTTTTGATGCTGTTGTCAAGCAAACGCACTATCAGTCCAGTCTGAGAGACGGGAGTTCACGATCTCTCGTCCAGCGCGCACTCATGCATGTTGGTTTTTGGTTCATCACTCGATTGTGTATTGGCTCTCGGTCGTTGAAGTTCTTGCAAGCTTGTTAGCGCGTGAGGAATCGACGAAAGTCGGCGTTGGTCACTGGCGCTGGTGTTGATGGCGATGGCGTGGCAGCCGCATCGGTGCTTGCATCTACAGCAGTCTCACTGGGTGCGATATCCATCGATGACTCAGTTGAGTCGATCTGAATCTTGTCCTTGCGCGTTTGCACACTGCGTGGCGCAAAGAGCATCGATCTACCGCCGCTTCCACGACTGGCATCAATCAACCAAGCAAGCAAGCAACCAACGTTAGAACTCAAGAAGCTGAACTCGCACCCTAGCACTCGTTGTCCAATGTACGTACGTTTGCTCGGTACTCGAGCCTGCGGTCGTGCCTCGGGCGATCCTTTGCTTAGCTGCAGCGAGCGCTTCACCAGCAGCGGCTCGCGGATTGGTGGGCTGGCTGAGTTGCACCTTGATTCGTCGGCCCTTGGGTGCCGTGCCATTCAGCTTGAGACCTGCCTCGAGGGACGACGCATCCTCAAACTCAATGTACGCGTAGCCTTTGGACTTGCCGGTTGGGTTTCGCATGAGTCGGACCTCCTTCACTGCTCCACACTATGGGTCGAGCCTTCGCGTTAGTAATGTGGTGAACCTACTCGAAGCGAGGAGCGGGCTGCATGCGTACCGGTGTAAAGAGCTCCTTCAATGCTGCTTCGTCGACATGAAAGTGCAGGTTGCTGACGAACAGCGTCTGTTGATCGGTAAAGACCACCTTCTCCTTCTTGCGTTGTGCTGCGGGCTTCTTTGCCTCGCTGTCGGTGTGCTGCTCTGCCTCTTGTACCGGCAGCTCTTTGCGCTCGCCCTCGCTGGTCGTTGGTTCGGCGAGCGTTGCACCAAGCTTAGCCTTTGAGGGATCGACCACGAGTCCTCGTCCGTTGAACTCGATTCCGTTCAGTGCAAGTGCTTGAGTCGCTGCTCGAGTGCGAACCAAAGCCATCAAATCAATCGACTAATCAATCGAGCACCTCAGCCAATGCTTTGCGATTCATCACGCACCTGCAGCTTCTGAATCAAAGTCGATGAATGCAAAGCCCTTGATCTTGCCGTTCTCCTTCAATGGCAGCCGCACGGACTTGATGCCACTCACGTGACCCTCAAAGAACGTGCGGAGCTCCTTGTCGTTACAGCCATAGGGCAAGTTGCCGACATGCACCGTGAACGCAGGAGGCTTCTCCTCGACAGCACTACCAGAGCCGTTGTCAGGCGCAGTGGCAGTCGTGTTGGCGTCATGCTTGGTGGCATCGTTCGTTCGTTGCCGCTTGCGTGGCTGGCCTTCGGTCGTCGCGGCGGCGGCGTCGTCATCTTGCGCGGGCCTCTTGCGTGGCTTGCGCTGTTGCTGCTTCTGCTCTCGTTCGGCTCGCTTCTCGGCGAGCTCCTTGCAGCTGCGCTCGAAGGCCTCGCGCTTCTTGCTCACGATGCGGTGGTTGGCGTCGAACCACTGCTCGATCGAGCCATGGTCGCGCTCGAACGCAAGCCACTGCTCAAAGACCTGCTCCGGCCAATCGGTGACCGTGTTGCACGCGCGTTTGTAGATCGTGCGAGCCGTGTCGTAGTTGCCGAGCTCGCTCTCGAGTTGTGCATACGCGAGCCAGTGCATCGCGACTTTGCTGTAGTTCTTGGCGAGCAACTCGAACACTTCGCGGCTCTCGTTCAAGGCCTCGAAGCGCTTGGCGAGCTTTCGAGCGAAATCGATCTGGAACGACAAGTATGCATCGGAGGCCGAGAGATAGTTTGTGAACCACTCACTGGCCTCGAGGTACGTCGCCTTCACCTTGTCGTTATCGATATCTACCGCATCAACGTGAAACCGTGCGAATGAGTTGGGAGCCAACTGTTGGCTACTGCTACTGCTGCTGCTGCACACGCTGCACACTCGCGCGTCATACCGGGTCGTCGGAGCACATAATCGAGGTAGGCCGAGTATACGATCCAATACTCGGATTGCGTCGAGAGTGTGGCCGAGCAGGCACGGAGCTTGAGCTCGTCCATCTTGTCGGCATCGAGTTGAAGTCGCTCGCCGAGTCGCAGCAGCAGACTCCAGATGGCGCCGCTCCACGAGCAATTACGCACTGCTCGATTGTGAATCTCGAGCACCTGCTCGCCAAAGACCTTCATGTTGTTCGTGAGGTAGTCGAGATAGAAGCACCACAGGTCGGCCGACAGCGGCTGTTGCTGGATGCCTCGTTCGAATGCCACCTGCGCTCGGACGCGGTCGGCGTTGCGAGTCACCGACTTGTCCTCGAACCGCGCGTACTCGAGCCACGCCATGACCTTGTCCTCGCGCGTCGTTGCTCGCTCGACCGCCTTCTCGAACGGTCGAAGGGCATCGAGCTTCTTGAGCGTCGCCTCGTAGACCTTGACCGTGTGGTGTACGGGCTCCGAGTCACGCTGTTTCTCCCATTCGATCAACTCTTGCATCGTTCGCTCCATGCCGAGCATCGGAGTGCCGAGTTGTCGCTCGAACAACTTGCGAATGCGCGTCTCTTGTGCCGTCACCATCTGAACCATGGTCTCGTTATCAGGCTCGGCATCTCGTAACGATTCGAGAGATTCCAATGAACTATAACGACCGCAACCACAATGTGAGCTTCAATTCGGAGCCTCCCAACCACGAGCACCTCGAACTCCACGTACTCTTGCTCAAAGAGTCGAATCTTGTCCCACAGAGGCTTGGCGTGCGCGACGTTGAGACCGACGTGCGCGAGGGCAGCCTCGCCGACCTGGCGCACATGATCGGCCGTCGGCTCTTGCTCGCCTTCCAACAAGCCATCACCGCAGTACAGACGAGTCATCGCATCAAAGTAGTCCAGCCACAGATCCACACCTGTTGCATCGATCCAATGCAAACGAACTCGATCAGTCCCATGAGATGTGAAGCCATTCGTAGAGTCTCAAGTGATTGAGTATCGTGTGCAATGATTCTCGCATCGATCAACGACCCTCGTTGTAGATCTTCTGATGCTGCCTGTAGCTGCTGATGCTGATGATGAGCGTCGCCATGTCGCGTACAATGGTAATCGGCAGTGGCCTTGTTGTAAAGCTCACACAACTCGTCAATCGATAGAGGCGTAGCCACGGCGTCGTTGCCCTTGACGTGTGGCTGAGCCTTCTCGGCAACGATGCGACGTAGTTGTATCTCATCGAGCAACCACAGGCGCCAGATGGCGAGCGGCAGCGAGAAGATGGCGGCCATGTTGAGGCGCGCCTCGCGCATGTAGCTCGTGTGGCGACCGTGCTGCGCTCGGATGGCCTCGAGCCACTCGCGCTGTGCCTCGTAGTTGTAGGGATAGGCCGTGACGTTGTCCTTGCGTGTCGAGTAGTCGGTGAGACTCACGGCCACTACTTGTTGATTGACTGCCTCGACCTCGGCTTGTAGATTCGATGCTGTTGATGCTGCTGATGACCCCATGTCATCAGCATCGTCATCGTCGTCGTCGCTGCTATCATCATTGCTCGTATCAGAGTCATCCGAATCAGAATCGTCATCTACGAGATGGTTCTTATGCTCATCCTTGCCCATGATTGAATGAGTTTGTATGTGTGTATGTGTGTGATTGGTCTTGGTTGGTTGGTTGGTTGATTGATTGAGTCAGCCGTGCGTGCGAGCGAGCGAGAGCGATCAAACAACAACGACGACAGCATCATCGACCTCGACGAACTCATTCAGGTACCAGCTCGCTCGCTCCCACATCCCCCAAATCCGCTGCTATATAAACAAACGCCAAGTCCCAGCGGGTTAGTTAGTTAGTTAGTGAGTGAGTGAGTTAGTTAGCGGGGAGCTACCGTTCGGATGGCGCGTATCTATCAAGATATCGCCTCGGTGCTCGAGAAGGTCGAGTCCAAGGAGGACTCGATACGCAACGTGTGCTTCAACAACACGCGCTACAGCAAGCCACAGATCTACGCCATGGTCTGTGGCGTACTCAAATGTTCGTGCGCCTATATCTACCTACCACATATCTCGAGCATCGTGATTCGATTCGATTCGATTCGATTGAAGGGTCCTGATTCGATGAGTGATGGTAGATTCGCCTGTCATCGATGAGATACTTGTGGCGCTCCCTGATGTCCAACGCGCCGTCGTACGTCATCAGTATCACTCCACTCTAACGAGCTCGATCGCGATCGAGTCAATCCAGCGAATCACATACAATTAACCACGACATCTCAATCCATCGATCAATCAATCAATCAATCAATCAACGCAGCGATCGCGAGTGTTGCTTCGTGTCTTGGTGTACGAGCTGCTCTTTGGCAGCGGCAACATCAAAGGCGGAGGCGGAGTCAAGCGCGAGGTCACGCGCCATCTTGACGCCATGCGATCCAAGCTGAACGATATCAAGCGTGAGCGAGGCGTCGAACGTGATGAGGACCTCCTGCCGGACTCGGTTCGCTCGCTAGGTATGTATGAATGCCCGATCCATCGATCGGTACCCAACCACAACATCAACATGATGATGCACGATGATTCGATCGACCAACGATACACCAACACCCCATCGAATCGAACCAATGTGTGATGCACCCACCACATATCAGTGGAGCTACCTCGATATGCACGAGTGAGTCTCATTGCAAGTGACACCTCAATCGAGTCGGTCATCCAGGAGCTCAAGGCCGATGGCTACACGCAACTCTCGACGCGCCCCGACCACACCGAGTGGGCCTCTCGATCACTGTACACACACACCTCGATCTCTCTCAAATCGACATCCACTCGTGCATCCACTAAGCGATCCTCCTTGGTCCGCAGCGAGGGTCACGAGGAGGTGCAGGTCGATCGCTACAAGAAGGCCGTGCGACCTCCACCGCCCAAGGAGTTCTATCTCGACGACGTGATCGATGGCCTGCTGGTCTTCCCGCCACGCACCAACCTCTCGTTCCATCCGCTGGTATCGAGCTACCGCTTGATTCTGCAAGTACGAATCACCCACCTGCAGCCTGCCATCGTTCGCGTGAACCAACGTGAACCACGCGAACATAGGGTAAGGGCAGTTGCATTCCGGCGCAGGTGCTGCGCCCCGAACCTGGCAGCCACGTGATCGATGCGTGCGCCGCACCGGGGAACAAGACTCTCCAACTGGCATCGATCATGCGCAACTCTGGTCAGGTACGCGCATGCCATACGTCAAAGGGAGAGCTGCTCCCTCACGCATTCGAACTGACGCCTGTCACAGATCTATGCCTTTGACAAGGACGAGAAGCGACACGCATTGCTCGCTCGGCGAGTGCGAGCTGCTGGCGCAGACAATATCCTCCCGCAACAACTGTCTCACTCTCGTTGTGTGCTGCACGATCGTGTATTGCTTGTTCGTGTGCATCCTTGACTTGACCGAGAAATCACGTATCCAAGTATTCAATCAGGACTTTACGACGGTCGATCCCAACGACGAACAGTACGCCCAAGTGCGATTCGCTCTCGTCGACCCGTCGTGCTCGGGCAGTGGCATCCAAACACGCCAGGATGCTTTGTTGGGTATGCGGTTGCCGCAGCTGCCTTGAGCTTGTGTCGTTGGCCCTCTTCTCATTGCGTTCTCACAGAGCAACAAGAGATGCCGTCCGAAGGCGACCTTGAAACACGCCTCAAGGCGCTGTCGGCACTGCAGCTGTCGATCCTCCGCAAAGCGCTCTCGAGTACGGGTGATACGCAATAATATGGCGCAGCACAAACGAATTGTAACGTTAACGTCTGTGCCGCTGGATCAGTGCCCAAGATGGAGCGCGTAGTCTACTCAACGTGCTCGATTCATGCAATCGAAAACGAAATGGTTGTACGCAAAGCTCTCAAGGAGTTCCCGGATTTTACGTTGGAGACTGTGCTGCCATCGTGGACTCGCCGTGGAGATGCATCAATCTTTGAGAACGGTACATGGTCCTCAGAAGAACAACGCCGCTCGAGTGTTGGTGCTATGGCACTCACAATTGCCATGCGTCATGATTGTAGCAAAGAAATGTGTTCGAACCTCACCTGAAGACGAGATCGAAGGCTTCTTTGTAGCTTGCTTCGTGCGACGCTCGAGCCGATCTGGCTCCAGGAAGCGCGAATTGCAAACTCCCGAGTCGTCTGGCACATCAGCAACTTACAAGCGCTTCAACGATGATGACGACACTGAGACAAGCACTGCCAAGTCTAGCGACGAGGTCGAGGAGGTTGGTGCCAGAGAACACAAGAAGAGCAAGAAGAGCAAGTCGACATCAATCGATGACGATGACGACGCCAGCGAACGCAAGAAGAGCAAGAAGAGCAAGTCAGCGCCAATCGATGACAATGAGGTCACCGAACACAAGAAGAGCAAGAAGAGCAAGTCGGCATCAATCGAGGACGATAACGAAGCCAGCGAACGCAAGAAGAGCAAGAAGAGCAAGTCGGCATCAATCGATGATGAAGAGGAAGCCAGCGAACGCAAGAAGAGCAAGAAGAGCAAGTCGGCATCAATCGATGACGATGAAGAAGAAGCTACCGAACGCAAGAAGAGCAAGCAGAGCAAGTCGACAACAATCGAGGACGATGACGAGGAAACGAGCGAACGCAAGAAGAGCAAGAAGAGCAAGAAGAGTAAGTCGGCATCAATCGACGATGACGAGGAAGCTACCGAACGCAAGAAGAGCAAGAAGAGCAAGTCGACATCAATCGAGGACGATAACGAAGTCAGCGAACGCAAGAAGAGCAAGAAGAGCAAGTCGACATCAATCGAGGACGATAACGAAGCCAGCGAACGCAAGAAGAGCAAGAAGAGCAAGTCGGCGTCAATCGATGACGACGATGAGGTCACCGAATGCAAGAGGAGCAAGAAGCGCAAGCTTGACGATGAGAAGGAGCACGATAACAATCTACAACCAACTACCAAGCGGCACAAGAAACGCGAATGAAATACCGAACTACTCTGCTAAATTGTCTCCCGAGGAGGGTCTATTATTTAGTGAGTAGTCTTTGTTGTGTCTAGATACTAGCGTGGAGCCAGGTCATCACATGCGCTTCGATGGCACGAAGGCATCGCCACAAGTGTTGTCAACCTCGAGAGTCAATGCACTTATGTTCTCGACCAAGTCTTGGAGCACAGAAGAGCTACGGAGCAATGGAAGCACACACGTGTACCGTGTCAGTCGTGGATGGGTAAGCGGTCAAGCATACAATCTACACCAGACACATACTGTTGACTAAGTGCGCCAGTTAGCACGGCCTCCTCTTGCTTTGGAATGGTGCCGGAGGCTTTGCAATGCGCGCCGTAGAATGATTGGATCTTTTTGAAGCGATTTTGAAGCTGTCCATGTCGCTGATGAGTGAGTACAAGAGGCAGCGCAACCCAGCAAAGGCGGCACCACTGCCACTACCAACACGTACTGATTTGACCTCTTGCTGGAGTTGTACGAGGTCCTTGTCGCACATGACTGTGAGCTCTCGTTCGTAGCGTCGCTCAGCGCGCGATTGGTATGGCATCAGCAGATTGACCAGAGAGAGGAGGTCGTCCATGCGGCCCGTCAGGTGGTCGGCGAACTCAGAGATCTACTCCCAACCACTCGCGTCAGTCAAACTCCAACGGTGCATTCAGGAGCCTGCGCTGATCAACAAAGAACAAGTACATACGACATCGGCTTTGTTCTGTAGCTCCAATTGGTTGCGCTGAATTGCATTGATACGGTCCCTGAGTTCTTTGATTCTTTCCTCTTGCTCGTACTGAGTCTTTTCGAGTTGCTCAGCGCTATTCATACGAGTTTCTTAGCGAGTTGATTGCGCTCGCTGATACCGACGCACTGTACATACCGACCAAGCGCAAAGAGACCAAGTTGCTCAAAGTACGATACGTGCTGATCTGAGAGCTTCTTGGCTTCGTCAGCGAGGAAGCGCAAGCGCCGCAGATCATCCGGCGGTTGATTCGGCACTGCGTAGCGCGGCACGAGGCGATGCTTATCGATGAGACTCGTCAATGGCGATACGAGAGCAGGCATGCCTGCGAGCTCCAGGTCGGCGAGCAGCTCGTCTTGCGTCGCTTGATCCGACGAGGGTTGTTGAGGGAGAACGTCCAGCGAGTGGATGATGAGCGACGATCCGACCAGCGCGATTGCATGGTGTCCAACAAAGACATCGGCACATATCGCGAGTCCTTGCACCGGGCTCGCCTCTTGATCGTGGTCATCCGAGTAGCGGCTAATCAGGCGTGTGATGCACGTCGATGCGAGCGGATCTGGCAGGCCAGCAGCAGGCTCGGCGGTCGAGTTGCAAATGAAGCTCTCGAGTTGTGGCAGCCAATCGAGGCGTACCCAGTGAACGCCACCTGTGTGTAGCAAGTACGCTTCGGGAGCCTCGAAACTTTCGCTGGCACAAATGATCAAGTTGTGAGCCGTGAGCTCTCCTGAGCCCGGAACTTGGAAATACAGTCGTTCGTATTCAATCACACGAGACTGAGCAGGAATTGCTTTGTCCTATTATGGAGTACAGTTTGTTAATAGATTTTCTCTCAATCATCACTCCATCAGCGAGCAAGAGAGAGAGAGAGAGAGAGAGAGAGAGAGAGAAGAGATACCAGATGCAAGCCCCAGAGAGGAATCGACTCTTGAATGCCAAGGAAGATGCGCAACTCACAGCGAGGAGTCTCCTCATCGCAAAGAGCAATGGTTTGCAATAGAACCGAAGGTCCGATCGATGGAACTGTTGCGATTGTCAGAGGCTGATCGATAGAATCATACTTGCCTGTTGATTGAATTATGGTTAGTGAATGGATCATTGGCGAATCAACAAGAGAGAGAGAGAGGCGTACAAAGATTGATTGGGCCTTGAAGAGCCAAGGTCTTGGATCTCAGTGTCGAAGGTGCACACGTGCGATACCAAACCTCGCTCGATTCAGTTGCAGATGAGTCGAGGTCGTTTGGACTGTTGGCAGCAGCAGCAGCAGTATGGCGTTGCTTCTTGGTCTTCTTTGTTGGCAGGGAGGAAGCACTCGAAGAGTCGGCACCGGCCTTTGGACCTCGCAGCTTCTGGCCTGAGATCTCGGTCAACCACTGCTTGATGGACTGTGCGTAGGACGAGAGCTTGATTGGAAGCTGATCGATGCCTTGGTGCAAGAACGACAGTAGCGAGTGAGGCACGACGCATCCCTCGGGCACCACGGGACACAGCCGATACACGAGGCCGCTGTCTGCCATTACGAAGACCGTGAATTGATCCCAACCTCGACGAGATCCCGAGAACGAGAACGACACGAAGCGCTCCTTGTCGAGCAGGTCGTCGTCATTATCTTGATCATCGAGGTCGTTGCTGTCATCAAAGTCGTCGTCGTCGTCGCCGCTGCTGTCGGAGCTCAAGGCATAGGTGCGAGTGTTGGATCGTCGCAATGGCGTGCCACCGAGCGAGCCAGGACGACGATGCTTGCCGGAGCCACCGTGGGCATTGTGCTTGACCCCATGAACCGGATGAATCGATGGCAGCGTCGATAGATGGAAGCTCTGCTCTGGGGTCTCGAGATCCTTGGAGATATTCATCAGGCTGCATGGAGAGTGAGAGAGAGAGAGAGACTGGTGAGTACTCGCGAGTAGTTGCATCGACGGCATCGAACGATCAGCGTACCGTAGCGTGTTATCCGATGTAAGGATCGCCAAGTGCGAGGGAGATAGAGGATGCCACTGGACTCGAAGTATCTCGACGTGCTCGCGGGTCTCGAGAAAGTGCTCGAGCACTCGAAGCTGTCTCGTGCTACGACTCGGCACAGCGCGAGGGATATCGACGACCCACACGCAGCGACCACCGACGGCACACAGCATCGAATCTCCTCGATTCGGTAGGATGTAATCGAGCTTGTCGGATGTCGATGTTCGTTTACTCGCTGCTCCTCGAGATGACGATGATGATAATGATGCGGATGTTGATGAGGCCGACGGCGTGTTGGTCGAGTACGAGAACGAGAGCTGTCGTGTCAGGATCTCGATGCGTTGAGCATCGCGATTGGTGAGCGACTCGGTGATGCGTAGCTCGCCGTTCGGTCGTGCGAATACAACTCGCGAGGTGCTTGGTAGATACGCAAAGTACTGAGATACTACACATCGATGTAGCATTCGATCGATTCGATACGATGAGCGAGAGATTGCTGCAGCACGATCTCGTCGATGATGGTGCTGTGGTGCTGTTGTTTGGTACCTGAATGCGAAGGAGGAGGCGCTAGCTTGCCATCGTCATCGTCATCGGCTACAAGCTGCTCGAGATACTGCTGCAGTAGTTGTTCTATCGTATAGGATATGCATGTGAGTGAAGGACATCGAGACCCACACGCACACGCGCACACACGGTATCATGTGGCTCGAGAGCATACCGCTGTTGATATCGTCCAACTCCGATGCCGTATCCTCATCGCCTTGTGCGACAGACATGACTCCAACACTCGAATAATGATAAAGACGATTTGTATGGTAGCTGGAGACGATCGAGGCCGATAGATGATGACGCCACAGAGACGCCGATGTTGATGATGTTGATGATGTTGAGAGACGTGAGCGACAGCGAGGCAGCAAGCAACAACCACCGACCTCGCTCTCACGCCAGCGAGTGTCCCAACCGTGTGCCCCATGAGACCTCATCGCGTACTCCAAAGAGTATTTGTATATTATTATTGCAGGTCATTATGGTGAGTCAGTTAGTTATAATTAGTTAGTTATCGGCTATCTTACATTTGGTGTGCCGTCAAGCAAGTGGAGTGGATTGATTCGCAGGCGGGCTACGAGGAGGTAGTCGATGGAGGTACTACTGACGACGATGTCGTGCAGGTCGACGGCTGATGTCTCGGTGGCACGAGAGCGAGCTGCAGCACGCTTGCCAGTTGCGCGAACGGCGACACTGCGGCCGCAGCTGCGGAGGTCGGAGCGGCAGTAGCAGCATCGTCTTCGTCGTCGATCAAGGTAGAGGAGACGCACAGGCGCATCCAGCCATGGAGGCCCTCACCGACTCGCACCTTGCGTACGCGATGTGTATCTGGCAGCTCATCGACCAGCTGCGACTCGTTGTCCTCAAGTAGCACGTAGAACTCACGGCCGTTCTCGTACTCGAGAAGCGGGATCGATTGCATGAAGGGCGCGGTCTTGCTCGGTGCCCAGAGCTGCGACATGGTCTGCGGCAACGACGAACTCGATGCCGTGAATGACGGCTGCCACCACCAACGATCGTCAGATGCGATTGCGATTGCGTGTGGCATGATGATGAGATGACGATCGAGCGAGAAGGAGGGCCACGTACTGTGAAGACAACCGCGGCCTTGGCGCCTGGCACCAAGTTGCCTCGGGTCACGACGCCCAAGGCATTGCGTGAGGCCTGCAACGAGGTGCCCTCGAGGTTCCTCCATGCCTTGGCCTCTTCGGTGTGCGTGGGTTTGATGGTGGCAGCCACGTGGATCGGCAGGTCGGTGGCGTCCACCACGCCGTGAAAGATGTCCCAGTTGTCGATGCGCAGCGCCGAGTCGAGAGGGTCCGAGCGATGCAGGTTCTGCACGACGAGGTGCGACTGTGCGAGACCCGAGCCGACGTTGGTCGAGAGGTGCATCTGCTGCGTCGGGCCCTTGATTACGTGCGCGAAGAACTGCGCCTCGCGCACCGAGAGCGTCAACAGGCGGCGTCGACGCGCGGCATCGACGGGCGTGATTCGCAGCGAGAGATCGACGTGCGTGTTGTTCAAGTGATGCAACACCGGCTGGCTGAGGATCGGTATGGTGGTGACCCATTGCAGGAGGTCTGTTGCGAGCCATCATCCATCGTGGCACGAGCCAGCTCTCGAGCATATCAATGACCATGGTCCAAGAGTCCCTCGACGTCGCGCGAATGCTCTCGACCTGAATGAAGCTCCCGACATCGACATGATGCTCTCGACGTACCATGGTCTGAAACAAAGGTCTCGACGACATCGGCCGCGGCAGTCGCGAGCGTCAGAGCCGTACGACTCAAATCGACGGCTGCCTGTACGGCGGGGCCGTAGGTCGGGATGGCAGCAGTGGCCGGCGAGGCGACAGCGAGCACGTCGCCCAGCATCGTGCTCGCGAACTTGGCACGAGCCGTGCGCGCCGCGGCGTCGTCCTCCTTGCACAGAACGACGCACACGCGCAGCTCTCGACGCTCGTTGGGTCCCGTGAACAACAGCTTGTTGGAGTAGTGGCTCGGGAACAGCAACGAGCGGCCGTCCGAGTTCCAGCGCAAGACCTGCGACGCGGTGTCGCAGCCGTCCGACAGCGCAAAGTGCAGGTAGCCATTGTTGTGGTTGCCCGGCACGATGGCCGCCAAACCACCGGTTCGAACCTGAAACGAAACGAGCTCCACACGTACGAATCGATTTCGAAGTGCCGGATCGTCGGTGGATGAGGTGGCGGTACTGGCGGTGCGAGGTCTGCTGGCACTTCGAGACGCCATTGTTGCGTGAGTGGTCGCGAGTGAGCGGGGGTGATGAGAGTATGGAAAGTTGGTGGAGGAGCCTCGAGCTTTTTTCACCTCTGCCAGTTGCCTCTCAAGAGCCGCTCCCCTTCGTTCCTTCGCTCTCCCACTCGTTCGCTCGCCTCGCACCCCTCGCACCTCACTCACGCTCGCTCATCTCAGCTAGCCTCTTCGACCCCCCCCCTCCGAACTCTCACCATCACGATACTCTCTACCACTATCTCCATACCCACCGTGATTTTTCTCGAGTTTTTAAACCCCCTCGGCTTTGCTACTACTCATACCATACACACAAGAAAGATGGCGCATCGAGTGTCGCAGCTCGCGTGCGTGTTCGTGCTGGTGGCGCTGATGACGATCTCACTCGCGCCCTCGACCATGACCCAAGCACCATGTGGACAGCCTTGCCAAAACAGTAACCAGTGCGGTGGCACCTGTACATGGTGTAATAACGGTGTTTGTTCACGTGGCAAGCCGTGTAACTCTCCTGTACGTATCACACGCGATCACACGCGATCACACTCGAACACGTGCGTGTCTGACTCGATGACTGGCACGACTACCATCATTATCATCACCATCACCATCACCATCGCCACCATCGCAACAACAACAGTGCAGTATCTCGGCCGAGTGTGATTCGACAGGAGCGTGTGTCTATTGCCGTGGTGCCTTGTGTCGTAGCGATGGCGAGTGTGGCAACTACTGCCAACAAGACGTCGATTGCTGGGGCAAATGCACCATCTGCGTCAACAACCAATGCGTGGTACCGTGCGGTAGCTTCTGCAACAGTACGAGCGACTGCAACTACCCGGTACGCTCATATCGCAGCTGTTCAATCGTGGTAGATGAGTCGACGGAGTAGTATTGATGCAGAGAGAGGGTGTGTTTGTGTCGTGTAGGGTTCGTCGTGCCCGCAGTGCATCAACTTGATGTGCCAGAAGGGCGGCTGTGGCGCATTCTGCGGCAGC
>Ga0209935_1002920_pt1 | contig 19093 bp, 29 predicted proteins | sample ThiBio_1000_plan_2_FD_183958 | JGI IMG/M metagenome (GOLD analysis project Ga0209935, IMG submission 183958) | Wastewater bioreactor microbial communities from Cape Town, South Africa - Thiocy_cont_1000_plan (SPAdes) | ecosystem: Engineered > Bioreactor > Thiocyanate-remediating >... | reverse complement strand
CAATCAATCAATCAATCAATCAATCAATCAATCAATCAATCAATCAATCAATCAATCAATCAATCAATCAATCAATCAATCAATCAATCAATCAATCAATCAATCAATCAATCAATCAATCAATCAAGGATCATATCGAGATCGAGATCGACATTGCAGCCATTTGGTCAGTGATACGATGCTTGATCATCGATTGCATCGACCTCCGCAACGAGAGAGATTGAGTGAGAGTGAGCGCAAGCATCATCGAGAGTGACACGCACCTCGATCTCGAATCAATCGAGCAATCTCTGGCGTCTTGGCGACTTGTTCTGGTGTCTTGCCGCGCTTCTGATGGTCGAGGGATTGAGAGATCAACACGATGAGAGAGAGAGAGAGAGAGACATTTGAGTGTGAGATGCAGGCAAGATATTGAGGTTGCAAGAGCGAACGAGAGAGAGGGGGCACACAATGACGCACGTCGGTGAGATACTTGTCGGCGCCATGGTCGATCAGGAGCTCGATGCATTGATGATGGCCATTTGATGATGCAAGATGAAGAGGTGTGTTGCCATGCTTATCACAAACATTGATATCGGCATGTCGATCAAGAAGGAGCTGGATGCATTGAGGATGGCCCGCCATTGATGCAAAGTGAAGAGGTGAACTGCAAGAGCGGTTTTGAGCATGGATATCGGCATGTCGATCAAGAAGGAGCTCGATGCATTGATGATGTCCTGCCCTTGATGCGTGATGAAGAGGTATTGCGTATTCAAGGTCTCGAGCGTTGACATCGGCATGTCGATCAAGAAGGAGCTCGATGCATTGATGATGGCCATTCCATGATGCAAAGTGAAGAGGTTTGCTGCAAGAGCGGTTTTGAGCATGGATATCGGCATGTCGATCAAGAAGGAGCTCGACGCATTGATGATGGCCTTCCCGTGATGCATCATGGAGCGGCGTATGGTGTTGGAATGAGCGAGCGTTGACATTGGCATGTCGATCAAGAAGGAGCTCGACGCATTGATGATGGCCATTCATTGATGCAAAGTGAAGAGGTGCGCATCTTTCATCCTCAGAAGCATTGATATTGGCATCTCGATCAAGAAGGAGCGCGACGCATTGATGATGACCATTCATTGATGCATAGTGAAGAGGTATTGCGCCTCTATCGTCAGAAGCATTGATATTGGCATGTCGATCAAGAAGGAGCTCGACGCATTGATGATGGCCATTCAGAGATGCATAGTGAAGAGGTATTGCGCCTTCATCGTCAGAAGCATTGATATTGGCATGTCGATCAAGAAGAGATTGAATCTCTGTGATTGATCCATCCTCTGCGGAATCAAGGAGAGCCTCGTTGAGGTCAGATTGAGATTGAGATTGGGAATGCATCGATGCGCGAGACACGAGCTTGGTGTGTGTGTGCGAGAGCAAGCAACGAAGCAAATGATGATGATGATGCCCGAGAGATGCTGTTCTTGTGCCTCTCTCTCTTTGCTCGCTGACAACAAACCATTCGATGCATCGCCAATCATCATCATCATGATGATGCCGCTCAATGATTCAATGCGAGAGAGGTGCTCGTCATGATTTCGATCGATTTGTATTGTTGTTCCTCACTCGCCAAAAGCAAACGAGAGAGAGAGAGAGAGCACAGCGGCTCATGAACGTGCTGAGAATCAATCCACACCCACACGAACACACGAACATCACTCTCAATAAGCATCACCATCGTCATAATCATCCTCGTCCTCGAAAGAGTATTCTTCGCTTCTATCATCATCGTCATCGTCATCGTCATGGTTATCATCATCACCATCTTCGTCATCATAATAGAATAAATCTTCCGAATCACCGTCCTCGAAATAGTAGTCATCACTATCAAATTCGTCACTGCTGTCGCTACTCGAAATGGTTTCGGTATCGAGAAAGTGCAACCGAAAGAGAGATCGACAGATCTCGAACATCAGCTCGTTCGGAAGCCACACCATCATCGTCGCTCCGTCGGAAACGTGTCGAATCATGAACAGCTCCATCACGCTCTTCTTGAACATGCGATAGTTGGACGATTGCACCAAGTGATGGTTCGATGGAGACCACACGAACTCTGCGATGATGATGATGTTGTTGATGATGTGCAACACATTTAATCGTTCAATCAATCAATCAATCAATCGAATCAATCAATCAATCAATCAATCAATCAATCAATCAATCAATCGAATCAATCAATCAATCAATCAATCAATCAATCAATCAATCAATCAATCAATCAATCAATCAATCAATCAATCAATCAATCAATCAATCAATCAATCAATCAATCAATCAATCAATCAATCAATCAATCGACCTCCGCAACGAGAGATTGAGAGAGACTGAGCGCAAGCATCAACGAGAGTGGCACGCACCTCGATCTCGAATCAATCGAGCAATCTCTGGCGTCTTGGCGACTTGTTCTGGTATCGTGCCAGTGCCCTGATGGTCGAGAGATTGAGAGATCAACACGAAGAGAGAGAGAGAGAGATACATTTGAGTGTGAGATGCAGGCAAGATATTGAGGTTGCAAGAGCGAGCGAGCGAGAGAGGGCACACAATGACGCACGTCGGTGAGATACTTGTTGGCGCCATGGTCGATCAGGAGCTCGATGCATTGATGATGGCCGTTCATTGATGCACGATGGAGAGGTGTGTGGTATTTCCTTCCTGGAGCATTGGGATCGGCATGTCGATCAAGAAGGACCTCGACGCATTGATGATGGCCTTCGAATGACGCACGAAGAAGAGGTGTTTCGTGATCGCTGTTGAGAGCATTGATATCGGCATGACGATCAAGAAGGAGCTCGACGCATTGATGATGACCAGTCTCCGATGCAAAGTGAAGAGGCCTGTTGTCATATACGTCAATAGCATGGATATTGGCATGTCGATCAAGAAGGAGCTCGACGCATTGATGATGACCAGTCTCCGATGCAAGATGAAGAGGTGTTGCGTCTTCACCGTCAAGAGCATGGATATCGGCATGTCGATCAAGAAGAGATTGAATCTCTGTGATTGATCCATCCTCTGCAGCTTCAAGGAGAGCGTTGTTGAGTTCATATTGAGATTGAGATTGGGAATACATCGATGTACGAGACACGAGCTTGGTGTGTGAGCGAGAGCAAGCAACGAAGCAAATGATGATGATGATGCCCGAGAGATGCTGTTCTTGTGCCTCTCTCTCTCTCTTTGCTCGCCAACAAACTATTCGATGCATCGCCAATCATCATGATGATGATGATGATGCCGCTCAATGATTCAATGCGAGAGAGAGGTGTTCGTCGTGATTTCGAGATAGTGCAAGCGAAAGAGAGATCGACAGATCTCGAACATCAGCTCGTTCGGAAGCCACACCATCATCGTCGCTTCGTCGGAAACGTGTCGAATCATGAACAGCTCCATCACGCTCTTCTTGAACGCATCGTACTTGGACGATCGCACCAAGTGATGGTTCGATGGAGACCACACGAACTCTGCGATGATGATGATGTTGTGCAACACATTCAATCAATCAATCAATCAATCAATCAATCAATCAATCAATCAATCAATCAATCAATCAATCAATCAATCAATCAATCAATCAATCAATCAATCAATCAATCGATCGATCAATCAATCAATCAATCAATCGACCTCCACAACGAGAGAGACTGAGCGCAAGCATCAGCGAGAGTGGCACGCACCTCGATCTCGAATCAATCGAGCAATCTCTGGCATCTTGGCGACTTGTTCTGGTGTCTTGCCGTGCCCCTGATGGTCGAGAGATTGAGAGATCAACACGAAGGAGCCATTTTTGTGTGAGATGCAGGCAAGATATTGAGGTTGCAAGAGCGAACGAGAGAGAGAGAGAGAGAGAGAGAGGGCACACAATGACGCACGTCGGTGAGATACTTGTCGGCGCAATGGTCGATCAGGAGCTCGATGCATTGATGATGGCCATTTGATGATGCACGATGAAGAGGGGTGCGGCAGTTAACGTCAGGGGCGTTGGGCTCGGCATGTCGATCAAGAAGGAGCTCGATGCATTGATGATTGCCTTCCAGTGATGAATAGTAAAGAGGAGAACGCTTGTCGTCGTTGAGGGCATTGACATCGGCATGTCGATCAAGAAGGAGCTCGATGCATTGATGATGGCTATCCGCTGATGCATAGTGAAGAGGTGTGTCGTTATCCCTATTAAGCGCGTGGATATCGGCATGTCGATCAAGAAGGAGCTCGACGCATTGATGACGACCTTCCCATGATGAAAAGTGAAGAGCTGTGCGGCCTTCGTTGTTGAGGGCATGGACGTCGGCATGTCGATCAAGAAGGAGCTCGATGCATTGATGATGGCCTTCCCATGATGCAAGATGGAGAGGTGTTTCGTTATGCCCATTAAGCGCGTGGATATCGGCATGTCGATCAAGAAGGAGCTCGATGCATTGATGATGGCCGTTCGATGATGCAAGATGGAGAGGTGTTTCGTTATCCGCATTAAGCGCGTGGATATCGGCATGTCGATCAAGGAGGAGCTCGATGCATTGATGATGGCCTTCGATTGACGCAAGATGAAGAGGGTTGACGCTGCCGTTGAAAACCGCATTGATATCGGCATGTCGATCAAGAAGAGATTGAATCTCGATCACCAGCCCAAGCGCGGCAGCTTCAAAGAGCTCTTCGTCGAGTTCATATTGAGATTGAGATTGGGAATCCATCGATGCGCGAGACACGAGCTTGGTGTGTGAGCGAGAGCAAGCAACGAAGCAAATGATGATGATGATGCCCGAGAGATGCTGTTCTTGTGCCTCTCTCTCTCTTTGCTCGCTGCCAACAAACCATTCGATGCATCGCCAATCATCATCATGATGATGCCGCTCAATGATTCAATGCGAAAGAAAGGTGTTCGTCATGATTTCGATCGATTTGTATTGTTGTTCCTCACACTCACCAAAAGCACACACACGAGAGAGAGAGAGCACAGCGGCACACGAACGTGCTGAGAATCAATTCACAACCACACGAACACACGAGCATCACTCTCAATCGTCGTAATCGTCGTAATCGTAATCGATGTCATCGTCCGAGTATTGTTCGCTTCTGTCATCATCACTGTCGTCATCGTCACTGCTGTCGCTACTCGAAATGGTTTCGGTATCGAGAAAGTGCAACCGAAAGAGAGATCGACAGATCTCGAACATCAGCTCGTTCGGAAGCCACACCATCATCGTCGCTCCGTCGGAAACGTGTCGAATCATGAACAGCTCCATCACGCTCTTCTTGAACATGCGATACTTGGGCGATTGCACCAAGTGATGGTTCGATGGAGACCACACGAACTCTGCGATGATGTTGATGTTGATGTTGTTGATGTGGATATGCAACACATTCAATCAATCAATCAATCAATCAATCAATCAATCAATCAATCAATCAATCAATCAATCAATCAATCAATCAATCAATCAATCAAGGATCATATCGAGATCGAGATCGACATTGCAGCCATTTGGTCAGTGATACGATGCTCGATCATCCAACGAGAGAGCCCGAGAGTGAGCGCAAGCATCATCGAGAGTGGCACGCACCTCGATCTCGAATCAATCGAGCAATCTCTGGCGTCTTGGCGACTTGTTTTGGGGTCTTGCCGCGCTTCTGATGGTCGAGAGATTGAGAGATCAACACAAAAGAGAGAGTGAGAGACATTTGTGAGATGCAGGCAAGATATTGAGGTTGCAAGAGCGAGCAAGAGAGGGCACACAATGACGCACGTCGGTGAGATACTTGTTGGCGAAATGGTCGATCAGGAGCTCGACGCATTGATGATGGCCTTCCCGTGATGCATGATGGAGAGGGGTGTCGTTACACAGATCAAGAGCATTGACATCGGCATGCCGATCGAGGAGGAGCACGACGCATTGATGATGGCCACCGAATGATGCATAGTGTAGAGGTGTCGCGCTATCATCGTCGCTACGAGCATTGATATCGGCATGTCGATCAAGAAGGAGCTCGACGCATTGATAGCGACCACTCGATGATGCAAAGTGAAGAGGTGTGTCTTCAAATAATTCACTACGAGCATGGATATCGGCATGTCGATCAAGAAGGAGCTCGACGCATTGATGATGGCCCTTCAGAGATGCATAGTGAAGAGCTGTTGCGCCTTCATTGTCAAGAGCATGGATATCGGCATGTCGATCAAGAAGAGATTGAATCTCTGTGATTGATCCATGCTCTGCGGCTTCAAGGAGAGCCTCGTTGAGGTCAGATTGAGATTGAGATTGGGAATGCATCGATGCGCGAGACACGAGCTTGGTTTGTGAGCGAGAGCAAGCAACGAAGCAAATGATGAGGATGATGCCCGAGAGATGCTGTTCTTGTGCCTCTCTCTCTCTCTCTTTGCTGGCTGCCACAACAAACTATTCGATGCATCGCCAATCATCATCATGATGATGCCGCTCAATGATTCAATGCGAGAGAGGTGCTCGTCATGATTTCGATCGATTTGTATTGTTGTTCCTCACTCTCACCAAAAGCACACACAACACGAGAGAGAGAGATGCCGTTCTTTTGGTCAAGACAAGAGCCAGCTGCGCCGAACGTGTATTGGTAAGCAGCGCACGCCTACAAAGCGGATAACGACGATGCCATGTATGCGAGATGGAATACAATAGAAGAGGGGATAGGAGGACGAGGATGCCAGGATGCCAGGATTGATTGGAGAATGGATAGAGCAGAAGCATCCTCGAGCGTACGACGACAGAGTGAGAGCGCGCGAAACAACACGCACGCAGCATGCATGACACACAAGACAGACATGACGCGACTAACAGACAGACCGAGGAACTACAGGGAATCAACAGTGAGAGAGATATCGAGATATCGAGCAAAAGCAGAACGTGCCGAGGGAAGGAAGAGTGGTGGCCGCGACCATGCACACGAGGCCAACGCTCTTCTTCCAATAGGTAAGAAGACGACGACGACAACAACAACCACAACACGAGAACAACAACAACTACTACAACGACGACACAATCACGTGACGACAACATCGTGTATCACATGTGTAGCTCGCGAGATCGAGATCGAGCTCACGATCAAGATCGATCCATATTGTTGACATGGCTCAATCAATCAGCAACTTGAGCCTGCGACTTGGGATGCTTGGCTCGCTTGTGTTCTGTCAGGCCGCTCGTGGTCACGAAGCAGTTATCGCACTCGGGGCACTGGTGTCGACGTTCGTTGGTATGCACGTATCGGACGTGCAGCTTGAGGTTGCCACGCGAGCCCGACTCGTGCGTGCAGTCACGCCAGCCACATGGGTAGCGGATCTTGTTGGTGGTTGGGTGCGTAAAGTACGTCGTCTTGGCCACGTGCTCGTTGTAGACGTGCGAGCAAAACTCGTCGTGTGAGCCGATATCACCGCGGGAGCATCCGGACCACTCACATACTGTGGGCTTGACTGTTGGATCACCAGGCCGAGCAGGAGGAGTAGCAAGCAGCAAGGATAAGAATTCGCATTGTCGTAACAGGAGCGAGAGAGAGAGAGAGAGAGAGAGAGAGAGAGATTCGTACAATGCATATGCCGTGTGACACGTGAAGCAGTCATCAGTTCGGGCGCCCCCTCAATGGGTGGCAGTTGATAATTGAGATGCGAGTGTCGAATGTGCTGGCCGAGATTGGCGACCTGGTTGAAGCGATGGTTGGCCTGCGAGCATCGCTGCCATTTGCAGTAGAAGCCGTTGGTGCCGTTGTCACGGTTGAGCTGCTTCTGTGAGAAGACATGGATCTGCTCAATGTGCTCGAGGATCTCGGAGCCCTTCTCGAACTCGAGCGAGCAGTTCTGCCAGCGGCACACCCACTTGCGGTCGTCGAGCATTGCATTTTTCGAGGCACTCGCGCTCGAGCTCGAACCGCGCGAGCTCATATCGACGTGATCTATTGCAGAGAGAGTGCGTGTGAGTGGCGACGCTGTCTCTCTCTCAGCAGTGAACGACGTACGGAAGGAATCAGCCGGTTGAAGCTCCTTGTGATACTTGCTGACATGCTTCGCCAGGGCATTGAGCGAGACGATCCGTTGGTGGCAAGTATCGCACTTGAGCGGATGGTAGCTCGTGTGGTGGTTGCGAATGTGCTCGATCAAGTTCGACACGGCATGGAACACGGTGTTCGAGCGAGGACATTGTTCCCAGCGGCACACGAATCCCTTGGCGCCGTTGGTGCGCTTGGCGCGACGTTGTTGCATGACATGAACCTCCTCGACGTGCTGGCAGATCTTGGTGCGGCTCTCGGACATGAGCGTGCAGTCGCGCCAGCCGCAAACCCATTTGCCATCTTGTTCAATCATATCCGAGTAGTATGCCGAAGAGCCAATGTCGTCTGCAACCGAGTACAACAAACCAATTCCAGTTAGTGTGTGGCCAAGAGCAAGAGTTGAGTGAGTGAGTGAGTACCATTCTCCTCAGAAGCATGAAGAGCTTGAATATGACGTTCGAGATCATCACGTGATACAAAGCCATTACCACAATTGCACTTGTAGCCGCGATAGGTCGTATGGCAATAGAGAATGTGCGTGATGGTGGCACTGGCTTGTGGGAAGCGACGGCCTTCTTGCGGGCAACCTTCCCAACGACACACGAAACCAGCCTCGTCGGTTGGATTGCGCTCTTGTTGTTCGAGTACATGCATCACCTCAATGTGACGCGAAAAGTCGATGAACTTGGAGAAGGCAGCTGAGCAACCTGCCCAACGGCACGACCATTCGCCATCATCCTCAGCCGGCTCCACCAAGTGTGGATGAGAGTGTGGATGTCCATCTAATTCACAATCAATCAATCAATCAATCAGCGAACAAATAAACGAATAAACAAATGAGCGAATAAACAAACGAATACATACTTGTAGCATCAACAAGCGTCGGTAGTGGCGAGGTTAATGCCGATGGAAGAGCTTGATGGGAGTGCGAATGTGGATGGGAGTGCGAGTGCGAGTGCGAATGAGAGTGCGGATGCGAATGGGCATGGGCATGGGCATGTTGATGGATAGCAGCCTTGGAAGCAATCTGCATTCGGATCTGCGCGACCCAGTTGACATCACCCAAGTAACGGCCGACGCTCACGTCGGGATCGATGAGCGGCGCGCTGTTGGGGTTCAAGGCGATCGACGGATTGCGACCGAGCTTGATGAGCGCCTCGGAGATGACGCGCTCGACGCCGTACTCGACGCACAGGCGAATGAGCTCGCCGCAGCAGAGCCAATCGACGACGAGCTCGAGACGCGCGTCGCCGCGTGGCTGGCGCGTCTCAATGTCGACCGCCTGGTTCATGGCCTCGATAAAGTCGGGGATCGACGGACGCACGAGGTGATCGATGCACGCGGCAACGAACTCGGGGCAGCAGAGGCACACGGCGTAGTGGCGCACGTTGCTCTCAATGTTGCTGATGCCGACGGCCTCGAGCGTCGTGACGACCGATTGTAGCAGCTGTGCGTCGGTGCGAATGTCGGGCGGCATGTGCGGCAGCACGTCGATCGGGTCAATGTGCAGCGAGCACAGAATCTGCAACACCTCGATGCTGTTCTCGGGATGGCGCCGAGGCAGCGGCACGATGAGCGGCTCGTCGTCGGCTTCCACGACCGACAGCACGTGGTAGGCGTTCTCGACCGTGCGCTGCATGTCGCTCACGGTCGGCACGCCTTCGATCGAGTTGATGACGTTGAGCGTCGCCAGCAAGCGGTGCGGCGACACCGAGTGGATGCCGGCGTCCTTGGCGTCGGAGCCACCGTCGTGCTCGTGCACAATGTGCAACAACAAGATGTACGGCACGACAAAGTGCGTACTCTCGTCGTCGACCTCATGAGGCTCGGCACCGAGTTCCATCGGAGCCTCTAATAGTCCCACGAGTTCACCAGCCAACAGACTCGTTGACATCTAATCAGCACACACGCGAGAGAGAGAGAGAGAGAGAGAGAGAGAGAGGGAGGGAGAGATGCATTGCAAGCAAATGGTGAGTAGTGAACTTGACCGAGGCAGTGCGAGTGGTGGGTGCATCACTCTAGTTGAGGAGCATCATAACATACAGGAGCTAACGGCAAATGCTGCAAACCATGAAGAATGGCTCGACGAGCCGCCTTGCTGAGGATCAAGAGCGTAGTGGGCCAGCCTTGAGCACGACGATGACGCGCAATGGCAAAGATGACCTCGACGAAGGCGATACACAACGAACGACCGGCCTCGGTTTCGATGCGAGCGCAGGTTTGTGCCGCCGGCACCGGATGATGCGGATGCTCGGCCGAGTAGTGCATGCGCGTCAGCGATCGATCGAAGAACAGCGCATGGATGGCGTGCGCCTGCTGCTCCTCGTCGAACTCGTCCGGCACCATGATCGACACAAAGTCGAGCCAATTGAATCGCTTGCGATGGTGCTCGCTCTCAAAGCCGATGAGCGTTCGCTCGATGGTGGTGGTGGTGGTCGTGGTGGCCGTCGTCGTGGTCGTGACGCCGCCGTCGTGTTCGAGAATCATCGGCACGGTGGCCGAGTCGCTCGGAGGCGGGGCGTTGTTGGTGGTCGTGGTCGAGACCACGGAGCTGCGCGTCGTGGCGCCGTTGGTCTCGTGCATCATGGTGGTGGCCACCAGGGTGTCGCACGACTTGTCCATGAAGCCGACGTCGAGCGGCTTGATGCGACTCATCGGTGGCAGAATGTCTTGGTTCTCCTCGACAAACTGTCGCAATCGCTCAAAGTATCGAGCGATCGCATCTTGTACTGGATTCGGTAGCATTCTCAAAGAGATTCGATTGATTCGGTTGATTCGGTTGGCACAACTTGTTCGATCACTGGTTCGAGGTGTGCCAATCAACGAATGCAAACAACAAGAGCAGCAGCAGCCTCCTCAGTAGCACTCTCCAAGTAACGGCTGATGATGATGATGATGAGGGTGTTGTACTACTACCTGTTGTGCACACACACCACACATCAGATGCATTTGTCACAGGTCAACGTCATTACAGAGTATGTGATTAGAATCGTGTGTTCCACATAGTGAGTGAGAGAGAGAGAGAGAGAGAGAGAGAGAGCACGATGGCATCATCTTCTTGATGATGATCGAGAGAGAGCGAGAGAGAGAGAGAGAGAGAGAGAGAGAGAGAGAGAGAGAGCGAGAGAGAGAGAGAGAGAGAGCCAGATACTACGACTGACGGAGGGGTCGTTGGCAGTCAGGCTTCTCTACCACGACCAGCCACCATCCACAGATATCAACCAACCACAACGAACGGTATGATGCACTGATGATCACGACGAGAAGAATATTCGAGGCGAGAGTAATAAATTCGTTATCGTATCTATCGATAGCTGGCTCACTAACGAGTGACGATCATCGACGAGAACGACAAGCGCGATATTCTGATGATGATGATGATGATGACGAGTGCCCTCTCTCGATCGATCGATGGGATTGGGCGCGTAGAGCACACGTGTGCTGTTGGTGATGATGAATACGTACGATGGCACCAGAGGCTCGTGATGATCCGATACTGGTGGCGGCCAGGCCCAGGGGCAGGAGTACCGGTAGTGGTGTTGGTATCGGTGTTGCTGTGAACGATTCGTTCGGTTCGTGCGAGATCGAATGGTATCTCGCTCTCGCTCGCTGGTTCCTCGCGTATCACCCAGCAACACCGCCGCCCCCCAAAAAGCGAGAGAGACTGGTGGAACAAGAGAGAGCGTGTGCGTGCCCGCGCGTGCCAACCGAGAGCGAGACGGCAAGGACCTCCACGACGCAACAGCCACGCAAGCAAGCAAGCAAGCAACCCGAGCGATATGGCCGTGCGTGTGCGTGTGCGTGTGTGCGCGAGCTGAGCACCAAACAAATACAATCAACCGAATGCTTCCGAGTACGACGCCGCCTCAGCACCGCGCCTATCGCACACAAAAACCTCAAAACACCTCCGAGTACGAGCGCCGCCTACCGAGCCACCAACGGCCCTCTTCCTTCTCTGCCTCCTCTTGCCTCTGCTCAACGGTAACTGTGCGCTGGCCCTTAGCATAACGCCTTACGCTCGCTTTGCTCTACCGGACCAAACCCCATCTTCGCTCCTTGGCGCTTTCGCGTTTTCGCGCACTCGACAACTTTTACTTTCGTTTCGCTTCGGTGCCGCTCTCTCTGACTGGTACAACAACAACGACGGCAACAGCCGCAACTCTCGCGCTCAGGACAGCCTGGCCGACCTACTGGAGCTTCTTGTCGCTCGCTGCCGGCTGCGGAGAGGCGCCGTAGTACTTGGAGGGCGGGATCGACAAGGCCGAGATGCCCAGGAAGGCGCAAAAGTACATAATGACCGAGAGCGCAAACTCGAGGAACGACGCCAGCGACAGGCCCATGTACACCCAACCGGCGTACAGGCTCATCAGCACGGCTTGTTGGTCACTATCGTGTGCCAATCGGTCAGTCAGTCAGTCAACGAACAAATCAACCAGCAGTGAGGCTCACGTACTCTGCATAGAACCAGGGCAGTGCACGCGACAACGCCACCGTCAACGCGAACAACAACAACGGGCGTGGAAAGCGTGCTACTGGCTGGCGCGTGAGATGCGCCGTAATCAATCGGCTCTGTGCCAGCGAGGTGCTCGTCAGCATGTGGTGCGCCTCCGGAGCGTTACTGCGTATTGGCTGTAATCGTACCGTAACCTCACCGATGCACAAGCCAGCGGCGGTCTGCGCTGCAATTGGGTACCGCTCCCACAGCTCGGGGCTCACGAGGCGCCACATGACGCACAGTGTCGCCCACACAAACAACGGCACCAAGCCGCCGATTGCTTCCCAGCGCGACTTGCCTTGCTTCGCCAAGTGTCCAAACACCGACGTCGCACTACCAACACCAAACTGCACGTCAGCCGTGGCATGCCTCGTGTTGCCGCTGCCACCGCACGTACTTGAAGACGATGGTGATGAGCATCGGGACCACAAAACCAAGGAATGCCACCTCGGAGACAGTGAGGTCAGGCAGGTGCTCGGCCCACGAGAACTCGCTCAAGCCCCAAGTGCTCTTGTACGACTGCAGCCAGAACTCCGGCCCTATTCGCCTCACAAGGTCAACGCCAGCACTCGGGTCTTCCGGTGCCAATCGTCTCGCGTACCGAACCAGTAGGTCAAGAAGTAGATGGTGGCAATCATCTGGATGCCCTCAGTAGGACCATTGATGATGCCGAGGTACAACGAGCCCGTGTGATACCTACCAAGCACGACGCTCCACGTCAGCAAGCACAACACGAGCGAGCCTCGTTCACTGGATGATTCCATACTCTTCCCACGTAGCAAAGAAGAAGCCCGATGCCATGACGATGAGCTGTGCCAGAGACTTCCAGCCGGTGCCAATCTGCGTGATCGATGCGCCAATCACCGCTCCAATCTAAAACAGCGAGAGCAACCAGTGAGTTGTAGTCGTCGACGATTGGAGTGGCGAATGGCTCTCTCGCGCGCTGATATCACGCTCCCACGATCTCTTACGACCGCTGCCACGTACCGGAACTGCCAAGCAATCGCATCCTTTTGCGTAGCAAACGGCACCAAACGCACAATGAACCCCAAAAACCCAAATAAGTCAAGCGACAGAGAAATATCTGACGCGCAGAAATATCTCGTTGTTCTGCACTGTTGTTCCGCTCTTGTCGTGCCATTGGCACACTGTGTGATACTGACACTTGGATGGATGGATTGATGGAGACGGTCGACGACGATACGATACCGTGATCAAAGAGCTCGCCGAGAGGAGAGGAGGTCTGCGTGCGACGGGCTTGACGGCCATCGAGGTTGTCAAGCAACGAGTACCACTCTACACGCGGCAAGAGCGACAGATGTCGGTGTGAGAGAGAACGCGCACCCTGCAGGAGCGCACCATGTGGTGGCGTGGTGAGGCGCAGTGAGGCAAGAGAAGCGCACGTACGAATACCAATGGCAGCAGCGAGGTAGACCCATGATGGTGCTGAGCCTTCGAGCTGCGGCAGGTACACGCACACCGTAATGTAGTTCAACAGCAATGCCGCGAATCCGATCAATGTCACTGAGTGGGCGTACATACGCCAACCAACGCAGCCAGCCAGTAAGCCAGTCAGTGTGGTTTCGATGCGATGCGATGCGACGCGATGCGATGCGACATACCCAGGTTAGGAGCCAGAAAGCCCGGTACGAATCGAATGCAATAGTTCCAGTATGGCTGCAGTATGTACTTGGATACGAGCGAGCAGTCTTGAACGCTATGGCCACCAAGACACCATCATCATATCGACAACGAAGCAGAACAAGAACGAGCGAGCAACCAAGAGATCATACACACACACACGCCTCAAAAGTAAACAACGACAGTACCCAACAAGTCCTCCCAAATCAAATCAAATCAAATCAAAAAAATCAAATAATCTATATTGCGCCTAGTTGCCGAATCTCCTACCTGTATTTGTACAGCTTCAATCCCTGTAACTCGTGAGGGGCGACGCGAGTAAGGAGCAGCCCCATATTTACGCGAGAGTGAGATGGAGATATGGCGAGTGCACGAGATCGAAAGAGATCGAGCGAAGAAGGCGAAAACACATCGAGCGCCCGCAACTTTTCGCTTCTTCGCGAAACTCTGCATATCTCGTAGCGGTGCGTGTATTCGAGTCAGCGACCGAGTGGCGCGTGTGTGGCGTGGAGTAGAGAGTACAAACAATATCTCCTCAAGGAGAGAGAGAGAGAGCGAGGCAACGAGCTTGTGCACAAGCCAATCACAAAGGCGGCTAGCGGTCGGTCGTAAGGTCATGCTCATCGACCTCTCGCAGCTTGGCGAATAGGCTCAACGAAGGTCCACTGCATCGTGCGCCAGGAATCCTGAACGCGATCGAGATAGAAGCGCCGTTCTCGACTGACTGCGAGGCCCACGACTCGGTCATCAACAACCTCCGCGTCTTGGGATCGCCGCCGGTCAAGAGGATTGCCATCGGTATGGTCACATTTTCGTAGTCTTCACCAAAGTGCAGCAAGCGCTTGAGCGATGTGTCCACGGTATCGTTCGAGTTGACGAGAAGGTGAGTGCACGGTGAGGTCGTACTCCACATGGCCATGAGGCCAAGCTTGAGAATGGAGTTGTCGTTGTTGCTTGCCATCGTGGTGGTGCAGCTGATGAGTGAGTGAATGAATGAATGAAGTGGTGTTGCTCGCTGTTCTTATTCTGCCGATCGGTCGCCGAATCTCATTCCTCCTCTCTCTCACTCGCTCGCGGTTGGGTTTAGGGATGCAGTGACGTGGAGTTTATTCGTATGATTGTCTCAGTGTATTATAGTGACCGCACTGAGATGTGCTGCGCGCAAGGGCAGCCGGGGGAGGGCGCGAGAGCGCCCGTGAGAGATGTGCCTGGCTCACATGACACGAGCCACCATTGGACGATCGATGGCACCCATCGACCAACCAAGCAAATCGTCCTTGTCGACGCGGTGCTGGTGCTCGAGCTCCTTGATCCATGCTTCGTTGTCGTTCCTCATGTCGGATACCGATCGCATGCTGTTGCGTGCGCTACCGTTGCTCGTCGACAACGCTTGGCCCAACACGCCGCTCAACGGCGGCGGCCGAGACGCCGCTGCTGCCTCGCACGTAGAGTCGCCCGACGACAGGTCCAGCACCTTCACGTCGAGCCAGCGTCGCGGCACATCGCTCAACCATCGTCCACGGAGGCTGCTGTATCCGTACTCGACGACCAACACCTGCACCTCGAGATGCGACTCGAGCACGAGCCTCAATCGTGCGGCGATCGGGTCCGAGCTCGCGACGCCGAGCGTGCTTGCTGCCACTCGCGGCCAGTACTGCTGCTGCTCGAGGCTCACTCGTTGCAAGCGGCATTGCTCGCGCACAAACACTGGGGCGAGGCTCACGTTCCTCGACTCCGTGAGCAGCTCACGGCGGCCGTCGATCAAGAGCTCGAATGCTGCCGCGTTCAGCGTTTGGTTCATGGAGGCGTTCGTCGTGTCGATCACCAGCGTCTGGCCCGACGACAGCACGATGCCGACCTTGACCATCCACTCGCCGGGGCCCCATTGGATCCTGTTGGCGCGCACCTTGCCGAGCTGCATGTTGACCTGCACGGCCGACGAAGAAACGAGGTTGTACACCGAGCCGAGCTTGCCTTCGAATTCGAACGACCGACCGCCGTCTACCGACACGTGCGGATCGCCCGAAGCCGACGCGGCGAGCGTCAAGGTCAGCAACGCCGAGTTCGTGTTGGCGGACACGCCAGCGAGCGAGTAGCTCGCCTGGTACACGTTGCCGTTCTGGACGGCGACCGTGGGATTGATGGTGAAGGTCGGTGAGGTGGCACCGGCGATCGGGCTGAAGGTGCCTCGCTTCTTGCTCAGCGGCGCGCCGCCGCCGGACGTATCGACGCTCCACTGCACGGCATACAAGCCAGTGGCCGCCGCGGAGATGGCGCTCGTAAAGGTCGCCGACGATCCCACTGTGACCGTCTGCGGCGATGGTTGCGTCGTGAAGCTCGCAGGCCGCACGAACACGGTCAAAAGGCCGGCATCGCCTTCGTTCTGGTAGCCCGGTGCGCCGACAAAGATCAAGCTGCCATCTTGCGAGATTGAAAGTCCATCTCCGAGACCGTCGATTTCTCCGACCAGCGTTATGGCCGACGTGAGTGTGGGTTGAACGAGCGTGAAGCTCGTGGCGGTTCCAGTGCGCGAGAATACGCTCACGCCACCTTGTCCACCGCCTGCCCAACGCCAACGCCAACGCCCATTTATCAGACCATCACCCTCATATCGCAACAACTATCCCCGTACGGCAAGCTCACGTACCATACGCATCATCCGACACAACCAACACAGTTCCATCAGGCGTGACACGAATCAAACTCGGAAACTCCGAGGTCGCGCCAGCTACGGCACCGACGGACAGGCTGGCGCTGTACGAGTACGAAGTACCCGAGAGCGCGAACGCCACAACCGTCTTCGAACCCATATCGCCGGCCCAGATCGTGCCATCGTCCGAGATGCACAATCCAGTGAGCGCAAACGAGCTTGTACTTGTACCAGCGTGGGTCAAGGGAGATGACGGATGCAGGTCATAGGTCGAAGTGCCCGAGTTGTAGGTCCACACCACCACGGCGCCGGTGGATCCGAGATCGGTGGCGCCAGCGACAATCGTGTTGCTGTCGGTTGTGATTGCCACCTGTGTGGCGACAGCTCGATCGATGTTAGCGGCCAAATCGGCTCGATCGCCAACGAGAACTGCATCTCAAACGTACAGTAGAACCGAGGTAGTCGTTCGGGGTGCCAGACACGAGAGGATTCGACGAGTCCTCGACGTACGCGCCGCTCGCTTGCCGATGGTACACGAACACCCCTCCATTCGACACTCCTTGCGGCGCTCCAATGACAAGAGTCGTCGCCGTGGCTGCGAGGGCCCAGCCCACAACGCTGTACGGAGAGGCGCCTGCGGGCACCAGCGCCGTTGCGTCCTCGCTCCACGGGCCGCTGGTCGACGTCGCGCGGAACACGAACACGGCGCCATTGGTGCCAAAGTACGGCGCTCCGAGGAAGATCGTCAAGCCATCAGGCGTGATGCCCACCGAGGCTCCGATATTGCCACCGTCGCCTGAAGTTGAGTGGATCAAAGTCTGCGAGAACGCAAACGTGCCATCGGATTGCCTGGTGGCGTCGAGAGGCACACGTTCGCGCGCGACACACACACACTCGTGCGTCAGCCAATCGCAACCATTACAACGACGACAACTACCACCCACAAGACGTACTTGAGGAACACTTGCGCTTGGCCGTCGCCGCCATTGGCTCCCGCCTCACCCGCCACGAGCACTTGGGCGTCGGGCGTCATGGCAGTCGCAGAGCCGAGCTCGTTGTTTGTCGTTGTGGCAATCGAAGGAAACATGCCCTCCTGGTACTGCGCCACAGCGCCGTGCGCCATCGCGAGCACCACCACGACGACCAGTGCCATCCAAGCACGAGCGGAGGTGGCACGATCGGTCATCGTCACGAGAAGTCGATTATGAAGCGGACGATAGGCGAGAGACAGGGATGACGAGAGAGAGTGAGAGAGGGGTGACAAGCAAATAGAGCACAGCGGCGTGCGTCAGTCCGCTTACACACACACAGGGCTCTGCCTCTCTCGAAGAACGAACTCCTCGCGCAGCCTCGTTACGCGAAACGTTGCCTCTGTACTTGGACTCACCCACCCGCCGAGATCGATCGATCGAGTAAAGGCGAGCGATTTATTCGAGTTCCGGAGACCGCACGATTATACTGCGTAGCTGTACTGTGAATCTGTCATCGCCACCGCCAGCAGCAGGTGCTTGCAGACGGCCGCAAATAATCCAGACCTAGAGCCAGAGCCAGACTCAGATGTTTGCTTGTCATCGATAAGAGAGAATCTTCTCGTCAGTCCGCTCGTCATTCTCTCCTCTCCCTCGCCCTCACACTCCTCTCCCTCATCAAGTCCTCCATCCCACCATGTCTCGCGTCAATGAGGCCTACCGATCCATGCTACATACGGTCACCGATCCACGGCAAGTTGGAGATTACGTCTTTGCACGACCGGGCAGGATACACCGTGAGAACCGTCCCTCGACCGCTGCTGGTATCGGAGGAGCAGTCGGCACTGGCATCGGTGGAGTCGCTGGAGCGTGCGCTGGTGTCGGTCTGTTCACGGCCGAGGTCGTTGGCACCTTTGGCTTGTTCCCTAGCTTGGCGCCCGAGCTTGCTAAGGGCTCGTTGGTGGCCCCAATGTATGGCGTTGATCACCAGTCGACGAATGCGCTCGTGGTGTTGATGCTGATGATGCTGATGAGGAATCTAGCTATGCTCTCGGATATGCTGGAGGCGTCTTGGGAGCTGCTGGAGGATATGTCGCGCAGGTCGCTGTGGTCGGTGCCGTGGCAGCTGTAACTGTACGTGTTGATGACGGGGATGATGATGATGATGATGATGGTGATGATGATGATGATGATGATGATGATGATGATGATGATGATGATGATGATGATGATGATGATGATGATGATGATGATGATGATGATGATGATGATGATGATGATGATGATGATGATGATGATGAT
>Ga0209935_1002919_pt1 | contig 19099 bp, 35 predicted proteins | sample ThiBio_1000_plan_2_FD_183958 | JGI IMG/M metagenome (GOLD analysis project Ga0209935, IMG submission 183958) | Wastewater bioreactor microbial communities from Cape Town, South Africa - Thiocy_cont_1000_plan (SPAdes) | ecosystem: Engineered > Bioreactor > Thiocyanate-remediating >... | reverse complement strand
ACCGGCATATTTGGGGCTTCTGCGCTGGCGATGCGCGGCAATGCTCCAAAATGCAAACTACTGAGAAACGACCTACTGAATACGCTCGATCGATCGGTACGGATTCCTCACTATCCCGGGCAACAGGGGCAAAATATATGCTACAGGGTGACTCTCCTACCTGCTCGCAACATCTCACCCGTTTTGCGTGCTGTTCACGAGAGATGTTTTGCAAACTCATGCGCGAGGTCGATAATTGAGGCCGATCAAAATCGTGTTTTGGGGCAGCTCTCCTGTTGCAGCGCAAAGCATCTGAGCTTCGAAGTTTGGTTCCTCACATCTAGCCTTGCTCGAGAGTCCATCGGTACACTTCAGGTGCTTGAATGCAATGGATGGGTAAACGGGACACCGGCCAAGATGCGAGCAAGCGCGATGGTCGCCTGAGGCGAGCGCCGCCTGCCTCTTACCTAATATGGTAGTTCTCGAACTTGGTGGCGTCGCATGATGATGATGATGATGATGATGATGATGATGATGATGATGATGATGATGATGATGATGATGATGATGATGATGATGATGATGATGATGATGATGATGATGATGATGATGATGACGACGATGATGATGATGATGATGATGATGATGATGATGATGATGATGATGATGATGATGATGATGATGATGATGATGATGATGATGATGATGATGATGATGATGATGATGATGACGACGACGATGATGATGATGATGATGATGATGATGATGATGATGATGATGATGATGATGATGATGATGATGATGATGATGATGATGATGATGATGGCCTCTCGTTGGATTGTCACCAGACATGCGCCCACACAGGCCTGCGCCCACATATGTTTATCAAAGAACGGTAGGTTTACGGCTTTGGGTGGCGGGTAGTCGTAAGCAGGCACTACATGGCTCTACAATTCATCGCTCGTACGACGAGCGTTCTGATGCTGGGCCTGGAAGTCTGCTAACCACGAGCCAATGAGATCCTGCACAGCCTGGATGGCTTGCATGAGGGCCGGTGGGTTTTGAGGATAGACAGTCGGGTTCAAGACAGCGCCGTGGGCCACGCCCGGGATTTGGATGGCCGTCACGGTAGCCGAGAGGTTCTGCTGTGGCTGCCATGCCATCGAAGGGTCCAACAGGTCCTGCGGTTATGAGGGTGGGGGCAAATGCTCGAAGGTATGTGAGTGGGTCACAGCTTAGGCACGCTGCACACACGTACGCTGATGAAGATAATGTTGCCGGCCGAGAGGCCGTACTTGTCCGGGCCTCCGTAGTACAAGTTGGTCGAGTCTGACGCAGCAAGCAATCCAAGTGTGAGCCGCGAATCTCACGGAGCCACCAACAGCGGCGGTGACGCTCGAGCATACACACCCTCTTCGTCAGGGTAGACCCCGGCTGCGTACTCCTGCTTGCAAAACGGCACCAAGAATTCGTTGTAGTCGTTGATCTTGGGAACGAACAGGCCCGTGGCGTTGTCGTAATTCGGCCAAATCGGCAGCTCGGTGCATCGCTGGTACGTGAACTCGTACATTTGCGCGATCGCTGTTACTCCAAGGAGCTGGAACCACCTGGATGTGTAGCAAGTTGAGGGAGAGTTTAGGCATCTGTGAGGTGGAGCGCAACGAGCACGACAACGACAACGACGTTGTCGTCATTCGTGGAGGTCGTACTTGGCCTGCTGAGCGACAAGCAGCTGCAGGACAGTCAACAGCTGCTGCGGCGATGAGGCTGCGGCCATCTTGTCACATGCGTATTGCATCGGCCACGGCCAAGGATAGATGAATGGCGAGCCATAGTCGAACTCGGCGAAGCCGCTCACGAACTGCGACATGGTCACAAAGAAGTTGGCCGGGCTGTCCCACGGCGGGAACTCTGCGGCCTCGACCGGAAGCGCTGCAAAGACCTGTTGCAATTGCGCCCAGCCCGATGGCGTCTGCGACATGGAGTTCATCAGCTCGAACACCGAGTTGATCTTCTGCACGCACGCCGGTCCGGCTGTGCGGGCAGTAATGTGGTTCCACTCGGAAGTCTGCAACGTGGCTGCAGCGAGTTGTCAGCGAGTGAGGTCGACGACGCATCGACAGTGGGCAATCTTACGCACCATTGATGACTGATGCCTCGGCGATACTGCCGATCACGAGATGCGGATACTTGAGACGGAACATGGCTGAGAGGGCACCGGGATACGAGCCTGTCTCATTCACGCACAGGAGTCGGTCGAGTCATGCCAATGTCTCCCGAGTCAATGTGTGCGTGCCTGCCTGCCTTGCCACATACCTCCAAACACGACCCAAGGGCTCTGGTTCGTCAGAAATCTCCATCAAGTCAGTCGAGAACTGCCAGAGCCATGCCATATTCGAGCATTGGGCACGACACGTACATTGGGGCACTTGTACTTGGCCGTGATGAACCGATGAAAGTAGGCCATGTCGGCGATGGCTTGCTTGCTACTGAGCCACTGCAGCGTGGTGGCGTTCAAGTCCGCCGCTCCGAAAGGTCGACTCTCGCCATAGTATCTGGACGATCGAGCACATTGAGAGCCCCCGACTCCCATCAGTCTAACCATGAAAGCGGAGAGGCATTCGAACGATCATGCTCGGCGGTACCGATGTTCGAGCATCACCAAGAGAGCGTCGTAGACACCACCAAAGTTGGCCATAGTACTTCGTCCAGGTATCACGACGCCAGCACTGGCACGAATCAGAGCCAACACCACAATAGACAGCCGAGTGTTAGATTGCATCGCTCAGTCGAACAGGGCGAGCTTTTGGTACCTTGCCTCGGCCTCCGGTCCAGCCATGATGAACACAGGCGAGCCATCTCCTTTCCAGAATTGCTCGTTCACAAAGTAACGCTTCAATCGCGACGAGGTATGAGTCGAGTGATGATGATGATGATGACGATGAATGCCGCTCGTACGTTGCGGAAGGTTCGATGTTGTTGATCAAAGTTGAGATGATCAAGCTTCTGGTCCATAAAGTCTGGCGGTTCAGTGTCGATTCACTCGGTGAGATCGCAACCAATGCAATGATGGGCGCGAGAGAGAGGGACCCACGCACCGATCGTGACGTTGTCGTTGGCGAGATCCTTTGCGAGGAAGCGGCCATACAACAAGGCATGATGATGTCGCGTCACGAAGCTCTCCACACTGACCGTGAGGGCGAGCACCATGACGGCAGCGATGCCGATACCCATCGAGACAACCGAGCGGGCCATCATTGGGAGAGCGAGCAAGCAGATGAACGTGATGAAGGATCGCTCCGCGCTTTCTACTCGGTCCTTCAGAGTTAAAGCCACGTTGGAATTCTCCATGGAAAGCTCAATCGAGGACGAGCAGTGATTGGTGGCAGCCAATCACGTGTGAGCGGGTGTTCTTCTTGTTGTTGTTGTTGTTTTAGATCAGCCGATTGCATGCAAGTTAAGTTAATAATAATATCTCTTGGCTGAGAGCCATCTATTCACTCAGTGAGCCACACTCATTGTTGTTGTGAAGAGAATAGAGTTATATTCACATTTGTACTACTTTTGGTTGGATTCCGTAGCAGTAGTAGCAGTGGTGGTACTCGTGGATGGCAGTGGAGTGATGATTCTGTTGTCGGCAACCAACGCCGCGTCCTCGGCGACGTCTGGATCGATCGTCGGAGACAACTCATCTGACTCGAGCTCTTGCTCGGCCTCGGCCTCGGCCTCTGGCTCGTCGATCAGCTCGGTGGTCGTTGCTGCCGCTGCTGCTGCGGCCTTCTTGCGATCTTTGGCGGTCGAGAACGACGAGATCGTCGCACCGAAGAGCGATGCCGAGCGTGCGTTCTTGTGCAGCGCCAGCGCGCCTTGGAAGAGCGAGAAGGCCAGCTCGAGGTCGCTCACCATCTTGGCCTGGAACTTGGGCTTGGTCTTCTCGAGCCGCACGACCCACGCCTCCGACACGCGCTCGCCGGTACTCTCTTCGACGGCCTTGGCGTAGGCCGCGAGCTGTAGCGCGTACACGGGGTAGATCTGGTTCGAGGTCTTCCAGTCGAGCAGCACCAGGCCGGGCTTGTTGGCGCGCGTGGCCACGGCATCGATCGTTCCCGCAAAGCCCAATGCGCTGTACACTGTCACTTCGGTCAAGTGGATCGTGAGGCTCTCGTATCGCTGCCATTCAAGCCATCCGTCAACCACGGGTTTGATGTCCTCGGGTATCGTCGGCGCCTTGCCTTGAAGTATGGTCTCGATCACTGCACCACAGGCACGTGTCAGTCGCCTCTACGCGCGAGACGATCTCTCGCGGTCGTGCGCCTGCTCACGCACCCGAATGGCAGCGTGTTCCAAACTCTGCTGCACGATTGGTCTCGCGCGCCGCTGCGCCCTTGGCGTTCGTCAGCACGCTATCGAGCCACGCGTCATTCATCACGCCCTCGGCATTGCCAGCGACGCGCTGTCGAAACGAAGCCAGAGCTTGATTCATCTGCCACTCGGCGATACCGGGCTTGTCGATCACCTGCAGTACCGACGTCACCGATGGCACTGCGTCCTTGATACCCTTGATTCGATAGTATCGAGTGTTCTTGAGTAGAAACGACGATACGTTCGCCGCTCGCTCAACAAGCGCTCGGATGGCCATGTTACACGCTGACGCTGACAACCTCTACCACACACACACACACGCACACTCTCTCACTCTCTCGCTCACTCACCAAACACACGCTATAATGGCCGCTTGTTGATGACGAGTGGTGCGTGAGGGGCAAGGACAAGAGCTGAATAACAGTACGAGAGTGAGCTCCTCACTTCCTCAATGCGAGGAACGACAGCCTAATTCGCTGTCAGCTCATGTGCTCTCACTCGCTGCTGCCTCCCCTTTGCTGCTCACGAATCAAGAGAGAGAGAGGCTGGCGCTGGTCGATGGATCTTGCTGGGTGTACGGAGATGTGTTTTCGATCGATGAGGAGTTGGGGGTACCACTTAATATATAAGAGAGGGAGAAGGAGGGAGCTGCTATCACTACTGTGCCTCTAGACAATCACTGATTCGGTCTCAATATCATCGATCGCAGGCAGAGAGAATCGTCGGGAGTATAGAAATGCCTTCATGGTGTTGATTGATTGCTGATTGTGCTCGTGACTAACCTTGTGTCAGGAGAAGATCCTTGGCCGCGTTGAGCGAGTCGATCTGGCGCAGCAACGAGTCGACCGCCTGCATGTCGCCGAGCTGGAGTTGATGGTTGAGCGCCGCCGTGAGCTTGTCGATGTCGGCCTCGAGGAAGCGCAGCTGGCTCGCAATGCCACCGTCGGCTCGAGTTGTGCCTGATCCACCGTCGACTGGCAGATCGACCGGCTCCGAGACTGCGATGATCTCTCGCGATTCGGCGCCAAACGTGTACGAGTAGCTCGAGCTTGATGGTGCTGCAGATGACGATGACGACGAGGAAGACGACGATGAAGACGACGAGCTGGTGGTGCTCGTGGTATCGTCGTAGTAGATGGTCGGCCTGTCAGCAAAGGTGACACCTCGTCGCTGAGCCGGAGGCGACTGCGAGCTCGGGAATGCGATGCGAGCTTGCTGTAGAACAGTGGTCTTGAGGTGCTGGACGTCGCCGATCAGGCGCTCAGAGTTGCTGTGCGTACGAGCAGTAGTGTCAGCACACTAGAGACCGCTGACGCGCATAGCGCACGGCAGTCGAATGACACGTACCGAATAGCATTCTTTCGCACCTCGCGGTAGGCCGGATCGGCCGTCATACCGTCATCGCAACGTGGCAGCTCGAGTGCGTCAAGGTCGAGCTGCACGCGCGTCAAGCTCTCGAGCAACATGGCAAAGCGCCCCTCGTTGCGCTGGAAGAACTCGGCATACTCTGACGATACGGCGATGATCTCGTCTCGCGAGAGCTGCGCTGTAGCGCTCGCCATCGATGAATCACCTGAAGCCTGCCCGCTCTCTGAAGACGATGAGGGCGATGATGACACATCGATGGCAGGAGGCAGTGCTTCTGCGGCCTCTGCGAGCAACTCGGCGACTCCCGATCGTAGATCATCGGTCTTTGCCTCGATGGCCGTCAGTTGTAGATGAAACTGAGTCGCCATGATAGAGTAGCAGCGTAGTGGAGGTTGAGGTAGAGAGACGAGAGTATATGAGCGAGCTAGAGGCGTGTGAGTAGGAGAGCGAGAGGTGCGTGCGCAGCAAGGAGAGAAGAACAGTAACGCTAATCCATCCAACTGCCCACATCGACATCGATCAATCCATCATCGATCACGCAATCACGGAATCCTTCCGGGTAGCAAGCATATAAAAGCAATTTATCAATCCAATCCAATTCAATCCAATCCATAGAATCAATAGCATCCATAGAATCGATCGAATCAATCGCGAAGCGAATCAATGTACAACTGCAACTCAATCTACTGAACTGCGGGGTCTCACCGCAATCCATGACGTGATGATGATGATTTCGATGGCCTGGTCTCGAGAATAGGATAGTAGCACGTGCTGCGCTACGAGAAGGACAGGTATCGCTCGCGATCGAGCAGGATGCGCCGATCCGGTACGTATGCTTCGGAGCCCAGATACTTGGTCAACAACCACTGCTTGGTGCGCCAAATGCCGTAGCCGATCAAGTGGAACACATCGATCGATGCGAACAGGAGCAAGTACGTTGCAAGTGTCCAGTCGAGCGTCGTGTCGAACAGCGAGCCATACAACCATCTTCGAACAAGCAAGCAATGCATCAATACATTGAATATGATAACAGCGTGTGACACACTGCACAAACGTACGTTCCGGTTCCTTCATAGTAGAACCACGTGAAGATTGCGTACAATCCGAACAAGCTCAAGCTCAATAGCGCTGGATAGAATCGCAACGACAGATGGTTGAGCGTCACCTCGACCAGCAGCAACACCACGTTGATTGCATGTCCGTTCAAGCTCACGAACGACAGCAGCTTGCTCTCGTTATGCTCCTGTACCATCAACGAGCGAGAACCTCCAACAGTCAATCACTCACGCGCTGTCGATTCGAATGCTTCGAGGCTCGAGATCGTACCACGATCGATACGGGGAACAAGAAGAACCAGAAGATCACGTCGACGAAGATCGCCATCGCGAACGTCACGTTCAGCAGCAGCCACAAGGCATACGATGCCACCGATGCCACGAACCAACGCGTCGATACATCGACTCGTGAAGCTCCGTCATCGGGCACCTCTCCGCCCTGTGCACCTTGGAAGATGCTTCGACGACGAGGCTCTCCGTCCGACGATGCGATGGCACTCGCAGCTGCTGCAGCTGCTCCGTTCGATGGCAGCCTCGAAGAAGATCCCCGTTGTTGCTGTGGCTGTTGCTGGAATCCACCATAGAGTGCGCTGTCGCCATCGGACTCGGCCGAGTACTCTCCACTCGTTACGGCATCGAAGCGCACAGGCTGCACGATCCATCGACGCTGGATCTCATGCCACCATCCGAACACTGACACTCCCTGTGTCAATCCAATCCAATCCAGTCCAATCCAATCGAGTCGAAGCATTCATCAATCAGACCGATTCGATCGAGATTGCAGATTGCTGGCATTGCATCGCATCGCAACGCTTGCTTGCTTGCTTGAATGATCATTGTGCTCGTACAAGAAAGTACACCGAGAACAGCAGATAGTTCCAGAACGAGAAGTACACGAGCACCGAGGCCGATTGGCTCTCGATCTCGATCGCGATCGTGCACGCAATCACGATCAGCGACACGAGAAAGATCGACGAGCGTATCAGCAGTAGCGTCATCGTCGACGTGAGCGACGACGACACGAGAGCGTGAGGCGGTGCTTGGTCGGCCCATGCGAACCAGCCGCGCTCGTGGCCCGCCACGAACACGAGGGTGCTCGCTGCTACGACCAGCGCCACTACGCCCGAGACGGCGTAGGATTGCATCGAGCCCATGGCGGCGATGTGAGAGATCGGCTTGGTGTTGTGGTTGTAGCGATTGTAGTGATTGGTAGTTGTAGTGATTGGATGGTTGTAGTGATTGGTAGTTGTAGTGATTGGATGGTTGTAGTGATTGGATGGTTGTAGTGATTGGATGGTTGTAGTGATTGGTAGTTGTAGTGATTGATAGTTGTAGTGATTGGATGGTTGTAGTGATTGATAGTTGTAGTGATTGGATGGTTGTAGTGATTGGATGGTTGTAGTGATTGGATGGTTGTAGTGATTGGATGGTTGTAGTGATTGGTAGTTGTAGTGATTGGATGATTGTAGTGATTGGATGATTGTAGTGATTGGTTGGTTGTAGTGATTGGATGGTTGTAGTGATTGGATGATTGTAGTGATTGGTTGGTTGTAGTGATTGATGTTAGGAAGAAGGAGAGATACAAAGACGATGCCGCATCCACCTCCGGATCGATCACATCAGATCAGGTCTCGATCAGCATCAGTCGCTCGCTCGCCTCGCCACAACCACAACCATGGCCGCCGCTGCTGGTACGCCTCCCATCCCATCCATCCCCCTCCACTCCCCCTCTCGACTCCTACCAATCTCCCTCTCTAAACCCCCCCCCCCCTTCGCAGAGGAAGCAATCATCCTGCGCAGACTACGAGCCCGCGAGACGACCCTCAAGCGCGTGACTCGACGCATGATCCTCCTCAGCAAGAGCTCCTCGCCCGACCAATGGTACCACGACCGTCTCTCTCTAGACTCTCTAGACTCTCTCGAACAAACGATCTCAATCATATGCACGTCGATCTCTATCGTGTATAGTGAGCGAGAGTATGCCGCCTTCGTCAAGGAGCTTGCGTCGTTCGAGTTCGGTCTCGGTCAGCTGCGCCTCGCCAATGACACCGTCGACGCTCAGAAGCAGGAGACCGCGCTCCAGCAATCACTCCTCGGTATCGCTCGCTATCTATCTATCTATCGTGATCTATCGTGATCTATCGTGATCTATCTATCTATCTATTTATCTATCTATCTATCTATCGTGACCTATCGTGATCTATCGTGATCTATCATCGGTACTGATATGCTCGTATCCACAGAGGCACGACTGAACGGCACGAAAGAGGAGCTCGCGTCATTGAAGGCCAAGCTACGCGCCGCACGCCAAGCTCGAGCCAACGAGGAGCAGTACGACTCGATCATACGCCAGCTCAACAAGTTCCCGACGCGACACGATACCCAGCAGTACGCTCGCTTCGATGCCAGCCATTCATGCATCTCTGTCGTCGATGGCTCGCGCGCTAACGACTCGAGATACACAGAGCGATCGATCAGATGAATCAAGAGATCGCGGTGCTCGAGCAACAGGCATCGAGCGATACTGCGGCGTTGGACCTTCGATCCAAGCAGTTCCAGCTGCTGTTGTTCTCGTTGGCCGAGTTGAAGCGATCACTCGGTGATAGCAGCGACCACACTGCCACTACAACTACATCTACCAGCGCCACGACCAGCACAAGCTCCTGATCGCAACGGCCGAGTCATGGAGCGAAAACACGCTCTCGCTCACTCACGCACACACTCTTGTAGGATAGTATCAAAGTATAAAGCCGACATTCGCGAGATTCGATTCGATTCGATTCGATTAGAAATGCAACGAACTTTGGAATTGAATTGAAGTGAACGAGAAAGATGGCGATCGAACAAGGTCGAGTGCACCATTGACAAGAGAGAGGGAGAGAGAGAGAGAGGGAGAGAGAGAGAGAACGAGGCATGGCGCGAGCTCACAGCATCGGTGTCGATGGCTCGATGATGCTGATGCTGATGGCTTACAACACCTGCCAGAAGTAGAAGGCATAGTAGGCGCTCGCCAACTACTCGAACCATCCCATCACGCGTCCAACCAACCAACCAACCAATCAATCAATCAATCAAATGCATCGGTAGATAGACAGATCAGGAGGATTCGAGCACTCGAGCACTCGAGTACGTACGTAGAAGATGAGCGGCAGACACACGACCAACACTCCTGCGATCGAGAAGCTGAGGATCACGAGCACCAAGGCCACGCACGTAAGCACGAACAACACCAACGTAGCCACGAGATACTACCACATACATCCTCAACGAGTCAGTTATCATCACATTGGATCGATGGATGGATGGATGGATCGACGTACGATGAGCACGTAGAGCTTGTTGTCGCGCATGGTACCGAGGATGCCGCCCAACGACACCGCCACGATCAGAACGCCCAGTACCAACGACCACAAGGTCGAGGCGTTGAACGTCGAGATGATGGCAATCACCGAGTTGATCGTCATGATGACTCCCAAGATCTATACGCGATAGATACATCGAGTTAGCTCGCGAGATCGAGATAGCTCTCGATCGACTTGAAGCAGCACGATCCGGTACCAACAAGATCGCAGCGAGCACATAGATGATGATCTTGTGCACTGCACGACTGGCAGGCACGAGGACGGAAGCCGACGACGCGATACTCATGGTTGCTTGTTGAGAGTGAGCGAGGAGTGAGCGCGAGCGAGCTGCGAAACGAATGAATCGAATCGATGCGATGCGCCGCGCCATCTTTTATCAATCCACTAGGAATCGTGAGTCTGTGATCGTGAGTCGATGCCAATAATAATAGATAATTTATACTGCTTGATACCATCCATCACAAAGCAATTGAAATGATAGAATGAATATGAATAGAGAGATGCTAGCGTGCAAACGAGGGGCTCAATGTGAGAGACCGAGATAGATATAGAAATAAGATAGAAGCGTTGAAGATATGGATCGGGGACCATACATTCACTCGTCCTACGACGAGTTGCGGCGACACTCGAGCGTTCAAACAGATATACACAAACAAGAATCCAACTCAAAGAAACGACGATGCAATAAATCAAACGAAACCGCAATGGCCGATGACCTAGTAAGATCAAGACCAAGAGAGCAACACCACTCTCACGACTGCTGCGAAGAAGGTGAGCCGTTCAGTGCCACCAGCGTGTCCGTGAAGCGTTGGATCGGGAATGTCGTTTGCTGAATGTAGTACCAGCGAATCAATCATCCATCAGTACGTGAGAAGCGAGAGATAGCTCGAGCTGGCTTGTTCGTATGTACCTTGCGTTGCGCTGCCGATTGCAACTCTTCACTCACGATATCCTGCGCCTTGACGAGATGGCAGTGAACACGATACAAGAAGCTGGTTGTATCATGCTTGACGAGCTGACGCGCACGCTGCTCGAGTTGGAGCTCCTCTTCCGAGAGCTCACCACCACTCGAGCCTTGCTCGATGCGCACCGTCTGCGTGTCGACCGATGCCTCGCTCGGCAGAGGCGCAGGGAGAGGCTGGATGTAGTTGCCGGGGAACATCAAGCTCGCGGCGCCCGAGGTGATGTTGGTACCGCACCACCAGCCGTCGGGGCTCTTGAACGTCACGTCGATCAGGTCGCCCTTGGTGAGGCGCATCTCGTCGGGCGCCTGCGGCTCGTACGCGTAGCGAGCCATCACTCGCTCGAGCACCTTGACGTTCGTGTCGTCGACGGCCGTGGTCGGCGTGGTGACCGGCACACTCGACGGTCCACTGGCGCCCTCTTGCGTCGTTGCGACGATATGGTCGTCGACCGAGCTCGAATCGACCGGTGTCTCACGCTCGGTCTCGCACGCCACAATGGGCGAGTGGCCAGGGCTTCGTTGTTCTTGCATCAACTTTTGCGTAAAGTTCGGTACAGGGCCATCGCCGATCGTGAGGCGACGCGTCAGCACCGGTGTCACGTCATCAAAGACCACGGGCGCGATGCTCTGACCCGAGAGCTCGGTGTCGGTGCCTTGCGGTGACGGCGGCTGACGTAGGTCATCGGATGACGGAGCGCGCGGTGAGCCGATGGGAGATCGCAACTCGGCGAGCAGCGCAACGTCCTCATCGTCAGCGTCATGAGACTGGGCAATATCAAGCAACAGGTCGATCAAGTCGTCGTCATCGTCATCGTCATCAACACGTTGTGCAGAAACCAGTGGCGAGTGCAGTCCAGCCGGCACGCTCTGCAACTCGAGCACTGGAAGACTGTCACCAGCGATGGCTTTGGTGGACTGTAGCGTCGGAGAGTCGAGCGACTTGGATCGCACACGCAAGGAAGATTGGTAGAGTTCGCTGTCAGGTTCAGCAAGCAACAAAAGCTCCTTCTCACGTTGTCGAGCAGCTTCGATTGATTCTTCGAGTGTACGGTTCTACAAGGTTCCAAATCCGATTAGATTAGAGAGAGAGAGAGAGAGAGAGCGAGAGCGAGAGAGAGAGCGAGCGGGATTGCAACATGACTAGTACGTACAGCAAGAGCAGCTTGGAATCGTTTCATTCGTTCAAGGTTCGGACGAATGAACGACTGATTGATAGGCTCCATGTGCGGCTCAGCTGCCGAGAACTCCATGTGGTTCGAGAGAGTTTGAAGGATACGCGAGAGTGTCACATACTTGCGCGACGTCACGGCATCAGGTTCAACTAATACAATCAACAACTCGACGGTTAGGGTCTTTTGTCACGAGTTTGCTCGATCACTCGCTCTGTGCGTCTCTGGAGTTGGAGTTGAAAGCTACATACCATCCAGCATTCCAAATCGCACAGGAGATGCAAAGCATGGGCACAAGAAACGCAAAAAGAACAAGCCACCGACACTCTTGAGAACGCTTGCTGGGAACTTGCGGATTACGTATTGGTAGAGATGCGAGCAAATGGTTCGCAACGGCCTGTTGAAGCGAACAATGTGTCAGTCAGTCAGTCAGGCAAGCGAGTGAACGAGCAAGTGAACAAGCGACACAAGCAGCAAATAATGGTTGCCGTGAGCAATATACGTACAAAGGGCACTCATTCAACGAGTTGGTAATAGTGTCCAAGGCAAAGTTGCAAGCCTCCAATAGGCTTGCCAGGTTGTCTTCCTGCACCTGAGCGAGGTTGATCGAGGTGCCCAGTTGCTCGTGAAGCAGAGTCGCTTGCAACTCGAAGAGGCCCTTCGAGCTGGCGACGTGTGCCAGAATCGGCTGCACCGTGGCCTTGAGGTAGTCGTTGCTGACCAAGCGAACGAACTTGGACAAGACCACCGAAGAGACGTTCGAGATACGAAACAGAGTTGCTTCATGAACTATTCGAATCAAGTTGCGCGTGAGTGCCGCCCGGGACGCCTGTGGGGGGATGGGTGTGGGTGTGGGGATGTCGGTCTCTATCTACGTACTAACAAGATCCACTTCGATTTGGATCGTTCGCTCAATGAACCAACAACCCAATTCGCTTGCGTTTAGCAATTTGACGAACGAATCGAAATACTCGTCTCGATTCTTGGCCGTGAGGCTCTCAAAGATGGCTTCGATCAGCACTTGATCAGAATGTAATAACAACTAGAGTCACGAGTTCAAGTTTGGTGAGTGTGAGTGTGTGTGTGTGTGTGCGGAGAATTTCAAGGAGAGAGTTAGAATGAGAGCTACCTTGGCCAATGGTAAATAGTCTTTGGCAGGTTTCAAGATGGACGATAGTGGCGGAAGAGTCTTGTTGTCAGCCGATCGAAAGACGTAGTACAGGCGCTTGTCTTGAAAGAGCTGCGTCTTGTCGCCCGAGGCATGCTGAAAGACCGAGAGCTCACTCATGAGGCGTTGACCGAGAGCCACGGCGCGATGACGCACAATCTCGGCGTCCTTGTTGGTACCGTTCCACAGCACGGGCACGTGTTCGCATAGCCACGAGACAGCGTCCGAGCCGACGAACGAACTCGGATACTGCCAGAAGAGCTGCTTGTGTGTGCGTAGACGCACGCCACTTTCGCTGCTCATCTCGGCAGCGATCGACTGCAGCACATCGAGCGATAGCGAATCGACGACCGTCGAGCGACGCGGTCGACCATGCGCGAGAGACTCGGTCGACTTGGAGCCGATCGAGAACTTGAGCGCACGCTCGCTGCCCATCAGTCGCTTGAGAGCGAACTTGGCGCCCGAGCTCACGACGCCCGTGACACCACCGGTTCCGATGCCTGAGGTCGACTGCGTATCGAGCGATGACTCGCTGCCGGACGAACCAAGCGAACTGCTCGAACCAGTGCCAGTGCCAGTGCCAGTAGCCGCAGCAGCAACGAGGTTGTTGGAGGCAGACTTGTTGCTCTTCTTGTCACGATCCTGAAGCACATAGGGCCGCTTGGTGGACAGCCGCCCGGTCATGGAACGCTTCTTGGCTGTTGGCTCCTTGGCAGCGATCGCATCGGCGGCGCGCTTGTTGCTCGTGGGAGACAGCAATGGAGGTTCGCTGCTGCCCGAGGTCGGTGCCGAGGTGAAGGCCGAACCACCGGGTGAGGGCAACGAAGAGGGTGAGAGCGGCGCCGGTGAAGGCAGTGATCCGGTGAGAGGCACTGGGAGAGACGGGACTGGCACTGGCGGTGGAAGTGCCGAGGTGGACGACAGCTGGCGCGGTGACGGATCGCGTAGGTCGTACGGCAGCTCGAGACCCAAGGCCTCGATGTTTGGCGGTCGATCTGCTACGATGGTCTCGGATCTCGCTCGAGGATCTCGATAACGCTGTATCAACTCTCGAAAGTAAGTAGATGTGTGCGAGTGGGACCGCAAGAGAGAGAGAGAGAGAGACGCACGGTATCAGCGGTCGAGAGCGCTGGTTGAGAGCGTGTGACAGCGATCGGGCGATCGGTCTCGCTCGCGGTGGCGCATCGAGTTCGTGTCGGGCTGTCGGGAGCATTGTTGAGCGCTCGAGGAGCTTGCAACGATGCGCTCGACGCTCGTTTGAGAGGATCAGCGGCGACGACGGCAGCGCCAGAGGCCGTGGCATTGGCGGGGAGAGGCGCCAGCGGCGGAGGCGCCAACGAGGCAGCGACGGCCGCGAGCTTGGTGCCGCGAGACGTGAGCGCCATCGATGGATCGGCGCCGCTGCTGGGTCGCTTGACGGCGATGGTCAGACGCGGCGGGCCGCTCGCTGACGAGAGGAAGCCGCCCGAGGTGCGCGACGGCAGCGAGCACGAGACGGGCGTCGCTGGGAGCGGCAGCGTCGGCGGCGGCAGCGACGAGGTCGGCGGCGGCGATGGCGCTCGAGCGAGGCGTGCTGCGTTGCTCGGCGGCGACACGGCCAACGCCGCCGTGAGGCCGCTGGTCGGCGCTCGCGCGCTGTTGGGCATCGAGATCGGTCGTGAGGAGGAGGAGCTCGAGGTGTGGTCGCGAGCCGAGTGTGGTCGCGCGACCACGGCTCCTGTTGCTACGACGCTCGTGGTCGTGCCCGAGCTCGAGGTCGTCGATTGTAGCGCAGAAACGGGAGGCAGCGGCGCCACGGGCGGAGAGAGCGGTCGTTGAATCGGTGAGGTGGCTGTGGTTGGTGGCGCTGGCGGTGGATAGTAGGGCGGCAGCGGTGCCGTGCGCGGCGACACGACAGTTGCCGAGCTCCCGCCGGGCGGTGTTGGTGAGGTTGCTCGAGGCGCAGCGAACCCACCACCGCCGCCTCCAGCGCCTCCTCCAGCGCCAGCTCCTCCTGGTCGGCTCGCCATCCGCGAATCGAGCGCAGGAGCAGCAGGAGCGTCAGGTGGTGTGAGGAGCGAGCAAGCGAGCAAGCGATGAGCAATAGAAAGACGACACCGACCTCGCTCCTCTCCTTCTCGCTTTATCTCAATCTCTCTCAGCTCTGCAAAATCTGGCGATTATTCTTTCTGGCCGAGTATGTCTGTCGATGAGGAAGCGTGTGTGTTGTGTGTTGTGTGTTGTGCGCCTTCTTTGTGAGGGAGACAGAGGAGAGATAAAATCCACCGAATCCTCGCAACATCGCGAAACACCGCATATTCTCCCCCTCCCCTCGCAACATCGCGAAACACCGCATATTCTCCCTCTCCCCTCGCAACATCGCGAAACACCGCATATTCTCGCCTCCCATCGCAACATCGCGAAACACCGCATATTCTCGCCTCCCCTCGCAACATCGCCAAACACCGAAGTTGCGATAACACCACCAAAAGCGCCCGCGCCACATCGATCGAGTCTCTTTCGCTTGTTGCTGCTCTCGCGTGTGCGTCTGTGCGTGCGTGTCGGTCGGTATATTGGCTCAACAGTCGGCTGATAGCACGGTTGAAGATGAGCGTATTCGTACCGCTGCTACTCGAGGCTGCTCCTGCTGGATGGGAGCGTGATGCAGCGCAGCTGATAGCACCGCTTTCTGGTACGTCCTGTCGATATCCACCACTACCTATCGATATCCATCAATATCCATCGATATCTATCACTATCCATCGATATCCATCAATATCCATCGATATCCATCGATATCCATCACTATCCATCGATACCTATCACTATCCATCGATATCTATCGATATCTATCACTATCCATCAATATCCATCGATATCTATCGATATCTATCACTATCCATCAATATCCATCGATATCTATCGATATCTATCACTATCCATCAATATCCATCGATATCCATCGATATCTATCACTATCCATCACTATCCATCGATATTTATCACTATCCATCGATATCTATCACTATCCATCGATATCTATCGATACCTATCACTATCCATCGATATCTATCACTATCCATCGATATCCATCAATATCCATCGATATCCATCGATATCTATCACTATCCATCGATATCTATCACTATCCATCGATACCTATCACTATCCATCGATATCTATCGATATCTATCGATATCTATCACTATCCATCGATATCTATCACTATCCATCGATATCTATCACTATCCATCGATATCTATCACTATCCATCACTATCCATCACTACCTATCACTATCCATCGATACCTATCAATATCTATCACTATCCATCGATACCTATCGATATCCATCAATATCCATCGATATCCATCGATATCTATCACTATCCATCGATATCCATCAATATCCATCGATCTCTATCAATCGACTTACGTGAAAGCCTCTGTCGCGTTGGATGGATGTAGGTTATCCGTACCAGCGAGCGTGTGAGCCTGCCGGTGCGGCGTACCATGCGTATGTGTCGTTGCGTGTGCTGGGCTCCGCGGCAGAGACCGTTCTCGATGTCCACAATGACGACGTCGACGATGCCAAGCTCGATGCCGAGCTCCGAGCTCGCTACGAGGCCAAGAAGAAGGCGCACAAGGGCACGCTCGCCCATGACGAGGAGGATCTCTATGAGCTGCTCGAGCTCGGCCATCTCCGATGGCGCGCTACGCCCAAGCAGGTCAAGGATGCTTGTATGTATCGATATCTCCATCCGTTCCAACCAACGAACGAATGCCGACTGCAGCGAGATGATGGTGGTGGTGATGATTGTGTTCTGACCAACGTGATTGTGGTGGCATGGTAGATCGAGCTGCGTGCTTGAAGCACCATCCTGATAAGCAGGAAGCAGGCAGTGACGACCACTTGTTCAAGATGATTCAAAAGGGTACGTCGCATCCATCGCCGTTCCTCTCGAACGAGCTCATAAGCTACTCACTCACTTGTATTTGTGTGCGCGCTTGCATGGGTCGATGACTGGATGATGAGCAGCCAATGATGTATTGAGTGATCCCGAGAAGCGACGACTCTACGATAGTCAAGAGGAGTTTGATGAGTCGCTGCCAGACGCATCGACCGTGACGGCCGAGAACTTTTACGTCGTGTTTGGCGATGTGTTTGCACGCAACGCCAAGTGGTCGCAGAACCCACGCGTGCCCGACATTGGCAACGCCTCCACCTCCTACGAGGAGGTGATTGACTTTTACGAGTTCTGGCGCTCGTTCCGAACCTGGCGTGAGTTCCCGGGCGACGACGAGTACGATCCCGAGCAAGCCGAGACGCGTGAGGAGAAGCGCTGGATGGTTCGTCAGAACCAGAAGGCTCGTGAGAAGTGGAAGAAGGAAGAGCGCGCTCGTCTCAATAACCTTGTCGGTACGATTCTCTTTCTAGCCACTGAGTGCATGCACAAGTGAGTGCGCTCGTTACTCACCGCCAACATATGTGTATATAGAGATGGCCTACTCGCGAGATCCTCGCGTGCTTGCACACAAGAAAAAGCAAGAGGCTGAGCGGGCTGCACGCAAGGCTGCCAAGCAGGCACAACGCGAACAACGAGCTCTCGAGGAGGCACAAGAGGAAGCCAAGCGTCAACAGCAGCTCAAGGAAGAGGAGGAGCGTGTCAAGAAGGAGAAGGAGGACTTTAACAAGAACTTGCGCAAGAAGCGAACGCGCTTGCGTCAACTGTGCGCCAAGCTGCGTCTCTCATCTCCGTATGTACCATGCCCCCTCTCTCTGAATCGAATCGATTGATACTAATTCGAGAGTGAATGACCTCATGAATGTAGCGGTGTATTTGCTGAGGAGAATGTTGAGAAGGTCACGAGTGGAAGTGGCATCATTGGAGCTGCAGAGATTAGCACACGCTTGACGGCATTGATCGGCGTTTTGGCGCAGAACGAAGGCAAGCTCGATGTTGCTGAACGAGCGTTCCAAGCAGAGGTACTTACGCAGTCAAGCTATCAGATCAGATCAGATCAGATCAGATCATATCATATCACTCACTCATGTGCGTCTGTATGATAGTTGGACTACTTGAAAGGTATCATGGACGAGGTCGAGAGGCAACGAGCCGAAACTGCCAAGGCACGCCAAGCCGAGGTCGTGGCCGTCGTTTGGACACCCGATGAGCTGTCGCTCCTTGCCAAGGGTCTGGCGCGCTTCCCGGCCGGTGTGCGTGATCGCTGGCGCCATGTGTCCGAGTACATTGGCACCAAGTCCGAGCAGGAGGTCATTGCCAAGACCACCGAGGTCAAGACCGACCGTCCGTCCGAGCTGCGCAACGTCGATCAGACGCAGATGGCGTTCCAGCGCTTCCGCGAGAAGACCAAGCGTCCGAAGCGAGAGGCCACGATTGATGGTGGTATCTCGACGCGCGAGCGCAATCTCGATGCCGTCGATCCGTGGTCGCAACACGAGCAGGACATGCTCGAGAAGGGTCTGATCGAGTACTACCCCGACGATCCTGACCGTTGGGACTCGATCGCCGCCCTCGTCGGCACGCGAAGCAAGCACGATTGCATTCGTCGCTTCCGATACTTGCATGCGTACATTCAACGCATTCGAGGTTCCTCCTCCTCGACTGCTGAGTAACTCTATCACTCACCTTGCTCCATTCATCTCTGGCTCCTCTTCCTCCTCCAACGTTG
>Ga0209935_1002917_pt1 | contig 19107 bp, 13 predicted proteins | sample ThiBio_1000_plan_2_FD_183958 | JGI IMG/M metagenome (GOLD analysis project Ga0209935, IMG submission 183958) | Wastewater bioreactor microbial communities from Cape Town, South Africa - Thiocy_cont_1000_plan (SPAdes) | ecosystem: Engineered > Bioreactor > Thiocyanate-remediating >... | reverse complement strand
GCGAGATCCGCGTGCTCCAGAACCGATTCCGCTTCTGCGACCTCGTCTCGAACGCCAAGCTGCTCGTCATCAACCGACCCAAGGCCGACGTGCTCGCCGACCTCGCTGCTTGCGGCATCGAGCCTCTCGCGAGCGGCGCAGACGACGTGGCATCGTTCGAGTACCTGCTCAACTCGCCGATCTCGAGTCTGACACGCGAGCGACTCGAGCGACTCGGCAACGACAAGAACACCAAGGAGAAGGAGCTCAAGGAGCTGCAGCAAACGTCGGCGGTCTCGATGTGGCGAGAGGATCTCAAGGCATTGCGCAAGGCATTGGGCAAGCTGTTTTAGGTGCTTCTGTCGTTCCTATTGGTGTTGGAGTTGAGGATAATGAATGATGAGTTGATTGTGGATCGTGAGTGAGGTTGGTGTTGATGATACATTGATTGGTTCACGAGAGAGACAAGGAACAAGAACGTCATGATGACTGCACGACAAGGACAACCAGAGAGAGAGAGAGAGAGAGACAAGGAACAAGAACGTCATGATGACTGCACGACAAGGACAACCAGAGAGAGATGGCTTGACGATCAATCATCGATTCAAGGCATTCGAATCACTTGAACTCGATGGTTGTGGGTATCAGCAACGATGATGTGACCTTCGCGATCAATCGCAACTCCCCAAGGATGATTGAATTGACCATCTCCTGATCCTGGAGATCCGAGCTTGGAGATCATCTTGCCATCACGAGACATCACTTGAACTCGATGGTTGTTGGTATCAGCAACGATGATGTGACCTTCGCGATCAATCGCAACTCCCCAAGGATGATTGAATTGACCATCTCCTGATCCTTGAGATCCGAACTTGGAGATCATCTTGCCATCACGAGACATCACTTGAACTCGATGGTTGTTGGTATCAGCAACGATGATGTGACCTTCGTGATCAATCGCAACTCCAATAGGATTCGTGAATTGACCATCTCCTGATCCTTGAGATCCGAACTTGGAGATCATCTTGCCATCACGAGACATCACTTGAACTCGATGATTGCTGTAATCAGCAACGATGATGTGGCCTTCGTGATCAATTGCAACTCCAGAAGGATTGTTGAATTGACCATTTCCTGATCCTTGAGATCCGAGCTTGGAGATCATCTTGCCATCACGAGACATCACTTGAACTCGATGGTTTGACTGATCAGCAACGATGATGTGGCCTTCGTGATCAATCGCAACTCCTTGAGGGTAGTTGAATTGACCATCTCCTGATCCTTGAGATCCGAGCTTGGAGATCACCGTGCCATCATGAGACATCACTTGAACTCGATGATTGTTGTATTCAGCAACGATGATGTGGCCTTCGTGATCGATCGCAACTCCAAAAGGATAACTGAATTGACCATCTCCTGATCCTTGGCTTCCAATCACTCGAACGACCTCCCAATCGAGATTGCCTCGACCAGCTGCTTCTTCTGCCTTCGAGATCTCAAGAGCTCGAGCCTCGGCCTTGATTTGCGTCGTGATCTCGAGAATCACTGCCGCAAGTCCTGCGTCTCGAGCTTGAAGCCTCGCGAGAATCTCCTTCATCTCGTCGAGCTCCGCTTCCACCGATCGACGACCACACACTTGTCGCTTGTGATGATCGACACATCGAGCTTGCACATCGTCTCGACCACATTGCTCACATCGCACCAGACGATGGCCGCATTGATCTTGATGTCGAGAGATCCACTCGAACGATCGACATCGACCACAGTGAATGCACACTGATGGTCGCTTGTTGCACTCGATCTCGCAATGCTCGCTCAATCGCCGACGCTCTCCTTGCCAGTCGCATCCATCCACTCGATGACGGCATCGAACTCGAAGTCCGTCTGCCATCTCGGTGACGATTGGGTTGTCGAAGATCTCTCGCCAGTCGTGAGACAAGATGTTGTTGCATCGAATGCACTTGTCGAGCTGGCGAGCGAGACACGGGCGACAGAACGTCGTGGGAGGCTTGCAGTGAGTGCACATCACCGCATCGACGAACGCATCGTTGCACACGGGACACTTGAGGGCGTTGGGAACAGGATCGCAGTACTCGATCGGTGTTGGTGGTTCGGTTGGTTGGAGGGTTGGTTGTTGGTTGGCGGCCATTGTGATTCGGCTGGCTGGATGGATGGATGGCTGGATGGATGGATGGATGGATGGAGCCGAGGAAGCAAGAGAAGAACGTGGCGCACAAGCACACAGGGCCGATGGAAGGCACCGGAACGCGAGAGGCAGCAGCAGCACGAGCAGCGAAGGCGACGAGGCAAGCAAGCGAATGAAGAACGAGAGAGACGAAGAAGCAGAAGAAGCAGCAGTGCTTGCGACCGCCGTCCAACGAAACCTGCTTGTGAGCCCTTGCTGTTCCGACCCAACCAATCCAATCCCATCCATCCATCCATCCATCCATCCATCCATCCATCCATCCATCCATCCATCCATCCATCCATCCATCCATTCATCCATCCATCCATCCATCCATCCATCCATCCATCCATCCATCCATCCATCCATCCATCCATCCATCCATCCATCCATCCATCCACAACGATTGAGTTGGTATTGGTTGGAGATCGTTTGATCATCAACCATATCGTGAGTATCGTTGTTGTTATTGGTCGCGTTCTGTTGATTCACATAAACACAAACAGGGAGAATGCTCGAGGACGTGGTGGCGTCGTTGCTGTCCAAGCATCTCGGTCGGTACCTCGATGGCTTGCAGAACCTGTCGATCTCGTCACAGCCGCTTGTCCTTGTGCATGTCAGTGGTGGTGGAGCTCTTGACCAGCCGCCTGCGCGGCACGAAGGACGAGAACAGCCGCCGGCCAAGCGACATTGCCGGAGCCGGCTCGGAGCTGCTGAGCGGCTCTGCGGGCATGGATTGCGCGAGCGGCCCGATCGATACCGGCCGCTCGACTGTGCTGGGTCTCCGTGGTCGTGTGGTGCGAGGAAAGTCGAGCTTGGCGGCCTTGGTGGCCCACACGGCGACCTTCGCGTCGTGTATGACCCACGCGACCTCGCTCCTACTCAGCGCAACCAGCAGCGGAGTCGCTGGCGCGGTGTTGGTGCTCGACGATGGTGACAAGCCTGCGGTAGCACCAAGCGACGGCGCTGGCATTGCAGCGAGGTCCTCGGAGGCATCGCCGTTGCTCGACAGCGAATTGGCGAACAGCTCAAAGATCGGCACTCCATCCTGGTAGGCCCAGCAAACACACAACAAGCAAATGCAGGGTCAGTGATACCGAGCCATCCTCCTCCACCGTGTTTGGATTCCAAGACATACGCGCCACACGAGCAAGGCATTGTCGCTCGAGAGTGTGAGCACAAGCTGATCGATGTTCGCACCCTCGCCGATCGTGAACGGCACGATGGCGCATATCGCTCCCGTGGAGGCCGATGAGCGGAACAGATTATGCACGCCGTCCTACACCAGTGCCGCGCCATGTGTTAGCCGCTTGTATCCGCTCCGTGGCAGCTGGTGAATGCGTACAGCATCGAACTTCCAACCACACAACTCGCCACCAGCCGAACCGCTCCAGACCGACGATCCGACCGCAACGAGACACGTAACGTCGTCGGCGTGTGCCTGAAAGATGCCAATGACCTCGAGCGTCAGCGGCGCCACCAAGCGCACGCTGTTCTCGCTGGCGATGAACACAATGTTGTCCGCCTCGCATACGGCCGTGCAGAAGCCCTGATCCTCGTCGCCCGTGATCGAAACCGTCGACTTGAGGCAGATGCGCTACCACACCGACAGGCGCACACCAACAGAACCGTCAGCCGTTGCGCACACAGCCCTCACCTGTGCTTTCAACGTACCACAGGGTCCCAGACTTGTACCAGGTCACTTGCGTTGCACGAGAGCCACAAGTCGGAGGTGAACGAGATGCGCGAGATGCCGACCGTGTAGGTCGACGGCTCGGGTCGCAGAGACTTGTCGCGCAGCAGGCCTGCAAATACGTTGCTGGTTCGGCGTTCGCCCCGGATCTTTGGGAACGGCATGAATCGCTCGTGCATTCCAAACTGCGCACACGCATAATGAGATCAGAAGTGCTTCCATCAATGAGAGAGATAGAGATAGACGCGTACACTTGACGCAGCCCAAAGGCACACATCGCCATCCTCCGACGCACTCCAGACCGTATCAGTCTCTTCGATATAAGCCAGGTTGCGCACCGCCGTATCGTGCGCGCTCCACAAGGCCAACTCGAGGCCATCGAGCATCGTGTATGCGCCAATCGTGCCATCAGCGAAGCCAATCCACACGACCTCCGACGAGCTATCGACCACCAAGGCCGCCGTTGCCTGTGCAGGCAGCGCCACCGATCCCGATTCGAACAGCAAGTCGTGCCGTGACGGGTTGCTCTCCTCGATGACCTTGGCGGCCGACGAGCAGCCGGCAGCCGTCGAGACATCAAAGAGATTGGTCAGCACCGGATCGGCCTTGGCGGACTCCACGTGCTTGCGCAGCTGCCAGTCGTCGTCGTCCTCGAGCGACAGCATCGAACACAGACGAGGGACGATGGATTCGAACAACGGCCGGTCCTTTGGCACGCCTGCCCAGCACGCCGTGATGAGGTCGCAGAACTCGGGCGGACAGCACTCGCTTTCGAGCGGCAGACTCGGTCGCAGGTTCTTGTTGACGATCGCGGCCTTGATGGCCATCACGTCCAAACGACGAGGTCCAGCACCGTCCACAGGGTCGAGAGAGTACTCGCGGTGGTTGTACAGTTCATCGAAAGGATCTATCGTGCGCCACGACGTTGGTCATTACCAAGCAACAGACCTCACTCGCTCATTTGCTGCACAACGTACAGTCTCGAGTGGCAATCTCCCAGCAAACGATACCGAACGAATAAACATCGGACCGTTGGTCGTAGGTCGAGTCGCCTGACGCCACAGTGACTTCGGGAGCGAGCCATTGCCATGTGCCGAGGGCGCCGTACATGTTGGGGGCCAGCACTCGCGACAAGCCAAAGTCGCCCACCTTGGCTCGAGGCACGTTGGGGTCGAGTGACAGCGACGCCAACTACAAACCATGTCGTTGCATATTGATGAGTTGAAGCAACGGGATGTTTGGGTGAGATTGGGGAGTTGACGTACAAAGATGTTGGGCGAACGGAGATCTCGATGGATGATTGGTGGTACGGTGGCACTGAGGCGACGCATGCCCTTGGCAATGTCGAGTGCTATCAGCAAGCGCAGCCGCCATGGGAACTTGTCGTACGGGATACAGGTGGCGGCCTCGTCGTCGGGACTCTCGTCGGTGTGTTTAGGATGCAGCAGATGAAAGAGATCTCCGCACGGCACGAACTCGAGCACCATTCGCAGCGGCTGGATCGTGATCCCAAACATTCGCACGAGGTTCGGATGCACGAACATGCTCATGATCGACGCCTCCTGTTGGAACTCGACGAACTTGGAGCGCACCTCGGCCTCCTGGCCCTCCTTGACGTGCAGCTCCTTGACGGCGACGACGACCGAGCTCGTGGGCGAGAGCGACAGCGAGCCCTTGTACACGATGCCGAAGCCGCCCTGGCCGAGCGCCTTGCCGACCTCGATGCGCGACGGATGGATGACCGGCAGGTCGGTCATCGTGACGTCGGGTGCGAGCTCGGCGAGCGGCACACGTCGAGAGGGCGAGCGAATGTGGTTGCAGTAGATGTGCGTCTCGCCGCGCGTCACGGCGTCGATGCATTCGTGCAGCGTGAGGTGGAACGGCTCGCGCGTCGGCTGCGTGCGGATGCAGTGCGTGCACGGAATCAGGTGCTGCACGCGGTCCTCGAGGTGGTAGTAGCACTCGGCCAGCAGGTTGATGGCGTCGAGCACCGCGCGGTACAGCGCCACCTCTTGCACCAGCAGCTGCTCGCCGGCGTTGGCAAACGAGCGCACGCGGATCGAGAGCTTGGCGGCGATCGGGTCGAACGCCAGCGCCACGAGCACGTACGGCGTGATGGCGACGGAGCCTCGCGAGATGGTGGCCTTGGACGAGAAGGGCGGCGTCTGGCAGCCGAGCGAGCAGCGCAGCAGCATGCCGTTCTGCCAGAAGAGCGTGCCGTAGACGTTGGGCAGATGCAGGATGCGCACGAGCGCACGACCGACGAAGCCCAACGGCGTGAAGGGGAACACCAGCAGCCGACCGTACTCGCGCGCCAGCGGCGGCCCGATGCTCGGCTCCCACTGTTGCTGGAACTCTTGCACGTTGTACTGCTCGGGCAGCACCGACGGCACGAGGATGTTGTGCTCGCCGGCCTCGCTCGGCGGCAGCTGAAACAGGATGCCGAACGACTGCAGCAGGCCGAGCAGGCTCTCGTGGATCTTGCGCGGGTACGCCTCAAAGACCTTGTGCACGTCGCGCACCGGCAGCATGCCCTCGCGGATCCACGTGTGTCGGAACGTGATGACGCACGCCATGACTTCCGAGAGCCATTGCGGCTGCAGAATGATCAGGTCGCCGAGCGAGCGTTTCGACGAGCTGTTGCTAAAGAGTGCCGCCGCTGTCGTGGGTGCTGTCGCTCCCGCTACAGTCTCTTGGTCATTGTCGAGTGGCGATAGTGTCGAGACGGTCGTGAATGAGGATGACGATGAGGAGGAGGACGAGGATGAGGACGACGATGCATGCTCAAAGTGATCGTCAAAGTAGATGACGCTGCCGACCGTGACGAGGAACTCGGTAGCGAGTGAGAGCTCGTGGTCCTGGATGCCACACACGGCGGCCCACTTGGAGTACGTGCCCCAGTCGACGACCGCGTGCTTGGCCTGCATGGTCTTGACGTGGTCGTGGAGATTGACCCACGCGCGCGACACCAGCGGGTTGTGGTTCTCGAGCACGACGTTGACCAGCGCCTCCTTGAGCAGCGGGATGTTGAGGCCGGTCTTGGAGCTGACGACGAACACATCACGGAAGGCGCGGAAGCAGTAGCGCGGGAAGCGATGCCGCAGCGTCTGCGAGATCCACTCGATGGTCGGCGGCGTGATGAGCGCATGGTCGCCGTGCGTGCCGACCAGGAACACGATGGCCTCCTTGGAGTTGCGGTTCATCGAGCGCACGAGACGCATCCAGTGGTCGACGCGTTGCAGATGAGGCCCGTTGCTCGTGGCTTGCTGCAGTTCTTGCGCCAGCGCCACGGCGTTGAATGTGATGAGATAGATCGAGTCGGTCGTCAAGAAGAATCGATGTGTTGGATAGAAGCTGCGCGCCAGTGCACGAGGAGTCAGCACCAAGCAATGCCAGCCGTTGGAGTCTGCCGTCTAGCTCACGTACCACTCCTGGCCGCCAAGGTCCCAGATGTTGAATGAAACCTTGTCAGCGGGGTTCTGGGTGCTTGTTGTTGTCGTTGATGAACTGCTACTCGAGGAGGATGAAGAGGTGCTAGTGGTACTGGTTGAGGTGTTGTGTTCGGTGCCATCGATCGAGCCAATGCCACGTAGAGTGCCGACTCCCGAGTTGCTGGTTCGAAGCGACACTCCTGCATGGATGCGAATGCCGTTGGTCGAGAGGTTCTTGTTGCACGATACCTTGCCCTGTCATGGATGCCATCCAATCCAATCGACAATCATTGATTCATGATTGATTGGTTGGTGAGCATCGTACGAGAATACCACGACGACGACGATGATGATGGATCGAGGTTGGGTACCTTCCTCGACACGAGGCACTTGACGAGCGTGGTCTTGCCAGTGGCCTCCTCACCGACCAACAGCAACCGCATACAGGCCCACGAAGCCGCGCGATCATTCAGCGTCGCGAGATACGACTTGAGCTTGCTCCATGAGGATCGAAAGACACTCGGCACGAGTTCCATCGGATTGCCGTCGAGCAGCGCTCGCTCGATGTGCGGACAGTCGGCCAGCGACGGCGGCAGCGCCTGGAGCTTGTTGTCGCGGAGATCGAGCACCCGCACATCCTGCAGCACTTGCGCAATGTTCGGATGCAAGATATCGATTCCAAGGCCTGCGAGAGTCAGCGTGCCCTTGACGAGCGTGCGTGCCACGACGGCCTTCAATGCCGTCACGTCTCCGATGCGGCACGCGATCGCGATAGGACTCACTCGATGGAGCTGGCATCCATTCGGTTGGTTAGATTCCCCCAACGATTAATTGATGTGATTGGTGTTGATGTGGTTGAATTGTTGTGATTCGATTGATGTGATTGGCTTGATGTGATTGGATTGATATGATTGGATTGATGTGATTGGATTGATGTGATTGGATTGATGTGATTGGATTGATGTGATTGGATGGATTGGATTGATGTGATTCGCTTGATGTGATTGGATTGATATGATTGGATTGATGTGATTGGATTGATATGGTTGGATGGATATGATTGGATTGATGTGATTGGATTGGAGGTCGATCGTACGAGATCCTTGACGGTGAGGTCGGCGCCAGCCTCGAACAACGCAGCAAAGATCTCGCCATTGAAGCTACGCAGACAACTTCGAAGCAACGGAGTCTCTTGGCGCTACACACACGCACACAAGCAACCGCGCCATCGACTCAGCAAGGCTCGATCCTGCTCGTTTGGACGGGTGTACGTACAGTATCGACCGGATCGACAGCGGCCTTGGACTCGAGCAAGAACCTCACGCACTCGACGTGACCATTACCCGCCGCCAACGCCAGCATCGTTCGCTTATCCTGCACACACGCGCGCGTCATCGATCCATCAATACACGCGTATCGAGGGCGTGCGAGTGTGAGATTGAGAGATTGAGTCCGCGTACGGGAGGGCCATCGTCGAGATCGACCGTGTCTTTGGTAACGAACTTGCGGAGGATCGGTAGACATCCGAGCTCGCTCGCGCGCACTAACAGCGCCGGTATCTTGGTCTGTCGATGGAGCAGGTTCATGTGAGTGTGTATGTGAGGTCGAGAGCGAGTCGAGCGCTACATTCGAGAGCTGCTTGGATGGTATACCTTGGGGAAGAGTTGGAACGCCGTGCGACCATACTACTCAAGCACGAGATATAAGCGACATCGATCCAATCCATCTGATCCATACAATCACACAGTACCATGTTCTTGATATCTAGATTGGCGCCATGCGTCACCAAGAGAATGATGGCATCGATGCACGCCGAGCCGCACGCGTAGAAGAGCGGCGTCTGCTGCAGGCGATCTTGGTAGTCGACGTTGGCCTCGCCTGCCTTCAGGCACAGCCGCACGCTCGCGACATCGGACGCCTCGCAGAACACATGGAGCTGTGTTTGGCGATTCACTCGTAGTGTCATATGTAAGGGAGTGAAGAAGAGTGCTCTGTGTGTGTGATAGTGTCGAGTGTCGAGTGTCGATTGGCGATTGGCGAGCGTGGTGTGCGACAGCAGGCGAGCAACGAACAACGGCTACTGCTGCTCGCACACTGTTCGAGGCACTTCGTTTGCCAGGTTCGTATTGCCGATGGCATGTTGGATTGGATTGATGATTGGATTGATGATTGGATTGATGATTGGATTGATGATTGGATTGATGATTGGATTGATGATTGGATTGATGAATGGATTGATGATTGGATTGATAATTGGATTGATGATTGGATTGATGAATGGATTGATGATTGCATTGATGATTGGATTGATGATTGGATTGATGATTGATGATTGGATTGGATTGATGATTGGATTGATGATTGGATTGATGATTGGATTGATGATTGAATTGATGATTGGATTGATGATTGGATTGGATTGATGATTGGATTGATGATTGGATTGGATTGGATTGGATTGATGATTGGATTGATGATTGGATTGATGATTGGATTGAATTGATGATTGGATTGGATCTCATAGATCACGATAGATAGCTGTATTGATAATGATAAGTAGACTGACTCACTTCTCGATAGGCTCCCATTGCATACTCTGCGTACTCCATACAAGCGGCTTGAGTAGTTCGTTGCGTTGATACTTGAGCTCGGCCACGTGCTGGCAGATGGCACACGGTAGGAATCGCTGTGACACGAGCATCCACGACTGCACGATCGGGTCGTGGTGCTTGTACTCGAGGTACCGGCGGTACTCGGCCTCGTTGTTGTCGAGCCACACGAGGAACTGCGCCAGCTCGCGCGGCGAACTGAACTGGTTGCCGTTGACCGCGCACTTGGTACACGGCAGGTACTCGGCGAGCGAGACCGCCGACGGACCGAACACCACCGGCACGCAACCGGCGGCGAGTGCCTCGTACACCTGGTCCGAGACGTAGTGCTCGCGTCGCTCGCGCTCGAACACGAGGCAGAAGCGGTACTTGCTCGCGGTCGCGATGCGAGTCGCTCGCTCGATGCTCGTGACGTTGGTGTGCCGTTGCCCGGTGGCGCCAGTGTCCGGCAGGCTGGCGACGCTGGCGAGCTCGTCGAACGGATCGTCGAGCACGCGATTGATGAGCGGACACGAGATGGCGGCGTGGTCGCCCGCCGCCACGGCCAGGTGCACGTACTCGCGCAGCTGCTCGAGGTACGAGTGCGCCCACGCCGCGATGCACTTGGAGCCTCGCAGCCACACGATCGCAAAGGCGCCGTCGAGCTGCTCGCTGGCGGCAGCAGGCGAGCACGTGAGATGCGTCATGTGCTCGCGGTAGTTGTGCGTGTGGCCGAGCTGCGTGTAGACGTGCGAGCCGGCGTCGAACATGGCGTCCTCGTGTATCGTGGCGTGCATGTGCGCCGACGGGTGCCAGTGCGCCACGAGCGCCACGTGCTGCATGACTGCCGGATCGCGCTCGAACGAGCCCACGGGCCCGAGCAGCGTCGCGACGCGCAATTGGCCCGGCAGCTCGTGCGTGATCGTGTCCGAGACGCGGTCGACATGGATCGCGTCCGCGCGCTCGCGCTCGCTCGCGACGAAGCTCCACCGACACGCGATCGGACACCGCAGATCGCAGTCGATCGACGCGTACTCGCGGCTGCGACATTGCTTGGCCTCGGCGAGCACGTACTCGCGCCAGCGCCGTCCGTCGAGCACGTCTTGTCTACCGGTGCCGCTTGCGATCAGGATCGGCGCCTTGGGCAGCGAGCTCGTGTCGCGCACGAGCGAACGAGCGTACGCCGTCGACGAGCGCGAGGACTCGGGCAGTTGATCGAGCGCCGCTTGTAGTTGCTGGATCGGTAGCGGACGCGGATCGGCGAGTCGCTCGCTGCACCAGGAGCTCGAGACGCTCACGATCGAGCCGAGAGGCAGCGCGGTCTTGTTGACTCGAGCATGGGGATCGAGGATGTGGTCCTCGAACACGATCGAACGCCAGGGTTTGTCGGAGGTCTTTGATGAGTTTGGAGATACTTTGGATGGTCTACGAGATGATGCAGGAGCTGTCGATGGTGCATCGCCAGCAGCGAGTCGATCGTCATCAGCATTGTCTGTGGCATTGTTGATGATGGTGCCCAGTGCATTGGGAGGCGCCAGCAGGAGATCTTGTTCGATACGACGAGCTTGTTCAGCCTCGCGGATCCAATGGAAGTTGTCGGGGTTGATCGCGATGACGCCGGGTCGATCGGTGCCTGGTTGGAGTTGCTGCTGTTGCTGTGATGAGACGGCTTCCTCCTCGGCGAGCCAGAGCACCACTTGCGTGAGAACGATCGCGAGTACGACCAATGGGAGGTAGTATCGCAGCCTCGATGTTGTTGAGGATGATGGTGAGGATGTGGTGGGTAGTGTGGGCGGCATCGTGGGTTGTGATATATCGTCAATAGATACTTCAATAGATATGATTCGATTGATGGATCTCCCAGGCAACGTCTCCACGTTCGATCTACTCTCTTGATTGCTTGAGGGGTGAGTGCTCTTGATTGCTGCGTGATTGTCGAGGAGCACGAGTGAGGTCTGCTGACGTGGTGGCAGCGGCAGCGAGGAGGGCAGCAAGCAACAACAACGCAGCAGCGACGACATCGGCGCCATTCGTTTGCCTGCCTCGTTGCTCGTGCATCAACAACATCATCAACATCAACAACCTCTCGCGACCTCCCTTCACACACGTCTATTCGAGTCATAGATAGATTACTTGACTGGTAGCGAGAGTGAACCAGGTGTCTCGATCTCGCTCAGACCAGTATCACTTGCGTGGGCGTTGTTGCGCCTCAGCGACCTCGGTCATATCTGATGGAGGCGACCGAGCAATCGCCCATCGATGATGCTTCGAGACGCGCCGATACATCGACCACGACGACAACGACGACAACAACGAGTGGGTTCGTGATTCCGAGTCTGGTGGTGTCGTTCGTCGATGTCAATCGCGTACGAAGGAGGTCTATCAGCGCGGAACCTGGCGAAGGCGATTCGTCCGCTGCCGTTGATGACGACGATGATGGGAGTGATAGCTCGGGTTACAATGACTCGGAGAGTGACGAGGGCGTCCCCGAGATCCCTGACGATGATGACGACGACGATGGCGCTCAAGATGACAGCACATCGAGCGACGTTCAGCTCAACTACCGCATCAATAAGCGCGCGAGTATCCACGCTCGATTCATTGCTCATGAGAGCTCCGACGATGAGGACGATGATGACTCGGACTCCTCAGATGAAGATGATGTTGCTGGAGACGAGGCTGATCTCGACGAGCTACTGACGCAGCAGATCGCTGCTATCATGGAGCGAACGCCCACGACCTCAACCTCGACCTCGACCTCAACGAATCTCGATTCATCACTGGTTACAACGACTGCTGGATCTGGATCGGTGCTGCAATCAATCGATTCTACGACAACGACTACTCCTCATCGAGACGGGATCGAATCTGCTGTCGAACAATTGAACTCGCGTTCGTCGGAGCAAGGTAGCGATTACTCGAGCACCTCTGATGATGTTGATGAGGGCGCACATGGCGCCGCGGGCGCTCGCACCTCCTCGTGGCTAAGCGACTCAGACTTGCTCTTGGATCCAGTGGTGTCCGCGCGCGTGTCGATGCTGCTCGCCACTCCTCCTCAGCACGATGCTCCGCCGCCGCCTCCTGTGGGCTCCTCACCGCGCGATGGTGCTGACGATACTGCTACGACAAGTTCGACTGCTGGTGTGCTTTCGAGCGCTCCTGTGTCCAAGACCGAGATGAGTATCTCGCCCCACGAACCAGCTCCCAGCATGACGTCGACCAAGGTCATCAGGCGACCGACAAGACGATCTCGAAGACTCGCGGCCGCGGCACTGCGCGCCAATCGACTCGCTTCAGCTGACTCGGTGCTTGGTGGCTCGACTGCGTCTCCCATCGACTCCACCGACTCTGCCACATCGATGACGGCTGGCACTGCTGCTGCTTCTGGTGATGGCGGTGATGGCGATGATGACAATGGAGATGGCGGCGCTTCTCGCTCGAGCAGTGAGAGTCTGAGAGTGCAAGCGAGCGGCGCAGATGCCAAGCAGAAACCCGTCACGACCGGCTCGGTGTCGGTGGCTCACGCAGACTCGCTGCCGACTGCGCAGTCGGAGCCGTCGGCGCGCGTCAGCGTCATGCTCTCGCCGAGCAGCTCGAGCGACTCCTCGTCGACCCACCGACACTCGGTGGCGCGAAGCTCGACCAAGTCGGCTCCCTCAGCACAGATGCTCGCCAAGATGCTGCCCGAGCAGCTCGGCAAGCAGCAGTCGGAGGCGACGCTCGCCGTGCCGCCGTTCATGCGCTCGGGCACCGTGTCGCAGAAGAGCGCCACCGTCAGTCACAAGCGCCGCCACCATCACCACGGCTCGCGCACCAAGCTCCACTCGCAACAAGGCTCGAGGCGCTCGGCTCTCGACCACGACGACGACATCAACCTCCCCGTCACTCGTGCGGCCTCGTATCATCCTCCCGAGGACTCAGTCGAGGACGTGATCGAGCACAATCGGCTCGATGCTCAACGAGTCGGAGGCTCCACTGCCACGGTACGCTTCAATCCGACCATGTGTGGCGTTCTCATTGGGGGCCGCTCTGACCAGTGGTGCCTGCCTGCTGTGTGCGGTGTGTCAGATTCGAAATGCGCTGCTGCGAACCTCGTCGGCGCAGAGCTACGTCAGCAAGCCGACCAAGACCGTGCGACCGACGCTGACGGTCGTGTCGGCGACAACGCCCGAGGCTGGACGGTCGCTCTCGGAGCACTATCGTCTCGTGGTGCATCGAGACCGCGTGATCCGCGAGCTGCTCGAGACCGAGCGGTTCTACGTCAATGGCCTGCACAACATGGTGTTCGTACGTGCTCTTGTTGGTTGGAGCTCGAATCGCGAGCCTCCTCTCACTGATGACTCACTCTTGACTCACGGCTCGGCTCGCAATGCAGCTGTATCTTCATCCACTTCGAGAGATCGCCGATCAACACTCGTTCATCACGCACAAGGACCTCAACCTCATCTTCTCGAACGTCGAGGTGTTGCTGCCGATCCATGAGCAGCTGCTGCAGGAGTTGCTCGAGTGCGCCGCCACGCGCGATGAGGAGTTCTGCATCGGCGAGTGCTTCCTCAAGATCATTCCGTTCCTGAAGCTGTACATCGATTACGAGAACGCCAACCACAGGAGCACGATCACGCTCAACCACTGCATGGCCAACAGTCGCCAGTTGAGGTCGATTCTTCGAGTGCGTGAGGCTGCTTCTCCCTTCACTTGCTCGCACCATCACGCTCACTCGTATTGTCGGCCTCGTTGGTCGTTGTCGTTGTGGTTGTCAGAAACAACAAATGCTGCCCGAGTCGCATGGACTCGATCTGCAGTCGTACCTCATCACGCCAATCCAACGAATCCCTCGCTATGTACGTGAGTGAGCGAGTGTGCCGTTGTCGGTGTCGCTTGTGAGGCGCTCACTCTCTCTCTCTCTCTCTCTCTTGCCACACAACAGGAGCTGCTGCTCAAGGATATCATCAAGCACACGTGGCCCGAACACGCCGACTATCGCCATTTGTGCGATGCTCTCGAGGGAGTGATGGAGGTCGCCAATCACCTGAACGACTCGATGGCGGCACTCGAGAGCCTGATGCGAGTCGCTCACATTTGCTTCGAACTCCGTGGCTGCCCGGTACGATGCTTGGCTTGCTTGCTTGCTTGCTCTGTGTGATTGATGCGGTTGGGAGACAGCTGACTCGACGTGAATGATGCAGAATATCGTTGTGCCGCATCGGTTCTTCATCAAGGAGGGCAGCTTGATGCGAATCAGCTCGAGATCTGGCAAACGACGCGAGATCACGTTGCATCTGTTGAGTGACGTGCTGTTGATCTCACGCAAGGGCCGCTTCCGCTCGATGATCGAGCTCTCTCGAGTTTGGCTGCTTGATACGTACTCGGACACTCGTACGTCGTGCTCCCAAGCCACTCACTCCCTTGCAGCAGCCTCGCTGACGATCGACGTCGATGTGGGACAGCGGATGAATGTCCGTTCGAACTCGTGACACCCGAGTCGAAGATGACGCTGCAAGCCGAGAGTGCGGTCGAGAAGAAGGACTGGCTCGCAGCCATTCTCAGCGCCACGTACGATCTCATCGAGATGAAGCCCTTGATCGAGAGTACGCAACCTCCTCGCCGCTGCTCTCTCTCTCTCTCTCTCAAGCGAATGCGAAAGTACTGACACCAACTCGATGAACGAACACAGCACACCGCGCCGAGCTGTGGGAGAAGATCGCCGCAACATTGAACGAGTGCGTCAAGGTCGAGCCTTCGAGTCGCGCCTCGATGTTGGTCTCGTTCAAGAAGGAGATCGGCAAGAGCGGCTTCCTGACCAAGCAAGGCATCAAGTTCAAGAGCTGGAAGCGTCGCTACTTTGAGCTCGACGCCACGACGCTCAACTACTTCCTGTCGCCGCACCACACCAAGCCCAAGGGGATCATCCATCTCCGCAACGCCACGGTCATGCCGTGCAACAAGCGACCACTGTGCTTCCAGATCGACTCGGTGGCGCGAGACGGCATCGGTGGGCGGCGCTTCTTCCTCGTCGCCGAGTCGCAAGAGGAGTGCGACCAGTGGATGCTCGCCATCCAGAACAGCATCGACTTCATCGACAACACGGCGGCCGCTGCCACGAAATGGAAGCACACCGGCTCGTTGCAGTACTGCGGGCCCGTGCGCCGCATGAAGAATCGCTCGTTCTGGTGGGCGCTCGACGACTACAACCTCTTCTGCTTCGAGGACGACACCGAGTGCAAGATACGGCGCCGCTATCCGCTCGAGGGCACGCAAGTGCGGCCGGTGACGCTCGCAGGCACGGTCGGCTTCTCGCTGCACCGCGGCGGCAAGACCGTCGCCATCAACCGCTGTCGCGATCAGAAGGAGGTCGATCTCTGGGTCTCGACCATCAACCGCGTCAAACTCGAGGCGCGAGCCAACCTCACGTTACACAGGCTTGCTGCAGGAGACACTCACGAGCCATCGAGTCAGTCGCCATCGGCATGAGCAACGTGAATGGCGGACGATGTATCATATCGATTGGAAGTGATGGTAGCACGTCAAGCACTCCACTTCCACCAACCAACCATTTATCTATTCAAGTGAGTGTTGTTCAGTTTGGCAGGCAGTCTTGTCTTCGTCAATAACAACAAACAAACACTCAAGTCATACGGCTGTGAAACAAACAAATGCACACATCAAGCACTCAAACAATCACTTCAATCGACGTCGAGATCGTTCTCGATCATCGCCACAATCACAATCATCACATTCTCGTGATCGAGTTCGAGTGCTCATTGTTGTTGGTTGTGGGATGTTGCTGGTATGGTGATCGAGTCGAGTGATTCAAGGAGTCCTTGATCACAAAGTTGAAGATATGGTCCTCTCGATTGCAGCACTGGAATCACTTGCATCTCGACTCGATATCTTCTTCCTCGTCCATCAATCAGTGACATTGAAATGATGTAATCTCTCCTTCCAATCGATCGTTGAATCAATGAGATGTGGGAGAGCACCGACAATGTTTGATTGATGGCAAGATCGAAGGCTTGAAGAAGAGAATCGAGTGATGTTGGAGGAATCGGTGTTGTTGGTGGTTGATTGGTGTGTCGATCTGTTGATGATCGAGAGCTTGATGCTTCGAATGTTGATGCGTTCCATTCAACTGGATGGTTGTGGTTGAGGCAAACAAGAGCTTCCACTCGTTGATTGGTGCCGATGGCAGTTATCGACATCGAGTTGAGATGAGGCTCGATGAGTATCGATTCGATGTTGATATCCAATGGATGAGTATTGATCGATTGATGTTGATGTTGCCATTGATTCAAAGATGATGAGAGATTCGATTTGAGTGTTGACGAGAATGACTCAAATGATGCCATCAATCGATTGGAGGGGTCGATTCCAATGTCAAGCTCGATGCCAACCAATGATCGAACATTCACGAGTCTGTTTGTTCGAGAGCATCGATATGCTCGACTCTCGTTCGATGATCGACAATCATCGAGAGTGAAGATCTTGCACACGGATATTCGAGAGCTCGATGACCATTGAGATCGAACACACTCGATGCATGGAATCTCTTCTTCAATCATCTTCATCTTGTTCGATTTCTTGATCGATGATGATCGATATGAAGATTGAGATTGACAATCGATGAGTGCTTGATCGATGCTCTCGATCACTGATCGAACAACTTGTCGATACTTGTTGATTGATCTTGTTGTTGTTGATCCTTGTTGATGATGATGAGGGAGATCGATGTTGGTGTTGGAGATGAACATCAAATTGATCATCGAGTCAAGTGGTCCTGTTCTTGATGTCGTGTTGGTGTGCAACGGATCTCGATCGACAGTGAGAGATGGATTGTGGAACGATGCAATCATCACGAGTTCTCCATTCAAGAACATGTGAACCTCGTTGAGATACATCGAGAGCTCCACTTCTCGCCAATCAATCTCATCATCATCATGACCTTGATCGAGTTGGTGATCATCATTCACTTGTTGATGATGATGATGCAAGTGATGGTGAGATGATGATGATGATGCATTCGACGAGAGATCTCGAGCATCTCGAAGGAGATTGATCCAATAAACTTGGAATGTGCCGAATGCTCCTGGAGGAAGTGCTGCTCCTGCTGCTTGTCGTGATCGAATCCATCGACTCATCATCACTTCTCTTCCTTGTTGTTTGACTTGCAATATCAATGATCGTCGTTGATCATCATCGATCATTGGAAGAAGCAATGGAAACACAAACGATGTTGGTGATGATGATGATGATGAACGAGGAGCATCCAATCGATAGCACATCATCATTCTCTCGAGAATCATCGCCAACGATTCGATCATCGTGAGACTTGTTGTTTCTCGGTCTGTTGATTGTTGATCATCGTGATCGATTGGATCGAATGGCGAGAGGTTCCAAAGTTCAGCAAGATCTGTCGTGCTCCAAATGCCTTGGGTTTGATGTTTGAGAGATCGAGCATGATCGATCCATTCTTGTCGTTGTTGATGATCGGTTGGATGTCGATCTCGTGATCGATCATCATCATCAAGAAGATCGGGCTCATGGAACATCTCACCGATTCGACAAAGAAGCCAGTTGAACGACAACACAACTGGTTCTGAATCTGATACTTCCTCTTCTTGTTGTTGATTTGTTGCTGATGATCGATGATGATGGTGAGCCATTGGTTGTCGATCATCATCGTGATGGTGATGATATCGAGAAGATTCATGTCCATCATGATCGATACTGCTTTCATCATCATCAAGAGGATATTGACGACGAGGACGAGGAGGCATGAACATCACTTCGCCGAATCCATGAAGTTGTCTCAAGATCCAAACCAATCGTTGTTTGTCGATCTTCTTCTCTCCTTCCAATGTTGATGTTGCTCGTCGTGGTTCTTGGTGTTGCAAAGATCCATCATCATCATGTGGTTGTTGATCATCAATAATCGAAAGCTCGATCATCATTCGCCCAATCGTCATCATTGGTGCTGATCGACTTGTTGATGATGATCGAGAAACACCGACATCAAGACATCGATCACTCGGTGATGTGGATGTCGATGTGATCGAGTATTCATCATCATCATCATGACCAATCATCGATCGAGAGTTGTTGTTGTTGTTCTGGTTCTCGATGATCGAGCATCGATGTCGTTGGATCCAATCGAACACGAGTTTGTACGATGATGGAACCAAGCTGCGAGATGACGAGTACATCGAATCTCCAATCGATATCAGTCTCGACACA
>Ga0209935_1002913_pt1 | contig 19116 bp, 25 predicted proteins | sample ThiBio_1000_plan_2_FD_183958 | JGI IMG/M metagenome (GOLD analysis project Ga0209935, IMG submission 183958) | Wastewater bioreactor microbial communities from Cape Town, South Africa - Thiocy_cont_1000_plan (SPAdes) | ecosystem: Engineered > Bioreactor > Thiocyanate-remediating >... | reverse complement strand
CGTGCCTGAGCACATCCCACCCACGTAGAACGTGTCGTTGGATATCCTCAGCACACCCTTACGCAAAGTCTCACTTGACCGTTAGGTGGTGGGGGAGACCACGCGGGAACACACGAGGTGCGCGCCGCAGCAAGCCAAGAGAAAGAGGGAGGTGCTTGTTGCTTCTTGTTGCTCGTTGCTTGCTTGCTTGCTTGGTGTCTCTCTCGTGTCTCGTGTGTGGGAGGGCTTCAAATCTTCATCTCCTTGGTTTGAGCAGTTTGGAGCTTGGATCATCTCTTTGTCGTTGTGAGAGAGAGATTGAAGAGGAAGAGATGGGAGACGATGCTCTTGATCGTGATGCTCGAATCAAGCTCTCGATCGGCACCAAGCAAGGAGGCAATGCTGCTGGCCTGTTCAACTGTCCTTATGGCTTGGTGTTCGACCATCATCGAGATCTCTTGCTCGTCTCCGATACCAACAATCGAGTGCAAGTATTCTCGTATGAAGGATGCTCGTTCGTGTCCAAGTTCGGCAAGGAAGGCAACCAACCAGGCCAGTTCAAGAATCCATATGGCATTGCGATCGATCACGATCATGATCGCATCCTCGTCACTGATAGCGGCAATAATCGAGTACAATCATGGTCATTGAGCGAGCAATCGTTCTTGTCGTGCATCGGCCATCTTGGACCAGGAGACCTCGAGTTCAAGTATCCTCAAGGTATTGCGATCGACAAGCATCATCGTCGCATCGTCATCGCCGATACGTTCAACCATCGATTGGTGTTCTTGTCGTCGATCGATCTCTCGTTCTTGTTCTCCATCGGCAAGCATGGATCTCAGCCTGGCGAGTTCTATTATCCATTGGGCATTGCAATAGATGATGATCGACATCGAATCATCGTCTGTGATGCCAACAATCATCGAGTGCAAGTATTGTCGTCGATCGATGGCTCGTTCTTGCTCGAGTTCGGCTCCAAAGGCAATCAACCATGCCAGTTCAAGTATCCTCGAGGAGTATGCATCGCCAATCAAGGTCGAATCATCGTCGCCGACACCAACAACCATCAGCTTCAATCGCTCACTCACGAAGGCCATCACATCTCATCCTTCGATTGTGGCTTCGAGAGGCCGTTGGCCGTTGCATTCGACGAGCATCGAGGTCTCATCGCCTTCACGACAGACCATCGAGTGCATGTGATTGGAGCCAATCAATGGCTTGCCGACACCAAGTTCGTTTGGCATCCAGATCGTCATCGACATGCACCATCATGGATGAAGCAAGCAGTGTCGACGATGACGATGATTCGATCGCTGGTCGATGAGTGCTCGGCGATGTCGATGATTCCGAACGAGCTGCTGTTCGAGATCTTCTCGCATCTTTAGACCTGACGCGATCAATCTGTGAGCTAGCATTTAGTCCACAAGCCCGTCATCCTTGTGGGCTCGATTGTAAACCTCTGTGGCAGATACCTGCATTCACAGTACTGCAAAAGAAGAACCGAGTCGTGAATACCGTTACGCTAGCGAGAGACCGCAACACAACCTGCAGTAGCTTAACGTCCATGGTCGCATAGTCCATAAGTACCACGTCGTCAGACTAGGAGGTTTTGATAGCAACACGAACCTGAACACCGTGGTAGCGGCACGCTCGCGTACACGCACGACGTGCGAGCGCGGGAACGACCGAGTTCACAGTGTGCCACTCGCCGTGCTCCGCGCCCAACCTCGCCAAACCCCACCCACTCGTACCCAAAACCTCGTCGATGGCTCGAAAGAAGATCCGAGAGTATCATGCCAAGGCATTGATCAAGCGTTTCTTGCCCGAGTTGACGCAACTGCCTCAGTTGCAGGCCGTGCTAGTGACGGCCGATACCAACTGGACGCAACTACGCGAGGACCATCCATGGCTCGCTGACTACAAGCTAGTCGCCAAGCCCGATATGATGTTCGGTCAACGTGGTAAGCACGGATTGGTGTTGTTGGATGCCACGCTCGAACAGGCCGAGGAGTTTGTGACTCCGTGGTTCTCCAACGACAAGGTAGCTGACCCTTCGATAGCTCGGTAGATATTTATCGAGCTAGAGATATCAAGATATTTCTCTCTCGCGCTCACTACCGAGTATCTATCGACCTACCACCACTGGCTCTTGCAAACACACGCTCGTACCACCTACCGTGTAGACCATCGATATTCATGGCGTCTCTGGTAACCTGACTCACTGGTTGATCGAGCCCTTTGTACCGCATGATGTCGAGTTTTACTTCAGGTACGACCGATGGCGCAGATATCTTTGATGGCTGATGCATAGTAGCATCTGAACCGATATCTCGCTCCTCTATCATGATATATCCATCGATCCATCCATCCATCCATCCATCCATCCATCCATCCATCCATCCATCCATCCATCCATCCATCCATCCATCCATCCATCCATCCATTCGTTTCTAACATCTCCCAACCTCCAGCATCAACGCCGAGCGCGAGGCGACCGTGATCCGATTCTGTCTCGAGGGAGGCATCGACGTCGAGGCCAACTGGAGCCTGAACAAGGAGATCCACGTGCCCGTCGGAGCATCGCTCGACGAGCCTGAACTCGCTGCGGTTCGTCGAGAGCCTCTCTCTCGCGTGTCCCTTACGATTGACACTGATCCAGCCATGCCAATCTCTCTCTCGTTCTCAGCAATTGAGCACGGTCTTGGCCACGGTGCCCGAGCACTTGCGGACCGCGAGCGACCTGTACATTCGCTCCATGTTCCGTGCGTTCGATTCGCTCGACTTCTTGACGCTCGAGACCAATCCCTTCACGTTCATCGAGCACGAGGGAGTGTGGCGACCGTTGTTCCTCGACATGGTCGCTGAGGTCGACGATACTGCCAAGTTCAAGGTTCGTCGAGCGTGGTGGCTCCAACGATGCGCTCGAAATTGCAACAATCCGAGTTCGCTCTCGTGCTGATTGATGGCTCCATTGTGAATACGACACGATACGATACGATACGATGCCATCACAGAACCGACATCGTTGGGCCGATCTCGAGTTCCCCGATGTGTTTGGTAGGAAGCGAACGCGCGAGGAGCGCTTCATCGAGGAGCTCGACGAGAAGACCGGCGCCTCGCTCAAGCTCACGCTCCTGAACCCCAAGGGCCGCATCTGGAACCTCGTCGCTGGTGGCGGCGCCAGCGTCATCTTTGCTGACACGGTCGCCGATCTCGGCTACGGAGAGCTGCTTGTACGTCGTGTATCCCCCGTCTCTGCGCCGATGATGACCGGATCTCTATGGCTGACGAACGAGCTTGCATTGGGCTTGAAGGGCAACTACGGCGAGTACAGCGGTGCTCCCAACGAGGAGGAGACCTACCACTATGCGCGAACCGTGTTGGACCTCGCCACTCGCAATGCCGTCAACGAGCCGTCGCAGCCGAGAACCGCCCTCTTGATCGGTGGTGGTATCGCCAACTTTACCGATGTCGCTCAGACCTTCAAGGTATGTGTGTGTGTGCGTGCGTGTGCGTGTGGTTCGCGACGCAATCCGTCTAGTAAGCTCACGCACGGCGGTCGCTGCTCTGCAGGGCATCGTTCATGCTCTCAAAGAGTACAAGGACCGCATCCAACGCGCCAAGATGCAGATCTATGTGCGCCGTGCGGGACCCAACTACCAGAGCGGCCTGCGATTGATCCAGAACGTATGCAACGACCTCGAGATTCCGGTGCAGGTCTTTGGACCCGAGAAGAACATGACCGAGATCATCCCATTGGCGATTGCGTACATTGAGGGCAAGTAAGCGCGTGAGCGGGACGATACGCCATTGTGCCCACGAGAGCTTGCGCTGCTTATCCTTGTTGTTTGGTGTACTGTTGTGATTGCGCACCTGCGTTATCAACAAAGGATGATTTTGAGATATATGCATATGTGCGCTCAAACGAGTATTGGCTTTGTTGGATGATGATGATGATGCTTGCAGGATGTGTGCGCTCATTCGTGAGTCGTTATCAATCGTTCGAGACCGCCAATATGATATCGAGAGATTCTTCATCATCGCCAAGAGTATCATCATCAAAGGAACGAGAAGATCTCGAACAGCAGCTCGTTCGGAATCATCGACATCGCCGAGCACTCATCGACCAGCGATCGAATCATCGTCATCGTCGACACTGCTTGCTTCATCCATGATGGTGCATATCGATGACGATCTGGATGCCAAACGAACTTGGTGTCGGCAAGCCATTGATTGGCTCCAATCACATGCACTCGATTGCCTGCCGTGAAGGCGATGAGACCTCGATGCTCGTCGAATGCAACGGCCAACGGCCTCTCGGAGCCACAATCGAAGGACGAGATGTGATGGCCTTCGTGAGTGAACGATTGCAATCGATTGTTGCTCCGGTCGGTGACGATGATTCGACCTTGATTGGCGATGCATACTCCAACAGGAAGCTTGAACTGACATGGTTGATCGCCTTGAGAGCCGAACTCGAACAAGAACGAGCCATCGATTGACGACAATACTTGCACTCGATGATTGTTGGCATCACAGACGATGATTCGATGTCGATCATCATCGATCGCAATGCCTGTTGGGCAATTGAGCTCGCCAGGCTGAGATCCTCGCTTGCCGACCGAGAACAAGAACGAGAGATCGATCGACGACAAGAACACCAATCGATGGTTAAAGACATCGGCGATGACGATGCGATGATGATGTTTGTCGATCGCAATGCCTCGAGGATGGTGGAACTCGAGATCTCCTGATCCAAGACGGCCGATGCACGACAAGAACGATTGCTTGCTCAATGACCATGATTGTACTCGACTATTGGTGGTATCAACGATGAGGATGCGATCATGATCGTGATCGATCGCAACGCCATTTGGATTCTTGAACTGGCCTGGTTGGTTGCCTTCCTCGCCGAGCTTGGACACGAACGAGTATCCTTCATCATCACACGAGAATACTTGCACTCGATGATTCCAGCTATCGCCAAAGAGCAAGAGATCTCGATGATGATCGAACACCAAGCTTCGAGGATTGTAGAACAAGCCATCAGCACTGCCTTCTTCGTTGGTGCCGATCGAGAGCTTGATTCGAGCATCACGATCAAGAGCATCGTCTCCCATCTCTTCCTCTTCAATCTCTCTCTCTCTCACTCAACGACAAAGAGATGATCCAAGCTCCAAACTGCTCAAACCAAAGAGATGAAGATATGAAGCTCTCTCTCTCACACACGAGACACGAGACAGACACCAAGCAAGCAAGCAACGAGCAACGAGAAGCAACAAGAACCAATCGATGAAGGAACAAAGAACAGCACCTCCCTCCCCGAGCAGGTGCCAGATCAAGCTGCCTGGCGAACCTCCCACAAACCACAAACCATCCAAGATCCTCTTCTTGATGATGATACTCGGTACTTGCATGCCCTTCCAATCGGTATGAGGAGAGAGATTTGGGGCTCTGATGCCAAACCCCAAAAGCCCAAGACCAAGACCTTCAATCAATCAATCGAAATGAAGACTTGATCAATCAAATGCATGTTTGTATTGATAGTGTGTGTGAGAATCTATCTGAGGTTGCAATCATTCACCACAAAAGAGAGAGAGTGTGTGTGTGGTGGTATTGTGAGCCACATCATGATTCGATTTTATCAAAGAGAGATGATGATGATGCTTGCAGGATGTGCTCAATTGTGAGCCGATATCAATCGTTCGAGACCGCCAATATGATATCGAGAGATTCTTCATCATCGCCAAGAGTATCATCATCAAAGGAACGAGAAGATCTCGAACAGCAGCTCGTTCGGAATCATCGACATCGCCGAGCACTCATCGACCAGCGATCGAATCATCGTCATCGTCGACACTGCTTGCTTCATCCATGATGGTGCATATCGATGACGATCTGGATGCCAAACGAACTTGGTGTCGGCAAGCCATTGATTGGCTCCAATCACATGCACTCGATTGCCTGCCGTGAAGGCGATGAGACCTCGATGCTCGTCGAGCGCAACTCCATATGGATACTCGGAGCCACAATCGAAGGATGAGATGTGATGGCCTTCGTGAGTGAACGATTGCAATCGATTGTTGCTGGTGTCGGCGACGATGATTCGGCCTTGAATATCGATGCACACTCCATGCGGATCGTTGAGGTGGCATGGTTGATTGCCTTTGGAGCCGAACTCGAGCAAGAACGAGCCATCGATCAACGACAATACTTGCACTCGATGATTGTCGGCATCACAGACGATGATTCGATGTCGATCATCGTCGATCGCAATGCCTGTTGGAGAATGGAACTCGCCAGGTCGAGATCCATGCTTGCCGATCGAGAACAAGAGCGAGAGATCGATCGACGACAAGAACACCAATCGATTGTTGTTGTAATCGGAGATGACGATGCGACGATGATGCTTGTCGATCGCAATGCCTTGAGGACTGTGGAACTCGAGATCTCCTGATCCACGATGGCCGATGCACGACAAGAACGATTGCTCGCTCAATGACCATGATTGTACTCGATGATTATTAAAATCAACGATGAGCATGCGATCATGATCGTGATCGATCGCAAGGCCCCATGGATAGTAGAACTGGCCTGGTTGGTTGCCTTCCTCGCCGAACTTGGACACGAACGATCCGCCATCATCATCATCGCACGAGAATACTTGCACTCGATGATTTCCGCTGTCTGAGACGAGCAAGAGACCTCGATGATGGTCGAACGCCAAGCCTGCAGGGCAGTAGAACATGCCATCAGCATCGCCTGCTTTCTTGGTGCCGATCGAGAGCTTGATTCGAGCATCACGATCAAGAGTATCGTCTTCCATCTCTTCCTCTTCAATCTCTCTCTCTCTCTCTCTCACAACGACAAAGAGATCCAAGCTCCAAACTGCTCAAACCCAAAGAGATGAAGATTTGAAGCTCTCTCTCACACGAGACACGAGACACGAGAGAGACACCAAGCAAGCAAGCAAGCAACGAGCAACAAGAAGCAACAAGAACCAATCGATGAAGGAACAAAGAACAGCACCTCCCTCCCTCAACCAACCACTCCCTCCCTCACACGAGCCTCTTCTTGATCTTCTTCATCATTCTTGAATCTTCTTCTCTTGGTCTTGGTCTTGGTATTGGTATTAGTATTGGTATTGGAAAGAGAAGTTGATTGAGATTGATACAATGATTGATGAGAGAGAGAGAGAGAGCAAGACTCATATTGAGCAACGCATTTGTGAGGGAGAGAGAGGCCTTGATTGATATCTCGTTCAAGATTGCACACGACTTATCAATCATTCATTCATCAAGACCATTGGTGCTTGATTGATTGATTGATTGATTGATTGATTGATTGATTCAGAGTGAGTGTGATGCACGATGAGAATGATAATGACGATGAGGAAGAGGAGGTGCAGGATAGTATCGTGTCATCATCGTGCTCTTCTTCTTGTTGTTGGTGGTGGTCGTTCGAGATTGATCACATGGCGCAATGCGATCTGGGATGGACTCAAAGATGCGAGAAGATCTCGAACAGCAGCTCGTTCGGAATCATCGACATCGCCGAGCACTCATCGACCAGAGATCGAATCATCGTCATCGTCGACACCGTGCTCTTCATCCATGATGGTGCATATCGATGACGATCTGGATGCCATGTGAACGTGTCGGCAAGCCATTGATTGGCTCCAATCACATGCATTCGACTGCCTGCCGCGAAGGCGATGAGACCTCGATGCTCGTCGAATGCAACTGCCAATGGCCTCTTGATTCCACAATCGAAGGACGAGATGTGATGGCCTTCGTGAGTGAATGATTGAAGCCGACGGTTGTTGGTGTCGGCGACGATGATTCGACCTTGATTGGCGATGCACACTCCAACAGGAAGCTTGAGCTGGCATGGTTGATCGCCTTGAGAGCCGAACTCGAACAAGAACGAGCCATCGATCGACGACAATACTTGCACTCGATTGTTGAAGGCATCACAGACGATGATTCGATGTCGATCATCATCGATCGCAATGCCTGTTGGACATCGGAACTCGCCAGGCTGAGATCCTTGCCTGCCGATGGAGAGCAAGAACGAGAGATCGATCGACGACAAGAACACCAATCGATGGTTGTTGTTATCGGCGATGACGATGCGATGATGATGTTTGTCGATTGCGATGCCTTGAGGACAGTTGAACTCGAGATCTCCTGATCCAAGACAGCCGATGCACGACAAGAACGATTGCTCGCTCAATGACCATGACTGTACTCGATGATTGCCGATATCAGTGATGAGGATGCGATCATGATCGTGATCGATCGCAATGCCATACGGATACATGAACTGGCCTGGTTGGTTGCCTTCCTCGCCGAGCTTGGACACGAACGATCCGCCATCATCATCACACGAGAATACTTGCACTCGATGAGTAATTCTATCGCCAGCGAACAAGACACCTCGATGATGGTCGAACACCAAGCCATAAGGACAGTTGAACTGGCCATCAGCGTCGCCTTGTTGCTTGGTGCCGATCGAGAGCTTGATTCGAGCATCACGATCAAGAGCATCGTCTTCCATCTCTTCCTCTTCAATCTCTCTCTCTCTCTCACAACGACAAAGAGATGATCCAAGCTCCAAATTGCTCAAGCCAAAGAGATGAAGATATGAAGCTCTCACACACACGAGACACGAGACACGAGACACCAAGCAAGCAAGCAAGCAACGAGGAACAAGAAGCAACAAGAACCAATCGAAAGAACAGCAACCCACAGAATAAAGCAATCATGAGCCTCGATACGCTGCAAATCCCTCTGTTTAAAGCTCGAGAATCCTCAAGGCAGGCAGGCTCTTTGCTCTACGCTGGCTGTTGTTGCTTCGCTGCCCTCGCCACCATGCAACGCCTCTCGCTACTCGCTCGGTTGCGACATGTTCACTCGACCACATTGATCACGAACACTCCGATCGCGTGGTATTGGTTGCGTACGCTCGCCAACAAGATCCCGAACACGTCGGTCGAATCGCTGCTCGCGAGCTCGACGAGACTGCTGACGCCAGAGCAGTACGACGCGATACTCTCGCAGCGATCGAGCGTTCCTCAAGACGATGGGCATCTCGGCAATGCCTCTCCCGAGTCGAAGGCCTCACAGTCTTCTCGATCCCGAAACAAACGAGTTACCAAGCACACGAATGAGCTCGATGTTCCATTGGGAATGGCAGTAGAACGTCAGCAACGCCATCATCGAGAGGAACAACAAGCAGAGCTCGATAGTACTGATACGTCGAGTAGCTCACGTACCTTGAGAGCCAAGCGTAAAAAGTCTCGTTGGACCGATGAACAACGTGAGGCTGCTCGAGCACGAGAGGCTGTCAAGACACGACGTCACGAGCAGCTCCTCGCATCACGAGCACGAGCTCAAGCACCACCCGATGCCCAACGCCAAGGCGATGATACTCTGGACTCCTCCGACGACGTTCGACGTATTCGAGTATCACCATCGGTCAAGGAAGAGTTGAGGGAGAAGGCCAAGGTGTATGGCGCCGACGCGCAGTATGTGTACGAACGACTGCTGCGCAAGGAGAAGCGCAAGCTTGGCATCGTTCCTCCGAGACGTAAGCTTGTACGTGATCGACCATCTGATCCATCGAATCGAATCGAATCGAATCGAATCATCAAATTGATCAGTATACTTATACGAGCTGCATTGGCAATCATCTACATGATGAATGCATTGCATTGGATTGGATAGAGCTATACTACTATTCAGACAATTCGACAGCTTCGATACGAGGTATGGTTTATCTCACTCGAACCGAATCGATGCGATATCTGCACTTCTAAAGGCCCATCGAGCATCAATTGACTCAACGCGTGCGCGCGTCTCTATGTGTACAGTTTCCTGAGAAGTGGACCTGGAAGGAACTGGCAGCACGCTTCCATATCTCGACCGATGCTGTGCGTGGTATCGTGCGCAGCAAGTACAAGTGGTCGCCCGAGAAGATTGAACAGCGCCGAGCCGAACTCCAAAGCTCTCGTCGAGTGTTTGGTATCAACGACCACCCTGCTGCCATGTCCAGCCACGAACGACAAGAGCCTCGTGAGCAGTCTGAACGGCACCAGCGAGATCACTCTGCTTCGAAGCCACGCCGTGATCAGGTCGATCGCCAATCGACGAACCGACCTCAGCGACAGCATGCTGATGACCGACAACCGCGGCAAGTGGATTCCACGAGCAGAGTGCAGCACGAGAGGTCTCGTAGTCAATGGCGTGTTGCAGATGTGCAGCCACGACCAGTACCAGTGGCCTCGAAGCTCGTTGCCACGATCGCTACCAACACATCGAACAAGGAGCAGAGCGTGAGCGACATTCTCGCTCGCTTTGGATCATTGTAACCGATCATCAGGAGAGTCTGATTACATTCTGATATCGACTGTCATTCAGTGTGTATGTTGAGAGAGATAGATATATGAACAGTACATCAAGATATCTCGCCAATGGATTCATCAGTATCAACTACAGCAAGGCGAAGAGCTCGAACAAGAGTTCGTTCGGGAGCAACGATATGGTCGACCAATGAGCGACCGCTCGAAGCATCACGATCGTCCATACCGTGCGCTTGATCTCGAGTGGAGCGTAGCCATGTCGCTCAGGTCGCCATTCGTAGGTATCACACAACCATCGATTGGCTTCGATGACGAACACTCGATGGCCGGCAGAAGGCGATGAGGCCTCGATGCTCGTCGAACGCCACGCCGTATGGTCGAATCTGGCAATCGAACGATGAGATGTAGTGGCCTTGCGACGTGAAGGCCACGAGCTGATGGTTGTTAAAGTCCGCCGTGATGATACGACCGTGGTTGTCGACGCACACGCCAGTCGGCGTGAACGAGCTGCTGTGGTAGTGATGATCCGAACCACTGGGCCAAGAGAACTCAAACAACGTCGCCATTCTATCGATCGATGATAGCACTTGTACTCGACGATGATCGGCGGCCGCGACGATGATTCGCTCTCGTTGTGAATCGATGCACACGGCGTGCGGAGCGACGCTGCATGGTCGAGAGAACTCGAATGAGCCATCGATCGACGACAGTACTTGCAGTCGAGCGTTACCAGTGTCGGCGACGATGATTCGGTGGCGTCGATCATCGAGACACACTGCTCGTGGAGTCTCGAACTCGCGATCAAAGCGTCCTCGACGTCCGACACTGTGCAGGAACGAGTGGTCGTTGAGAGCCACGATCTGTACTCGATGGCTGTCGCGCTCGAGCAATACGATACGATCGAGCTCATGGTCGATCGCAATGTCGAATGGATAGCTCAAGGAGCTCGTTTCACACTGCTCTCCAGTGATACTCGACACGAACGAGCCATCATCGATCGAGAAGATCTGGACGCGATTGTTCGATGAATCTGCGACGACAAGGAAGCCGCGCCGATCGAACGCGAGACCCGAAGGACATGCCAGATGTGAGTCGTCCGTTCCTCGTACGCTATGGCCAACCGAGAACCTGATCCGAGTGTCACGATCCATCGAGTGCGAGGCTACGCAGGAGAGAGGTGGTGGAGGGACACGGTTGCGATGATACTGCAGCGACATTGGCGGCGCTGCGGCAAGCTACGCAATCCACGAGAGGCACCGAGATATACATATCTATGGAACATTACGGATAAATTGATAGATCGAGAGGTAGCTAGCTGGTACGCGATTGAATTGTGTTGGCTACGTGATCAGGCACGTGAGGAGTATCATCGTCAAAGGAACCAGAAGATCTCGAACAGCAGCTCGTTCGGAATCATCGACATGACAGACTCATCGACCAGCGATCGAATCATCGTCATCGTCAAGATGGCGCGCTTCATCCATGATGGTGCATCTCGATGACGATTTGGATGCCAAACGATTTTGGTGTCGGCAAGCCATTGATTGGCTCCAATCACATGCACTCGATTGCCTGCAGAGAAGGCGATGAGACCTCGGTACTCGTCGAAAGCAACTCCATATGGCCTCTCGCGACCACAATCGAAGGACGAGATGTGATGGCCTTCGTGAGTGAACGATTGCAAGCGATTGTTCTCAGTGTCGGCAACGATGATTCGACCTTGATTGGCGATGCACACTCCATTAGGCCGCAGAAAACAACCTGGTCGATAGCCTCGAGAGCCGAACTCGAGCAAGAACGAGCCATCGATCGACGACAATACTTGCACTCGATTGTTGAAGGCATCAGAGACGATGATTCGATGTCGATCATCATCGATCGCAACCCCTGCTGGATGATAGAACTCGCCAGGTTGAGATCCTCGCTTGCCGATCGAGAACAAGAGCGAGAGATCGATCGACGACAAGAACACCAATCGACAATTGAAGGAATCGACGATGATGATGCGACGATGATGCTTGTCGACTGCGATGCCTTGAGGATGCTGGAGCTCGCAAGGTCCAGTTCCATACTGGCCGATGCACGACAAGAACGATTGCTCGCTCAATGACCATGATTGTACTCGATGATTGGCCCTATCAGTGATGAGGATGCGATCATGATCGTGATCGATCGCAATGCCCTCAGGACGCCTCAGCTGGCCTGGTTGGTTGCCTTCCTTGCCGAACTTGGACACGAACGAGCCGCCATCATCACTCGAGAATACTTGCACTCGATGATTCCAGCTTTCAACGACGAGCAAGAGATCTCGATGATGGTCGAACACCAAGCCAAGAGGCAAATAGAGCTGGCCATCAGCACTGCCTTCTTCCCTGGTGCCGATCGAGAGCTTGATTCGAGCATCACGATCAAGAGGATAGTCTTCCATCTCTTCCACTTCAATCTCTCTCACACAAAGACAAAGAGATGATCCAAGCTCCAAACTGCTCAAACCAAAGAGATGAAGAGATGAAGCTCTCTCACACGAGACACGAGACACGAGAGAGACACCAAGCAAGCAAGCAACGAGCAACAAGAAGCAACAAGAAGCAATCGATGAAGGAACAAAGAACAGCACCTCCCTCCCTCAACCAACCACTTCCTCACTCACACGAGCCTCTTCTTGATCTTCATCTTCATTCTTGAATCTTCTTCTCTTGGTCTTGGTATTGGTATTTGTATTGGAAAGAGAAGTTGATTGAGATTGATACAATGATTGATGAGAGAACAAGACTCATGTTGAGCAACGTATATGTGAGAGAGAGAGAGGCCTTGATTGATATCTCGTTCAAGATTGCACACGACTTATCAATCATTCCTTCATCAAGACCATTGATTGATTGATTGAGAGTGAGTAAGTGTGATGCACGATGAGAATGATGAGAATGGTGAGATGAAGTGCAGGATAGTATCGTCACATCATCGTGCTCTTCTTCTTCTTGGTAGCAGTGGTCTTTCGAGATCGATCACATGGCGCAATGCGATCTGGAATGGACTCAAAGATGCGAGAAGATCTCGAACAGCAGCTCGTTCGGAATCATCGACACCGCCGAGCACTCATCGACCACCGATCGAATCATCGTCATCATCGACACTGCTTGCTTCATCCATGATGGTGCATGTCGATGACGATCTGGATGCCATGCGAACGTGTCGGCAAGCCATTGATTGGCTCCAATCACATGCACTCGATTGCCCGCCGTGAAGGCGATGAGACCTCGATGCTCGTCGAACGCAACTAAATATGGGCTTTCGATGCCACAATCGAAGGACGAGATGTGATGGCCTTCGTGAGTGAACGATTGAAGCCGATGGTTGTGGGAGTCGGTAACGATGATTCGACCCTGATTGGCGATGCATACTCCTCGAGGATTGTTGAACTGGCATGATTGATTGCCTTTGGAGCCGAACTCGAACAAGAACGAGCCATCGATCGACGACAATACTTGTACTCGATGATTGAGGATATCAGTGACGATGATTCGATGTCGATCATCGTCGATCGCAATGCCTGTTGGACAGTAGAACTGACCAGGTTGAGATCCTCTCTTGCCGCCGATGGAGAACAAGAACGAGAGATCGATCGACGACAAGAACACCAATCGATGGTTGTTGGTATCGACGATGACGATGCGATGATGATGTTTGTCGATCGCAATGCCTTGAGGACTGTCGAACTCGAGATCTCCTGATCCACGATGGCCGATGCACGACAAGAACCATTGCTCGCTCAATGACCATGATTGTACTCGACTATTGGTGGCATCGGTGATGAGGATGCGATCATGATCGTGATCGATCGCAAGGCCCTCAGGATACCTAAACTGGCCTGGTTGGTCGCCTTCCTTGCCGAGCTTGGACACGAACGAGCCGCCATCATCATCATCACACGAGAATACTTGCACTCGATGATTGTAGCAATCGGTGACGAGCAAGAGACCTCGATGATGGTCGAACACCAGGCCAGACGGGAAGTTGAACAGGCCATCAGCATTGGCTTGTTGCTTGGTGCCGATCGAGAGCTTGATTCGAGCATCACGATCAAGAGCATCGTCTTCCATCTCTTCCACTTCAATCTCTCGCTCTCTCACAACGACAAAGAGAAGCTCCAAACTGCTCAAGCCAAAGAGATGAAGATTTGAAGCTCTCTCTCACACACGAGACACGAGAGAGACACCAACCAAGCAAGCAAGCAAGCAACAAGAAGCAACAAGAACCAATCGATGAAGGAACAAAGAACAGCACCTCCCTCCCTCAACCAACCACTCCCTCACTCACACGAGCCTCTTCTTGATCTTCATCATCATTCTCGATGCTTCCGCCCCCCCCCCCCCCCCCCCCTTCCCTTGCGTCGTGGCTGGCAATCGAAGGAAGGGAGGCCGCGTTGCAGAAGAGCTCGGCACGGCTCGTATTCAAGGTGCTTAAGTGGAGATATTCGCTTGTAGATGGCGAACAAAATGCAGACAATAGACAACAAGAACACCAGTCGATTTTCGATGATGAGCCCTTGGTGGTGTGTATGAGTCGTATCAAAGTGGGCGTATCTATTGTGCGCACACTGGGCATACTTTGCAGCGAGGATCCAATTCTGGCCTCTCAGGGCACTACTGATGGCTGAGAGAAACTACCAGCGAATGTGTCGATAAGGTTCGCCTAAGGCTCGATGCCAGGTGACGAGCGGTTTGGGTATCGCAAGTGTGGGTTGGCTGCGGCCCTCGTCTCATCTCGCCAGCCCACGCACGCGCGCCTCCACGACGTACTTCGTTGCTGGTAGTCGGTGGCCGTTGCGTTGATCGATCAAGCCGAGCCTCACCGGTGTGTGGGTGTGTGCCATCCCAACTCGTGCATTCATTGGGAGCGTCTTCGGTACGATGACAACAACGCGGACGTCGCACCGCGCGCCCGATCGTAGAGAGTTGTTCGATTCTTTGGGGTTGATTACGCATCGCGCGCCCGTGCCCACGGTTGTGTGGAGAATGGCACGCTTGGGCTGCCGTGGATGAGGCTGCACGCGCGCACAAAGGCCAGCCTACAACACTCTCATGATCTGAGTCTACTCCCGCAAATGCTCTAACGCTACCTGCTTTCATCCTTGCCGTGCGCTACTCAGAAGAACGAGTGACCCCAGTACAGCCACCGCGCCATGATGAGTCCTTCGCCGTCTTGGAAACGCATCGTATCTGCGATCGTCTTTCTCTCGAGTGTCTCGCTCGTGTTGGCTGTTGGACCGACGATCACGAGCACGAGATACACGGCCAAGTACGCCCAATCTTCGGTCGTGACTCCGACCACCAACGCGACCAGCACCATCAATGGCATCGCCTTCTCGTCGATCAACACGATCTTCTTCGCCGACCCCACCAACAACTTCATCTTCGTCTCGTCGTTCGATGGCACGACCACTGCGCCTCGAGCGTTCGCCGGCACTGGCGCGGCCGCCAGCTCTCCTGCAGGAGGCTCGGCCGCATCGACCAGCATCAACAAGCCTCAAGGAGGCGTGGTGTTCGGCGGCAGCCTTTACTTTGTCGAGAACGGAGGCCATTGCGCTCGCTCGATCAACCTCGCCACCACGATCGTCTCGACCGTCGCCGGCCAATGCGGCTCGTCGGGATACGGTGGCGATGGAGGCTCGCCGCTCGTGGCGCTCCTCAACTCGCCGACAGCGATCGCGGTCGACTCGAGCGGTCGTGTGTTCATCGCCGACAGCGGCAACAAGCGCATCCGAATGGTGAGCGCCAACGGCGCCGTCATCACGACTCTCGTCGACTTCACGATCGAGGCCATCTCGGTCATCGACTTGTCGTTCGACCTCCAGAGCTCTTACTTGTACTGGGTGTCGTCGAGCATCCTTGGTCGAGTGAACCTCGCCGGTCAAGTGACGCAAGTGATTGTGCAGCCAGGAGCGACAACCTTCAAGGGAGTGTCGGCAGTTCCAGGATACGCTCACTTGGTGAGTGTCATCGACTCGACCAACACCGCATCGTTGATCGACTGCCTCAACGTGGCGCTGGCGAGCACACTCACCGAGCAAGTTGGCACGACGATTGCGTCGAACGCCTTGTCGGTAGCGGCCATTCCAGGAGCGATCCTCGTCGGTCAATCGAACGGCAAGTTCAAGCGATTCTACAACTTGTTGCCGATCGATGCGTTGACGTTCTCGATCTTTGGAGCCGACACCATCGCTGTCGACTTCGAAGCCTACACCGGTACCACTCCGCACTCAATCATTCCCAAGGTGTTCAATGCTCAGAACGCCACTTGCGGCTTTGGCATCAACACTGCCTCGACTGGTCTCTCGTGCTCTTCCGCCAACGTCGGAGCTCCTCGCGGAATGTCGATCAATCAATCGACTCCAGCATCGAACACCGTGTACTACGCCAACAACGCTGGTCACACGATCGAGGAGCTCAACTTGGGAGCCACAAGCTCGACCACAGTGTTCGGAGCTCGAGGAATGTCGGGAAGCAGCACCAACCGCTTGAACTCTCCCACATCGACAGCAATCGACAACACCGACTCGACAGTGTACGTCGCCGACGACGGCAACCAACGATTCTTGTGGTTCGCGCCTCCATCCACCACTGCCACATCGATCAAGAGCTACATGTCGACGACGTGGACCATTCGAGACATTGCGTTCGAGAGTCGACCCAACCTCTCGGGAGGATCTCGATTGTGGTTCGTCGGAATCGACAACGCCTTGGCTCAGAAGACGGCCTTCGTCGGATACTTGGACTTGTTGTCGATGACGCCGGCGTACATCATTGTCGTGTCGACCTCGCCTCCGACTCAAACATCGCTGTCGTCGGGACCTCTCTCGTCTCTCGTGATCTCGGATCCAGTGGCGATCTCGGTGGCGAGCACGTCTCACACGAGCACGGTGTTGGTGGTCGACTCGAGACTCGGAGTGATTCGCATCGACTTGACCGAAGGAGTGGGAGCATCGTTGAGCGGCCAGTTCCAAGTGATGATGGGTCTTCCGACCGCGACGTTCGGCGTCGTGCAAGTGTCGCAAGCTCAATCGATCTTCACGGACATCTCGAGCCACTCGCTTGGAGTGTTTGTGAGCGAGAGCACATCGAACACGGTCATCGTGTTGCCAGCTATCTTGATGCCAGGAGTGTCGGAGATTCGACAACTCGAGCTCAATGTCAATCCTCAACCTCTTGCAGTCTCGAGTGCCGTTGACGGCAACGGCAACATGTATGTGTGTGATGGCAACAAAGCATTCTATATGCTTCCGAATCGAGAGCTTCCCGAGGTTCGACTCGACACTCCTGGTCAACTCAACTTCCCCATCTCAGTGATCGCCATCGGACCCACGAGGAACAACGTGTATGTGGTGGACTACATTAACCACTGTATCTATCAAGTCGTCGGCAATGGACTCGTGGTCGTGGCTGGCACATGCGGCACGGCATCGACTGGAGACTCTGATCGAGGCGACAACGGACCTCCAGCTCTCGCTCGATTCAACAATCCATTCTTGCTCGAGCGAGTGGCAGGAGCAGGCAACGAGAACAAGATGCTCGTAATCGATGAGAAGGCAACTCGAATTCGATTGATCGATTGGTCGGTTCCAACCATCTCGACACTCATCACGGCTCCAATGAACACACTCTTCACCGGAATGGCTTACAATCCCACCAATGGATTGTATGTTGCCTCTCAATTGGTGGGCTCAGGAAATACTCAAGCACTCGTGTTGATCAATGCCGCCAATGCAACAGTCCAAACTCTTTACTCCGCTCCTGGACGTAAAAACATCGATCAGTTCTCACCTCCTCCGACCTTGACCTTGAACCACTACTCTGCGTTCTCGGGCTTGTTCAATATCGAGTGGGAATCAGGAGACACGTTCCGATTCGTTGATGGCAGCTTGATCATGAGAGTGACCTTCAACAGCGCCAACTACTTTGATGCCTCCACGGCTCAGGTGACCGCCTTGAGTGGCACTGCTTCATCGCCTTACGGTCTCTTGCCCAACATCCTGGATGCGAAATACGCCTACACCAACAACATCCTCACCAACAACTGGGCGCAAAGCGACCAGTTAAATCTCGGCGCTAGCCAGCAAAACTTCGACTCTGACTCTTATGCGTACTACCTCGGAAACGACTACATCATCTCCCTCACCAAGGTGCAGTTCTTCTGCATCGAGACTCCGACCATGAGCACCTACTCGAATGCTTGTGCCTCGAACTCTGCATTGTGCCAGCCTGGACTCTTTGGAGGATCGCCTCTCGTTCCGGCTCTCTCATCCTCCGCCACTCGAGCAGCAGGCACCAAGCTCGTCACCGACACGTTCGATGGCTCGGCTTCGAGCGAGTTGATCGTCGCCAACGTCCAGACCGGCACCATGGTCGCTTCTCTCTCGGGCAGCTCGACACTCACGGTCTCGATCGTGACGTCGACCACCTCGACATCGTGCTCTCGAATCCGACTCACGTTCACTCCGACTTGTGCTGGCACGTTCAGCAGCACTCTCACTCTCACGTACACATCGAACTTCAACTCGTCGATCGTGTCGCTGCAGTATCCAGTGCAAGGAGTCGCTCGAGCACCAGTGTTCCAAGTGTTCAATCAAGCTCTTCCGACTGCTCCTCTTGGATCGGGACTCGCTCCATCGAGCAGTCTCGGCACCAACTTTGGATCGGTGGCTCCTGGCGCAGCCAAGTCGATCACGTTCACTCTCTCGAACTCGGGAGCTCGACCACTGACCGTGAGGAAGCCAG
>Ga0209935_1002912_pt1 | contig 19120 bp, 23 predicted proteins | sample ThiBio_1000_plan_2_FD_183958 | JGI IMG/M metagenome (GOLD analysis project Ga0209935, IMG submission 183958) | Wastewater bioreactor microbial communities from Cape Town, South Africa - Thiocy_cont_1000_plan (SPAdes) | ecosystem: Engineered > Bioreactor > Thiocyanate-remediating >... | reverse complement strand
CTCTCTCTCTCTCAGACACGAGCTCTTGTTTGGATAGTGTGTCTAAGGTGTTTTTACCTTGAATAACAATAATATATTATTCTACACTATCGATGATTACATTTCACACATCCATTGAACGATTGATTTTCTCAATCAAGCATGAAGTATAGTTTTCAATAATAAATCTTTTTTTTCATTAAGAAAAGAAAAGAAAAGAAAAAGAGAGAAAGCAAGTAAACTTGATTGTCGCCATTAAGTGGTTTCGATCTTTTCAATATCAACTGTGAGATTGCATTATCAAAATAGCAATGAGAGACCACTTATGCCTTATTCTTGTCGCACAGTGATTACGATGTGAAAAGAAAAGAAATATTTTGTATGAGCAAAGTCGGCACACACAAACAAAATATATTTATATATATATATATATAATATGCACCAGTAGCAACTTGTTTCAATGAGCTACTCGACAAGTGAAAACGAATGCTCATTGATCGGAAGGAGGCAAAACGTTTGATAATCTTTTCCCAGAATTGAATTTCAAACATGAAAACAGCTGTAGAAAAAATTTGTTCAACTCATCAATGATAATAATGAACTGTAAACAAAACGAGTATCATTTGATTTGCTTGACCAATCGATAGAAAGAACGAGAGAGACACAGCGAAAAGAAACGAGAGGAGAGCGAGAGAGAGAATACATATCTTTAAGCTATAACATAACGTTCATTTTGTTGTTTTGTTAATATATACAAGTTCAGAAGATGGTTCTTATGCCGTATCATCAGGTGAGTTTGATGTGCAAAAATGCGTAACATAACCCGACAAGAAATCGAATCTTCTTCTTCTTCTTCTTCTTGTATTTGTCGGTTCGGTTGTCTTCGATGTGAAATCTAATAATCATTAAAATATGTGTTAAAGATTTTCAATAATAAACTAAATATGTCAATTGAAAATCTAACACGTCGATATTATAGAATAGATAAGAATCTTCTGCACACTTTCTTTGAATTCTATGATGCTCGAGGGTATTTTGATAGAACAACGATAAACTACATTTCATTGATATCTATCTATCTATCGATTTTTTTTCGTCGTCAATAAAACTTTGCGATGTATTTTATTTTGTCTTGAATAGGCGTGAAAGTCATTTTGTCTTAATGCGTTAGAAAGAACTAAGAAAAAAAAGCAAAACGAAGATGTCACAGAGCGTGATACAATGTCAAGCTTCGTTAAACACAATCAATAAAATTGTCATCGATATTCTTACATCATTCGATCATCTTTTTCTACATGTTTTGTTTCTTTTTATCCATTTCATAATAGATTTTCATTCGTGTTCGTTTAGTTTGTCATTGAGAAACGTTTTTATTTTCTGTGTAACATTTCCGGCACTATCATCTCGCGTACTTATATGCGGATGCTGACCGCTAAACCCGGATATTGGTTTAGTTTGCAAACTGTTTTGTTTTGTTCTTACTAATAGCCGGAATTGATAGAAAGAATTTACTACACAATTTCTATATATTTATATGTGCCCGAGTAGACGGGATGAGTCTATTAGAAATAGCATTCTTTTTTCTTCTTCTTCCTTCTTCTTTCTTTTTCAAGAGAAATCGTTCACCAATCATTGATATTCTCTGAAAGAGAAATTATTGCCGATTGGTTTGTATGAGTTTATATGAAGCCTGAGGGCATGATTGGTCGAAAACAGAGAACGGACGTATATAGAAAAGAGAAGTACACTTAGTTCGGTATACATTTTATCAAATTTTCCTTGGAAAATGCCATTTCGATGTGTACGCGCATATATTTATATCTTCATATATAAATTTATTTATTTGTTTCTCCTTTTTTTTTGTTTCTCTACAGGTTGACTTCTTCTCTTTATTATGAATTGTTGCCGCTAGCCAACGAACAAACGAAGAAGAAAAAAAATCGATCGTTATTATTCATTTCTTTCTCTCTCTCCGTCTCTCCGTCTCTCTGTTTCTCTCTTTTTTCGCTGTCTCGTCTCTCTACATATACAGAAATCTAATTCCATCAACTGTGCATTTTTTGCTTCGGGTATCAATTGTTGTCATCTCATCAACGATTGTCGAACAGCCGGAGGATCTTAAGAACGAAGAAGAAAAAAAAGGAGTTCAACAACAACGCCATCCTATGCCATCCGCATTTGATCTAATTGATTCAGGCAGTGGTGTACAAACCGATGTAAGTTTGCTTTTCATAGTTTTTTTTTATTAGTTAACAACCCCACTAGCCTTAAAGGCACAAAAAAAGAATTCAAAGAAAAAGAAAACAAATCATTAGATTAACTAGTTCGATCACGTTCTCTTCGTTGATTTGATTTCATTTAGTTTAGCGTTTTTTTTTTCATGAATTTCATTGATCTTTTTCAGGATGGCAAATATGCTTCATCACCAACATCATCTTCATCGCCATCGTCCGTTGGCGGTGGACCATTTCGTACATCAACCAGTTCTCGTACTGGTCCAATACCTGATCCATCATTTCCCTATTTTCCACCGCCATTTAATCCAGCATTTGCCGCACAATTCGATGTGCATGCAGCTGCTAATGTCATGGAAAACTATCCGACATTTAACTATGGCGGAGTAAATACATCATCATCATCATCTTCATCTCCGTACGGAACAAATTCAGGTCTTCATTCACAACATTCAAATACGAATGCGAATACATTTAATACGTCTGCATATGATCCATATGCAACAGCCTATGCTGCATCGGCTGCTGTTGCTCGGCATCATCATTCGATTCTTGATGTTCATCATCATCATCAACAAGCAACAGCCGAACTCTATTCACGTCATCCAACATCGAACAATTCGCTTGTTGATCATACAGCTCGCGTAAGTCTTTTTGTCTTATCATAAGAGTCTTGATGTTGTGCATTCAACTGAAGATAATACTAGATAGACTACTTATTTCTTTCTTTCTTTAGATTCTCAACGGTGGAGATGATTTACAAACAGATGAATACCGATCACCTGTAAATCGAGGCAACCGTCGATCGGATCCATCGAGAGATTCCAGTTCATTTTCATCGATGTGTTCGACCAATGGCAGTGGTTCACATTCGCCAACCGATTATTTCTGTCAAGGTAATTCATACAGACAATTCTCTCTGTTCTCGAAATCAAACCTTTTTCTATTCAGTTCCTGGTCGATTAGCTCTTTTGAGTCAATCATCGAAATACAAAGTTACTATCAGTGAAATTCAACGTCGTCTTGGTCATCCTGAAAATCTTAATGCATCATTACTCGGTGGCGTTCTAAGACGGTAAATAGATGAACAAGACATACACACACATACACTTTCCCATCTGTCAATTGATGAAAACTAATTTCATTAGTCTCGAATAGTTCTGTATAGTTAGAGTTGAGACGAATTGCCCACGGCTTATTTTCTCGTTAATTGAATTAGCAATTTTTTTTATACGTAGAGCTAAATCGAAGAATGGCGGTCGAGATCTACGTAATAGATTAGAAAAAATTGGTGTTAATCTACAAGCAGGTCGACGAAAAACTACGCCTACAACTCTATTAACTTCACTTGTCGAAGGTAAAGAAATTTATTTTAGAAAAAAATCCAAAACAAAATATTTTTGTTTATTCAGGCGAAGCACATCAATTAGCAGTTGATTTCCGTAGTGTTTGTGAAGCTGAATTTCCTGCTAAAATAACAGCTGATTATGTCACAAGACATTATGCCGATCCGAATGAAATCAGTACACGACGAAATATGATTCTAGCTGCCAAACAATTAGTTCACGAATTCAGTGAAATGCTCAAACAAGATCGATCACCAGTTAATATTTCGACGAATAATAACAATACGAATAGTCATCCATCGAGCTCTCGACATACATCTAATTCATCTCTTATGTCTCAACATATTGTTACCAATTTACCTCCAACACTTGATCCTTCAGTTCAACGTTCACTATCAATATTTTCACTCATAACACATGGTTTCGGTTCGCCAGCTATTACAGCAGCAGTCGATACATTTCATTTGTATTTAACTGAAATGTTGAAGAATTACGAAAAAAACTATCCAATGTTCATTGCAACAACTTCAACGAAAGCTGACATTGATTAACAATCTATTCGTTCTCGCTCCGTTTTCTTTTGTTTTTCTTTTCTTTTTTTGACAAACAAATAAATAAATGTATACATAACATAAGATGAATTAATTTCAATTGAATGAATACATCAGGTGCAATGATTCCCGATTATTTTGCTCGAAGCCATGGACATATACGTACAGCGTTTGTGTAAACATTTTGAAAATGCCAAACACCTGACTATTAGTGACATCATTTGATTCTTGTTCGATTGATAGAGGTACGGACGTATCAGAGTTTCAAACAAAAGAATGACTGAATTTCTCTCTTTGCCCTAGCAACAAACGTTCGTTCATTCATTTCTTTTTTTTCGTATACAGTTACAGCTATAAGATGGAAGCGGTGAGTACGAGCATAGATCTTCGTTCAATCATTGAATTCTTTGGTTTTCTAGCCATCGACAAGTCAAGTTCAACAAGTTCGAGAAATAACTCGTATCGAACGAATCGGTAGACTGAATGACACGAGACTTTTCATGATTGAATACATAATAAAATGAAATTTAGGTGCACATTCGCATATTCGTGGTTTAGGCCTTAATGACAGTCTCGAAGCACGAGCTGTTAGTCAAGGCATGGTCGGACAAGTGAAAGCTCGTCGAGCAGCTGGATTGATTTTAGAAATGATTAAAGAAGGCAAAATTGCTGGACGAGCTCTACTCATTGCTGGCCAACCTGGTACAGGCAAAACTGCGATTGCTATGGGTAAAATCTCTTCTACCAACAACATGAAGGAGTTCTTCTCCATTTTTTTTTCGTATTAGGTATTGCACAAGCACTAGGTTCGGATACACCGTTTACTGCAATGTCGGGTAGTGAAATCTTCTCATTGGAAATGAGTAAAACTGAAGCATTAACACAAGCTTTTCGACGATCGATTGGTGTTCGAATTAAGTTCGTTTTTTTTTTGTTTTCGAAATTTTTTTGTTCATCGATTGAATGTGTTTAGAGAAGAAGCTGAATTTATCGAAGGTGAAGTCGTCGAAATTCAAATCGATCGACCAGCAACAGGATCGGTAAATCATTTTTCATTTTATGTTTTGATAAATAATTTTCCCCAAAAAATCTATTCAGGGTGCTAAAATCGGTAAAATGACATTGAAAACAACGGAAATGGAAACAGTCTATGATCTTGGTCAAAAAATGATCGAAGCATTAACAAAAGAAAAAGTTCAAGCTGGGTAAAATCGATGTTTCTTTTGTTCAACAATCGAATAATGATTTGTTTTCGTAGAGATGTCATTGCAATTGATAAAGCAAGCGGTAAAATATCTCGTCTTGGCCGATCATTTACTCGAGCTAAAGATTACGATGCCATGGGACCTCAAGTAATAAAATATTTCTAATCATTTGTTTTGTTTCACATTGAAAGATGAATTTTTTTTGCAGACAAAATTTGTTCAATGTCCCGAAGGTGAATTACAAAAACGAAAAGAAGTTGTTCATACAGTTACTCTACACGAAATCGATGTTATTAACAGTCGTTCTCAAGGTTTTCTCGCTCTTTTCTCGGGCGATACAGGTGAAATTAAGTCCGAAGTTCGAGAACAAATCAATGATAAAGTTGCCGAATGGCGTGAAGAAGGCAAAGCTGAAATCGTGCCTGGCGTTCTCTTCATTGATGAAGTTCATATGTTAGACATCGAATGTTTTTCATTCTTAAATCGAGCATTAGAAAGTGATATGGCACCGATTTTAATCATGGCTACAAATCGAGGCATTACCAAGTAAACACAACGAACCAAACCAAAGAAAAACTTCATATCGATTTTTAGAATTCGTGGAACGAATCAACAAAGTCCTCATGGTATTCCAATTGATTTACTCGATCGTCTTCTAATTATAACAACAAAACCCTATGAACTTGATGAAATCAAACAAATTCTCAAAATACGATGTGAAGAAGAAGATGTCGAAATATCCGATGATGCATTAAATGTTCTAACTAAAATCGGCAAAGAAACATCGTTACGTTATTCAATTCAATTGATAACACTTTCGAGTATAATTAGTCGAAATCGAAAAGCTCGTGAAGTCACAGTTGATGATGTCAAACGCGTCTATGAAGTTTTTCTCGATGAAGCACGTTCAAGTGAAAATCTTCGAGAATACGAACAGTATTTTATGTTTAACGATCTTAGCAGTAAGATATTCGAGAATAATTAGAAAGAAATTCGGTTTTTTTTTCTTATCTTGTTTATAGATGATCAACAACAAAACGAGCATACAATGGAAACATGATAATCAAAATACTTCCTTTTTCTGTCGTTGCATTTGTTATTGTTATTTGTATCAATAAAATTCCAGTAGACAACAAGAGTCAAGATCATGACAAAAAAAACATCTTGATGAAAAATCTAATAAATGAAACGTCCAGACATGATCATTAATCTAACATTCTATCGATTGTAAACATATGATTTTTCGTCTTTTGTTTATTAATAAACAGCATGCTCTAAAGATTTTCTTATTATATTATCTTGCCTTGGAGAAAAAAACAATCAATATCCGACAACACAGAGAGAAAAAAACATATACGTATATTTAGCGATCGATTATGTTCGTATGGCATATGCATATTTATTTGTCAGCAAATGAATAAGAAAAAACAGCGGAGTACGACATAGGTGACATTTTCTTTCTGATCAAAAACATAGTTTTAATTGAGTTGATCTTTCTTCTTCCTTCTTCTTCTTTTTTTTATTCGAATTTAAAGTATTACTTCATCCTTTACTTAAGAACAGAGAAAGCAATAACTAGTTCTATATATACATAATTTTTTTAACGAAGTAAGTCAATATTGATTCGTAAATTGAATACGTGAAGAAAAAAACGAACTTGTTTCTAATCCTATAACAATCGAATGAACAATTATTGCATAAGTGTCCTATCGTATGCTCGAATATAAATATGAAAAAGAATTTGTAGAAAGACGGTTTTTCTTTTCTTTTTATTAATATTAAAAGATGTCAGGCGAAAGTACAGATTCTGAATCGATACCAAGCGAAAATTATAAACGTGCACATTCATTACTTCGACAAGTACGTGCTTCAATAACAGGTCGAAATCTTGAAATACCATCGGTGCGTTTAATTCGACGAAAACGTCGCTCATTCGAAAGTCTTCCACCGAAAAAACAACAACAGAAGCAATGCCGAACGCCCAATGCATTTTCACGCCATTTATCATTAATCAATCAAGTTAAATCTCATCTAACCAGTGCACCTAAATACCGACAAACAATACCATCGATTTGGCATGATCATGATGATGGTGGTGGTGATGATGATGCTGATGAATTTCAATCAGTCCCATCGATTGATTCCACTTCGGTAAGTCATTTCACGGTAAATTACTCTTTGTTTATCAGTATCTACATTTTTTTTTCGAAAAAATGCGTCGATTCGCATGATTGACCGTATATCTTTAGTGTATAAAAATCGATGATTATAAAAACAAAAAGAAAGGTTAGGGTTTGATACATAAATGGCAAAAATACTCAAACTAATACATAGAGTAAGTAGTAAAGAGCCGAGAAAAATGTTTCGTTTTTTTTCTCCTGCTATTCGGTTAATGTTTCGTCGTAAATAAATCATCTGTTGCATCGCATTTTGTCTATTATGTTGTTTGATTAGCCTAAATATATGTTTCTTTTCAAATGTATTCATCGACTAATTCTCTGTATAGTAAAAAAGCAGTAAAAAAATATTTTTGTTCGTGTCTCAAGGTGATTTTATTCGAAATTTCGAGTTCGAACTAAACGACTTTGATTTTCTTTAGGAAGCAAAAGCATCGCCAGTCGATGATCGTGATTTAAATTCATTGGATAGCGAACCTGAACTGGCTTCACACGATTCAACGGAAAAAATACTCTTAATCAATGATTCATCATCAACGGCAATCGACAGTAACACTCAAGGCCAAAGCAATTCAAGTAAAATGACCTTGAATCGATTCAAAGACCAATTAACACAACGAGCACGAAACGTTATAACGAAAGCGCCATCGCTCGGTTCACTTCTAACAAATTCATCGCCAAATGCCGATCAAATTTATTTAGCAGAAATTTGTCTTGAACGAGGACATGATCTAGCTGTCAAAGATTTAAATGGTACGAGTGATCCTTATGTTAAAGTTATTCATGATAATGAAGAAAAATATACGACAAGTACAATAATTAAAAGTCTTAATCCTGTTTGGAACGAACATTGTTCGATATTTACGGAGAATTTAAAAATGCCAGTGTATTTTTATGTGTTTGATGAAGATCGAATAGGTAGAGATGAAGCTATGGGCGTGGCTAAACTTAATTTGTCACGAATACCGTTGGATACAAATTATTCGATTTCATTAGACTTAGAAAACGAAAGACGATCCGATGGTAAGAAAGGTATTCTAACGATTAGTGTGACAATCACGCCGAAAACAGCAGAATTTCGTGATGAAGTAAATTAAAAAGAATTTTTAGAGGCAAAAAAAGAACCAAAAAAAATTGTTTTTAAAGTTTATTCGAAGTTTAGTTAAAGAACTACAAATTAAAAATATAAATCGTAGTACATCCGTACCGGGAATGGTAATACGTCGACGTACAATCGATATTTTTATTATTGAAGGACGAGATTTAATACCTGCAAGTGTAAATAAACTCTGTAGTCCTTACGTAAAACTGAAATATGGAACGAATAAAAAATATCGAACTCAAACAGTTAAATCAACGAATAATCCAACATGGCATCAAGCGTTTATGTACGATACAACTGCAACAGAACTATGTCCATTAGAGTTTGCTGTTTGTGATGATACGAATAATTCAGGAGAGTTAATCGGCCGGTGAATATTTGTTTGATTTTAAGTGATTGATGATTTATATATATTTTATTTTTATCTCTGTAGAGGAATTTGTAATTTAAATAACTTAGATGAAGAACGAACACATCGAATAAATGTCGAACTGGAAGATGGAACAGGTGTGATTGTACTATTTGTAACGATTACAGTTACAACTGTGCCACAGGAAACAATTAATGAAACTGAAAATTCGTCACAAGTTCCATTAGAATTTATACCATCGAAATTAACCAGCGAAGATTTCGAACGATATGTTTGTTTGAATTTATTGTTCAATATTTAAATATGAAATATTTTAATTTAGAAATTCTCATCGACATTTAAAACATTAAAGCCAATTAATGACGTCGGAAAAGTTGAAATAAAAAGTATTGACTTCATTTTCTTTTCTTCATTAATCGAACGTTTTTTTAAAAATTTAGTCTATCAAGCTCGTGATCTTAGTGCGAAAGATATCACTGGTAAATCCGATCCACTTTGTATTATTGAACTCGATTCAAATCGTTTACGAACTCCAACATTATACAAAACTCTCAATCCTGTTTGGAATAAATCATTTGTCATACCTGTTCAAGATATTCATTCAATTCTTGAACTCACAATTTACGATGAAGATGCAAATAAAACCTATGAATTCATCGGCAAAGTTGCAATACCATTATTAGCAGTAGAGATTTATTTTCAAAAACTAAAAACAAGACTTATGTATTCATCGAACGTTTATTTTTGTTTTTGTAGATTAAAAATGGAGAAAAGAAATGGTTGACATTGAAAGATCGAAAATGTTTGTTACCAGTCAAAGGTGCAATTGAAATCGAAGCAACATTGATCTATACGAATTTGAAAGCTGTTTTGAGAACATTCAATCCAAGACAAACAGCTTATTATCAACTTGATGAAAAGTTCAGTGTTGGAGTATGAAAAGAAAGCAAAAAGCGATTTTATTGAATTAAAAACGAGCCTTTTTCGTTATTTTAAGGCGATCAAACAACATGTATCACGTATTCAAAATATGTTGAAAGGCATAATGAATTTCGGCAAATTTATAAACTATTGTTTCCAATGGGAAAATCCGGTCATAAGTTTTTTTGCTTTCATGGTAAGAAGTAGATTTACTTGCTAAGAAAAAACAATCGATTTCGACGATGAGTTTCTCTAGGCATCGTTGATTATTGTCTGGAATTTTGAATTGTATATGTTACCCTATGCACTTCTATTATTATTTGCTCGTAATGCTGTTATTGAATATCGTCGAGAACGACTGGGAAAATCGTTTGCAACATTAGGAGATGAGACGATCTCAGCTGTTGTTGTACAACCAGGACCGGTCGATGAAGAGATATTAGATGGCGACACGAATTCAAAAGTAAACTATTTTGAAATGAAAAATTTTTCGAGAAAGAAAAGTTCCTGCTCGGATTGATTTAGGAACAGAAGAAGTCATTCATGGGGATGATACAAGGTATTCAAGATACAGTTTTAGAAATTCAAGGTTATATCGATGCTGTTGCTTCGACATTGGAACGAATAAAAAAGTAATTACATTTGTTTATTTTTCTCATTGTAGTCGATGTGCTTTTTTAGTTTATTTAATTTCACTGTTCCATGGTTATCTATTCTTTTAATTATTATTCTTTTTCTCGTCGGTATTCTACTCTATTATGTTCCACTTCGATATCTTATACTTGCATTTGTTATTAATAAATTTACGAAATATTTTCGTAAACCAATCGGTTACGTTGATAATAATGAAATCGCTGATTTCCTTTCTCGATTGCCATCCGATCCCGAATTGGTTTGTTTAATCATTTGTTTTCATTGATCGAAATCACTTTTGTTGTTGTTCTATTAGATGCAATATCGCGAACTCAAAGTTCTTTCACGAACGCCAACACAGAAAAAAACCAAAGCAACTAAATAATCAACACAATCATTCATTCCAGTAGACTTGTGATTGATGTGCATACATCCAATAAAATAAAATAAAATAAAATACATTTGTTATATATTGAAATTATTTTTCTTCTTTATTTCGTAAATCTAATAATCGATATAAATCATTGATCTCTTTTGGACATTGTTCAGACAGATTTTCACAGCCTTGTTTTGTTATTAGAATATCATCTTCAATACGAGCAGCAAAACCATGATAGATCTCAGGAATATTCGGACATTTCCAAGGAATGTAGAGACCTGCAAAAATAAATCGATAGAAATTAAAACAAAAAAAAACAAAACAAATGCTACCAGGTTCGATTGTTATGACATTTCCGGATTGAAGACTTTCAGAAAATGCAAGAGCTTCACAATCATGAACATCAAGACCTAAATGATGACTAACACCTGTCGGAGATAAATAATCAATGATTCGTTTTGCTTGATATTTATCAATTGTTCGCGAAAGAATCATTTCTTCGCGTAGATATTTAATTAATAATTCATCTGACAGCATATTGAGTTTTTCTCGTGCAATATTTCGTTCACCCGAAGTTAAATATTCAATTAATTCTTTTTGAACAGTCAAAAGAATGTCATAGAGCAATTGATACGGAGCAGAAAACCGACCGCCTATTGGCCAGAAACGAGTCATATCACTTGCATATTGTTTGTACAAACAGCCACCATCTAACATAATCACATCGTTTTCATTGATCGATTGATCATTTTTTTGATAGTGAATCGTATTCGATCTAACGAAAAGATTCGTTGAATTTCTGTTGTCTTAAATCAAAGTTTTACCTTCCATTGGCTGCAACAACTGGATAGAATGACATCGAAATATTTTCATCGAGAATTTGACATTCATATTGAAATCTCGATTTAATCAGCGATTCGTTTCGTGTTGTTTTCGGAAGAGAATGTTTCATTGTTTGAATAAAACCTTGCGAAGTAAATCGACAAGCTTGCCGAATTAATTGTTGTTCAGCTGGTGATTTAATCGAACGTAAGGAATGAAGAAATGGAAGAGAATTTTTCACCGATGAAAATCGTTTTAAAAATGGAAAGAAATAGGTTTTATTAATACTCATATCATTAACAAGATCCTGATTGTAGAATAGAATTGATGATGAAGAAATTGACGTTGTTTTTAAATCATCAAGTGGCTGAACTCGATCGAATGCAAATAATTGACAGATTTCATTGGTATCTTGTATTGTTTTACCAAACCATCGTTCGTAATCAACGACTGAATGTGTAATTAAATTCGGTAGAAATAAATTCGTTGTAAATGATGTTTGATTGCCATTGATAAGTACGACAGCATCGGGCTGCATACAACCGGTGAGATAATAGAAATCGGATTGTTGTTTAAACGGAAAATAGGCAACATCAGGTCCCATGAATGCTCGAGATGATGCAGCGAGATAAATCATAAAATCAGTTGCCGTCGTTGCAAGTAAATGCTTTCGAATGAGATTGACAAATAATTGTCGTCGTTGTTGAAATTCTTTTAATTCTATACCTGTTGATGATAGATCAAAATGATCGATAAAAATTCGATGACAACGAACGAATGTCAACAAAATCGATTTCGTTTGACGAAAAAGCATATCGATTTATCTTTAAAAATGAGATAGGAAGATAAAATTGAATTTCATTCTTTATTATTTTTTGTATAAAAAGTAAAAATGATTAAAAATAAAAACAAATTTAATCGACTTCATCGATTTTCGGACCACTTGATGGTGTTGCAGTACTGCCACCTTCTGAACCTTGACTTTGATAGAGTTTTGCCATAATTGGTGCACAGATTTGTTCGACTTCTTTTCGTTTATGTTCGAATTCATCTTTGTCAGCTAATTGATTTGCATCCATCCATGCAATAGCTGAATTAATGGCATCCGTTGCTGTTTTCTTATCTTCATCGGAAATTTTCGAAGTTACATTGCTATCATTGAGTGTTGTTTGCATATTGAAACAGTAACTTTCGAGAGAATTCTTGGCTTGAATACGTTCACGTTGTTGTTCATCTTCTTTGGCATATTTTTTCGCATCGGCTAACATTTGATCGATTTGTTCTTTCGACAATCGACCACTGTCGTTTTTAATCGTGATTTCCTTTTTAACATTAGCCGATTTTTCAAGTGCTGTTACATTCAAGATACCATTGGCATCGATATCGAATGTAACTTCAATTTTCGGTACACCACGTGGAGCCGGTGGAAAACCGGACAGTTCGAAATTGCCTAGTAAATGATTATCTTTTGTCATTGCTCGTTCACCTTCGAATACTTTAATATCAACACCGGGTTGATTGTCTGAATAGGTTGTGAATGTTTGTGTTTGTCGTGTTGGAATAGTGGCATTATTTTTAATTAACGGTGTCATAACACCACCAGCTGTTTCGATACCAAGTGAAAGTGGTGTCACATCGAGTAGAACGACTTGATCGAGAGCTTCGTCTTTGCTGCCAGTTAGAATGGCTGCTTGAACAGCAGCGCCATAGGCAACTGCTTCATCGGGATTGATCGAACGGTTGAGTTCTTTGCCATTGAAGTAATCTTGAAGTAGTTTTTGAACTTTTGGAATTCGTGTTGAGCCGCCGACGAGGACAATTTCATGAATTTGACCTTTGTCGATTCGTGCATCTCGAATAGCTCTTTCGACTGGATCAAGTGTCGATCGAAAGAGATCGGCACATAATTCTTCGAAACGAGCACGAGTTATGACCGAATTGAAATCGATACCTTCGTGTAATGCATCGATTTCGATCGATGCTTGTGATGATGCTGACAATGTTCGTTTGGCACGTTCGCAAGCTGTTCGTAATCGTCGAAGTGCACGAACATTTTGCGTGAGATCTTTGGCATTTTTTCGTTTGAATTCTTGAACAAAATGCGAAACCATTCGATTATCGAAATCTTCGCCACCTAAATGTGTATCACCGGCTGTTGATTTGACTTCGAAAACACCACTGTCCATGACTAGAATTGAAACATCAAATGTTCCACCACCTAAATCGAAGATCAACACATTCTTTTCACCGCCAGTTGTTTTATCTAAACCGTAGGCAATTGCTGCAGCGGTTGGTTCATTAATAATTCGAAGAACATTGAGACCAGCAATGATACCAGCATCTTTGGTTGCTTCTCGTTGTGCATTGTTAAAGTAAGCTGGTACTGTAATGACAGCATCTTTGATTTGTTTGCCGAGATAGGCTTCGGCAATTTCTTTCATTTTGATCAAAACCATTGATGAAATTTCTTCGGGAGTGAAAACTTTCGTTTCATTTTTGTATTCGACTTGAATTTTTGGTTTACCACCATCAGCTGGAACGACTTTGAATGGCCAGTGTTTCATATCTGACTGTACGGCTGGTTCGTCAAATTTACGACCAATTAATCGTTTAGCATCGAATACTGTATTATTTGGATTCATTGCGACTTGACTTTTAGCTGAATCACCGATCAAACGTTCACTATCAGTGAATGCAACGTATGATGGTGTTGTTCGATTGCCTTGGTCATTGGCAATAATTTCGACTTTGCCATTTTGAAAGACACCAACACATGAGTAGGTTGTACCTAAATCAATACCGACTGCACGAGACATTTTGCTGTTTGACTTGAATTACTTTGTAGAAAAAACCTAATAGAAATGTTTGAGTAAAGTATGAAATCTATGATGAGTTTCGTTTTGATTATATAGTCGTCAACTGGTCATATTCTCGAATACTCTCGAATATTCGAGAACATTCTGGATATCTACTTCCTAGCCACTTCAGATATGAGAAATTCATGTGAAAAATCTTATGCAATAAAACTATTTAAAAAAATATCCACGAAAAGAGATGAGTCATATACATATGACATCATGTATATGTGTGGGTATTACAATACGACATCTATTCATTGGAAAATAACAACGACACACGAAAAAAAGCAATCATTTTACAAATGTGATGAAATCAGAAAAATGTTTATTTATAATGAAAAGAAAAACCAGTTATAGTAAAGAGTTCTTCGATTAATTCAGTCATATCCGATGAGTTTTATAATTGTTTGTAGAATTTCACAAATTGACTTTCAGTTAATTCACCAGTTAGACAAATAGTTCAAAATTCTCACCTAATTCTCGTTGTTGTTGAGTAAGAAAAAATAGATTTTCCATTTTAAATTAATCTCACACATTTTTTTATTATTATTATTTTTTCTTTGCCCGAAGGGTAGACAGTCGCCGACAGACTGACAGGGTCGAAAATCAAACAAAAAATCCTTGATCATAATTCGTATCATTAACTATATTACGATTTGATACATTTATGTTTTTTTCTTCGTAGTCAAGGTTTCGAATATATTTTTCTCCAGTCAATATTCTCATGATTTTCAATGACTTTTTGTCATACGACAAAGAAAAAATCATTGAGCCGTATCCTGTCTCTTTCGATACGATGCATAACAAGAAATTATATCAAGGATATTGAATACCTCGAGATGAAATAAAAGTAGAATAGAATAAGTGAATACTATCATCAGTTGTGTAATCTGTTTCTCCAATGGGTGCGAACAATGGTAAACAACATGGTGAAAAAGAAACAAATAAGCGTAGATCACATTTTCGAAGATTATTTCAATCGAATCGTACACCACGACCGGTGAGTTATGCAGGTATCGATCAAGTCTACGAAGAAAATTCGATTTCAACACGACCGATGTCAATGATTGATGTTGGACCTGTTGACATTGATACAGACGAAATTATAATAAGAGAAAATATCGATGAAACCGAAACCGAAGAAACTAATCTCAGCAAGTAGGTGAGGTTTTTTTCTATGTTTAATCATAATTTTAACTGACAATTTATGTATATTTCTTTTTTCTTCTAAAAACATATAGCTTTGATGAAAATCATTGGCAATTCTATATTCCATTAACATTCGAAAAGATTCGTACGATAAAATTTCTCAAAGAATTTATTATTGAACATATGAATATCGAAATCAATCATATTCTCGATCGTTTAATTCGATTAGAAGAAGATATTGATGAACATCAAGGATTTCTTTCATGGTTTTTCGATGAAATTGAATATTATCTTCATTCAATTGAAGATGATCAACAGTATACACATAGATCACTTCTTATACGTTCAATTGAACAAGATCGTTTCGATTGTACGAAATATTTACTTGAACATCAGCTATTACCAAGTAAATTAGATATAAATACAATTAATGATCAAGGTCGACATTGTCTTCTCATGCTTTCACATAAAAATGGTCCTTTTGATTTAATCAATTATCTTCTCAAGCATCATCTTGCATGTTTGGATACAAATCGATTGGATTTCAATCAATACAGTGCATTGCATCATGCTTGTCGACATTTTAATTTAACCATTAGTCAATTGCTTTTACCTTACACGAATAAACAAGTTCTACAAATTGATAATTCTGAATTACATACACCGTTAGATTATTGGTTAGAATGTTTGTTTTCATTGAAAAAACTTAAACCAACACATTTACAACATGATATTGATTCATTACGATTAGATCATTTATTGACACATCCAAATTTCAATGAAAATATTTATTTTTTACAGAATATTATGAATCGTGGAGGACAATTAACGAAATTACCATTACGTTATATACGTTCGATTTTACCACAATTAACATTTGAACAGAAACTATCCTATGTTGATCATCATGTTAATCTTTGCTGTTTAATATATAAGAATCGTTTGTCAACATTAATTCATGAATATGATGAATTTAAAATTAGCATTCAAGCAAGTGAAATTCTTACTGAATTTATCTATGCATTAGGTACGGTTCAAGTTGAAATACAAAATCGTCTTGCAGAAAATGCATGTTCAACAGAAAAAGATCAAGCAACTAAATTGAAAGAACATGAACAATTACAATCAACAATGCGAATGTTATACGGGAAATTCTTTCGTTTATTTGGATGTATTTATAATAATCCAGATGTGAATGTGAAAAATTTTCATTTTGAACATATATTTCGTCGAGTGTGGGTCTATTGGAAAGAACCAGTGAAAGTTTTTATTAAACAAACGAAAGAGAAAAATCTTTCATTGAAAGCTATTTGTCGTGTCGAGTTATTCAAATGTTTAGTTCATTATCCAGGTGATATACAAAATTTATCAATCAATTCTTTTCTAAAACAATTTCTTTCATTTGATAATCAGTTTTTTGTTGTTCAGCGAAAATTTTAAGTTTTCATATTCAATAAAAGACACGAAATTTCATTAAACAAGTAAAGTTCATCGGAAGTCGATTCACATTACCCTTGACTGACTGTATTAGCTATGCACATAATGGCAAGTTCATGTAATACAGCACGTGTTGAACATTACATGTCCTTGGAAATCTTATCCATTTTATGGGACAGTATATATATATTCGAAGATCACAAGCTTCAATTGTATACAGATATACGAACGTTTCGCTCAATTTTGTATTCAACATTTCTGTTGCCAAACTACAATCTCTTCGTAATGTGAAAATAATTAATATCCTATGTTATGTTATGAGTAATTAAATGAACAATTTCGAATCAACTATTGAGCAGATTTGAATGGAACTGCATAATCGATTATCTTTGGTTACACACGTTGCATTTCAGATAAAGCATTCATATGTTCAATAGAGATTGTAAAAAGTTTCCGATTTTTCTTTTTCTGAAAGATATAATAAAAATATTTTGTTATTAAGAATAAATTCAGAAAAGTGACCGATAAGAATTTCTATCGAATTGAAATATTTATTTATCGCCATTTGAAATATATATATCAATTCTCGTTCATCTGATTCCCTTAAAATAATTTCGCATAGAATCTTGTAATTTTACGAAACTCAAAGCGTTTCTGTTTAATGCAATCTTATATTTATTTAATAGAATATTCATCGGATCCTATATTATGTGATTTTATCAGTTTGATCTCATTAGCAAATAGATCTATCAAAAAGCAAAAGTAAAAAAATATGGATTTGAACAATCTCTGCTCTGAATTTATCTTAGAAAAAAAAACGAGAAAAGTTTTTTAGGTACACTACACAGAGTTCTACAAAAATGTCACTTCCGCTCGCTGCATTTCTCATAGGATATGGTTAAATCTTTTTTCCTAGTAAAGCTCAATTTGTTTAAAGCACAGTACGTTATCACTGCAAACTTCGTTAAATTATCTCATAAAAAACACTACGATTGCAAAGAGAGTCCTTATCTATATTTCGAAGGTTTTTTACCAAGAAAACGGTGTTGTCACAACCAAATTCTTATCGTAACTTGGAAGGTTTATTTTGCCGCGAACACTCTAGAATTAGTATCTCAATAGCATGACTTCTTTTTCGACGGACTTTCCTCGTGAACTTTGAGCAAATGTCGGAAGACAGTACGACAAAATTTATCTTTTCGATTCCCATAGCATATTATACTTTCATAACTTCGAAATCAAAACCTTGAATCATTATTATCAATTTTACAAAGGAAACATTAGTTCTATAACCATTAACTTCAAATAAAAATCTTTCCTACATAATCTGGCTTTCCATGACAATCCTATTCTATTCGTTTCAGAAAAGACTCAGTGAATTCCTCCGATCAGCGTTATTTATTGATTATTCTAGCAAATATTACTCCCGATTCAAAGAAACATGCCATTATCAATTCATACACTGCCCATCGACATTATCTATCGCATATTCGATCATTTGAATGAAAAAGATTTATTCATGTCCATAAACAATCTCAATCAACGACTCAACGCTATTCTGACTTCTTACCAACGATTCCAAGTAAACTTAACTAATATTCTCACATCTTTTACAACGAAAATGCGACATGAGCATTTCAACAATAAGATCCTAACACGCTCGCGTGTGCCTAAATTTACTATCATTATTTTCCGCAGTCGATCAATTCTCTATCGTGAATAGACACTAACCACACTCAACCTGGGATTGAATCAAATCGGAGATGAAGGCGCACAGGCGATTGGTCAAGCGTTAGAAAGAAATCAAGTGAGGGAAATATTTAGTTTCTTCATTTCGATCAGTCATCTTTGATATTGATCTCAGACACTCACCGCACTCAACCTCCTAGGTAACGAAATCGGAGATGAAGGTGCACAAGCAATTGGTCAAGCTTTAGAAAGAAATCAAGTGAGGGAA
>Ga0209935_1002911_pt1 | contig 19122 bp, 30 predicted proteins | sample ThiBio_1000_plan_2_FD_183958 | JGI IMG/M metagenome (GOLD analysis project Ga0209935, IMG submission 183958) | Wastewater bioreactor microbial communities from Cape Town, South Africa - Thiocy_cont_1000_plan (SPAdes) | ecosystem: Engineered > Bioreactor > Thiocyanate-remediating >... | reverse complement strand
TATTGACAACAGGGCACAATATCGGATCTGACGGAAGCACTTCTAACGGACGGATGCTCGGTGGAATGTGATTGGGCCGATCCGAGGGTGGAGGAGCTTGGCAAATCAAAGTCTGTCGAGATGGACTTGCGTGTGTCGGCACACGATTCAAGCAGCAAGGACGAGAGTGTCATTTTCTGGGAAGGCTAATCGCGACTTATATATTTCCGAAGTAGGGCGGGTCCTATGCCATGTGATCTCGTTGAAAAGTGATGATGATAGCATCATCCGGATAGAGATAGGGATGGATCCTCAATGTACCAAAATCCCACAACAATAAAATAAGCGTACAACATATTTTATTAACCATTGTGGGAACTAAGTTAAATGATAACATTTCTGAAATCGCAACGTTCAACTTGTGGAGGTGAATGGGCCGTTAAATGTGTCGGCAGGCGGCAAAGCGAAGGAAACTTTTAGAACCTGGAGCAGCGAAAAAGAAAGCAAGGGCTGGCTATGGATATGGAGAGGGAACAACAAGTAGCAAGATTTGCTGAGATGAGTTTTGCCGATTTTTGGTTGGACGAGATGGCAAGGGAACGGGACGCAGAGCAGAAGGCAGCAATGTCGACTTCGTTCTTGAATAAGCTACACTTGGAACGTCATTCTTTGGCGGAGCCGGCGAAGATGAAGGAATGCCTCGAACTTGTTGGGGTGAATGAGCTTTGGCCGTCATTTGAAAAAGCAGAGATAACTCTGAATCTACTTCCGTATGTGAGGGAAGAAGAATTAGTAGAACTGGGAGCCAAGTCTTTACATCAAAGGGTTGTTGTGAGAAGGATTGCTGAACACATGAAAGCTCTGGATCAGTACTTCTTGTCCCTTGACATGGGCAAGGGGCAAAGTTAAATAAAATAATAATATAGGTTGCCCGGTGCGACTTGAGTCTCAACGCGGTATTTTTGTAGTTTAGCAAAAATGTATTTTTCCATATATGTACACAATAATTTATCAGGCAGTATGGTCGGTTTCTGCTCGTTCGCTTTCAAACGCCCACCAGATCTTCATATGGTATTGCAGGATCATCACCGACACCAGAGCATTATACATCAACACCGACAACACCAACTCGATGTAGCGATACACTGTTCCTCTTGTTGTTGCCTTTGCAGCTGTTTCATCGGTGGGATGAATTCCTTCCTCGCGTCCTGATTCGTTGGCCACTCTTCTCATTGGATTATCTGTTGGTGCGCCTTCGACCCCCTCCTCCGGGTCATCGAAAGTTTTCCAAAAAAGGATCTTGCGGAGATTGTCGGGAAACTTCTTTAAGGCATAGAGATACCCCAATAGACCCGCGAGAAGAAGGGCACCCGAATCGACGGCGACGAAAACGAGACTGTTGCCATAGTCGGTCCATGTGATCGCGAAGATGTTGCGATTGTCCGAATCTCCGGGGAGGAGGTAGGGATTGGATGAAAAAGGATAATATCTGCTGTTGGGACCCAATCGAAGAATGCCACTCAGGCACACATAGAATATGATGGCCCAAACTCCGCTGAAAACTCTCCAAAAAAAGAATCGCAATTGTCTCCTTATATAAGCTTCACAGAAGGAAAAGTGAGTCAGTCATGTTGTGAAAAGGGTGGAGAGGGTTGTTGTGTACCTGGATGGTTCCAGCTGTGGCCATGATCATAAGGATCGTCTTCTTCTTCAGGTGAAGGCATGTTGCCACACCGACATTTGAGAACTCCCTTGATCCATACCCTTTTATAGTATTTCATTTAGTTTTCATTAACGGTACAAAAAAGGAAATAACCTGAAGCGAAACCAAGAATCTGTTAAAAACAAAAGATAGGCCAGATTGGCCAAGAGATGAATCAGCCAAATATAGGCATAAGTTATCGGATTGACGATGGATGGATAAGCAAGCGCTTGAAAGATGTCGCTTAGATTTTGTATCCACAATGCAGAGATGAGCATGGCGGGTTCGAGTGGGAACGGATCGGTGATGTGAAGGAGGATCTTTTTGAAAATGAAAACAACGATCGCCATCCCGAAGTTCAATAGCGGTTGGACGGCGGCGATCCATCGGGCTTCCCGATATCCAATTATGAAGGCGATCAGCCAAAGAAAGTGAATGAAGACAACCAAGGCCACCTTGAGGTAGGCCAGCAGGATGTTTTTTTGTTGTTGTGGTTGTTGTGGTTGTTGTGGTTGCTGTTGTTGTAGTTGTGGTGAGGTGGGTGTGGTTGTCTCGTAGAGTGGGAGATTGGAGTAAGATCCGTGCTTCGTTTGTTCGGAGAGAAAGAGTGCTGGGAAGGTGACGAGGTAGCATACCCCCAAAGCCACCAATCCCAACAGATCGATGTTGCCTTTCATGGACGTTATCAACCCCAAACACAACACCTCAATCAGGTAGGTCGTCAAGAGGATCCCCATGAGATAGGGAGTGGGTATCGCCATCCTTCTTTGCAGATCCCCTTTGACTGCGCTGTAAATCCTTATTGTTAAAAAGCTCACCAACGTCATCACCTAGGAGAGTCTCTGCGTGAGTTTGGGGTGTACATAGAGGGACGTACGGAGGGTATGACAAAGACGATCATTGGCCATTGACCCGACAAGGTGAAATCTTCGGCAGGAGATCCCAGCGGGATGACCCCATAGAGGATCATCGCTACACTAATAGGGAGGACGATAGCAACCGGCCACAACAGCATCCCTCCAAGCAGCAACCCCATTTTTTTCGTATCGAGTTGCTATCTCTCCTTTCTTCTCTCTTCTCTTTTGTGAAACATGAAACGTTTTTCCTCGCACTGCCTAGGCCACCCCCAACCCTCCCCTCCAAACAGATCTCCTTTTCCCATATTTCAGTCTAACTGCCCATCAAATTGATTGTAGATCTTGAAATCAAGATGATGAGAAATTTAGCCAATTGGAGTTCTCAGTTTCAAGGCAAGGTGAGATCTTCGATCTATTTGCTTGCAAGTGTCGACAACTTTTGAGTTCGCTGTCGGCACGTGCAATAACTTATGCCAAATGCGAACGTGGCGTGGTTTGAAAAAATAAATTCGTAGAGCTCGGTTTAATAAAAGAGAAAAAAGCATCCATTCATATTTGCGAAGGATTGGAGATGTTTCTGTGCCACCTTATCACCGCGCAAATGCTTCCTCGGTCACCTTCCTCAAATTTAGATCAGCGGTGCGGCAGGGCACAGGAAAGGAATGCGGTAAGAAAAAGGAAAGTGGCCAAACACCGAAAGCTTTGGGAGAGGAACTTCAAGGTGGTTTGTTGTTGAAAGACTAGAGTGCTGCATAGGGGTAGAAGAAGCACCTTTATCAAAAAAGACATAGAGACAACAAACACAACAACTACTAGAAAAGGAAATAGCAAGTGTACAAAAAACAATAACAAACAAATAGAAGATTTGAGATATCATCAAAAAGGGTGATATGAGCACTGGTTATGTTCGGCGAAGAGGAGACAAACCAACAACACTTAGAATTGGGACCGGAACTCTTTCACGATTTGGAAAGGGAAGTGACACGCGAGAATATGATCGCGTTTCTTCAGGATGAACGAGGCCGGAGTGCCTTCTTAGAGTATTTACAATCCCGACACTGTGAGGAGAACTTACTGTGTTGGTAAGTAGTGAGTGACTCTGCGAGAGTCTTCTTATCCCCCACACACAACTTTCTCCTTTTTTAAATCTTTGTTGATTTTTTATATCTTTCGCTTTCGAATTACCTTTTCTTTAAAAATGTTATTTGAATGTGAGATGAGAGCTAATAGGAAACTCCTTTTTCATCAAATATATATAGGGTGGAGACACAAGAATATAAAAATATAAAAGAGGATCGGGAGCGCATGCTGGAGAAAGCACAACAGATATATAACAAATACGTCCAAGAGGACGGCCAACACAGCCTAACTTTATCTTTTCAACTTCGACAAGAAATCGAAGCATCCATGAAATCAGAAATCAATTTGTACGAAATTATATTCTCTCTAAGCCTCTCGCTCTCACTCTCGCTCTCTATTCCCGCTTTCTCTCGCTTCTCTTTTTCTCGGTTTTTCTCTCACTCTTCTTTCTCTTCTCTTTTCTCTCGTCTTCATTCTCCTCTCTTCTCTCTTCTTTTCTCTTGCTCCCTTTTTCTCTTCTCGGCTTCTATCTCTTCTCTATCTTTCTTTTCTCTTTCCTCTCTCCTCTCTCTTCTCTCTCTTCTCTCTCTCTCTCTCTCTCTCTCTCTTCTCTCTCTCACACTCTCTCTCTCTCTTCTCTTCTCTTCTCTCTCTCTCTGTGTCTCACTGTTGTTTGTTTCCCTATATCTACTCTCCTCTCGCTGTGACTTATGACTCACGTTTGTTATTTTTTTATAGGGGCACATTTGTAAAATTGGAGAAGGCTGCATTTTTGACAATGATACATGGCACTTTTGATAATTTTGTTACTACCGACACATTTGCACAATTCAAGCGCAAATGGAAACACGCCGGACCTCTTCAAAATGGGGATGAAGCAAAAGCTTGCTGCATCCTCATTTGACCTCCCCCTCTTCCCTTTCTTCTCCCCTCCCCCCTCTTTCCCCTCCTTAAAAGCAACTTTCTTGCTTACCTTTTATATAATATGATATGGCCTCTTGTATCTCCTCCCCCACATTAGGATAATCATGTTATTAAATATGTATTGTAGCTTAGCTCTCGTCTGTATCAAATTCTTTACATTCCTGTTTCATCCCCTTCGATTGAAAGGCTCGTCCTCGCCAATCACCTGTTGATATTTAACTGTGTTTTTTTGGGGGGGGGGAGAGAGAGAGAGAGAGAGAGAGAGAGAGAGAGAGAGAGGGAAGCATTACAATATGGACAATCGGGGGCATACAAGAGGCGGTGGGATACACAGCGGCAACAAGGCAGGGGCGTGAGGGGAAGGTCGCGGAATGGTTGAATGAAGAATGGGATCGAATGTCGAAGCCTCCCGCTTCCATTAAACACTCGATGTGGTGTGGACTTATAGAAATTGTTGCTTAGCACCTGTTGTGGGTGTTGTGAGTGTTGTGGGTGTTGTGTGTGAGTGTCTCTTAGTGAATGAGAGCGACCTGTAGACAGTCCCCTATATTGACAACAAATGCCCCTTCGATGGGTGTGGCATCGATATATTCTTTTCCATTGGCTGGCCGAACTTGAAGGCCTCCCCTGTCATCCTATTGGAAAGAATAAAGTTAGAGAGAGAGAGAGAGAGAGAGAGAGAGAGAGAGAGAGAGAGAGAGAGAGAGAGAGAGAGAGAGAGAGAGAGAGAGAGAGAGAATCGCCACCTGCGCTAATATGGTGATGCATCCATAGTCTGTGTGTTCGCCGACCCCAAGAACTGAGTCGTCGTTCGAAGGAGGGTAGTGATTGAGTCGAAGGAAATCTGTGGTTGTCATCGAATTGAGCATCGCTACGCCTTCTTCCGCATTCAATGTCAGACTCTCCGCCAACAACCTCACCACCAGTTGTCCTTATAGATGCAAAAAGAGTGAGTGAGTGAGAGTGAGTGTGAGCGAGTGCGAGTGAGTGAGTAAGTGAGAGCTGTGTTGTGTTGTGCGGTACCTAAATTATGTACAGCATCATAGTATTTGAGCATTGTCGCTTTAAAGTCTTTCGGCAACCCTTCTGGCTTGTATCTGCCGTTGAGGTCTTGCACTCCATCCCTCCCAACTAACTGGGTTATAGGGAATGAGCGAGAGCAAGCACCCCTATCATCCCCCCTCCTCCACAACAATACAACACAACACAACACAACACAACACTCACAACACAACACCCACAACAAGAGAGTTGGGGACGTTACTTGAATGTATTCATAATAATCTATATTCGGTTTCTCTCCAGCTTTGCCCATCTCCGTCCCAAACTCCGCATAATAGAATCTGCTGTATTGCGCAAATTCCCTCCGCGCTTCAACTTCCGTGTCCTTCCAATAAACTACACATTGAGAAGAAATCAGATAGATTGTCATTTGATTGAATCTTTCCCCCCCCCCCCAAGTACACAATTTTACAAACCTTCTGCGAGATCGAGGAGGTGTTGAATTAATTCTAGTGGTACTCCATGGTTAATCACATAGAAAAACCCCACATTACTACACGCATCTCGTAGCTAATTGAAGACATTAGGAATTAGGGGAGCTAAGAAATCCATTATTTCAGCTGATACCTCATGAATCAACTCTTGTCGGCTCTGATGTAGCGATTCTTTTTCTCCCTGTGGGTAAATTGTGAGCCAATGAACAAAAAAGTTTCAAATTGATAAACCTCGGACTCAGCTGTCGTGAATGGCGCGAGATCGATTACAGGCAAAGAGTCATAATGTCGTACATTGGTGCTACATTTTAAACACGTCGGTGCTTTCTCCTCCACATCTGGTATATTTTTGGCAGCTATCTTCAATTATGTATGAATGCATCAACGAAAAAAATTTCGTAAATATCTGTTGGATTAAGGGAAAGAAAGCAAGGGAAGGTTACATGTGGGAAGAACGGAGTGGTGTAAGAAGATTTAGGCTTCGATTTTGGTTTGTTTTTCTCTTTCTCCTTTCGATCTTGCAAAAATTTTTCGTACACCGACAATGCAGGCGGGGCAGGGGTTGCTTCCTTTTCACGTCCCCTCTCCTCCATGTCCTATTTGGAAGAGGAGTTTAGACTACTACACAAAATCTAATCCTCTACCTCCTGTCCTTGCCTCAAGCTCAAGGTCCTTCTCTGCCTTCCGTTCCTGGAAAGAGAAGCAAACCTCCAGATGTCTGATTGACACTAAGAGAAATATGCAAAATATGTATCTTGACTTCCATCATGAAAGCCACAAAGATTCCTTGTATCACAACGACACCTTCTCATCAATCTCCTCTATCACAACGACCCATTGTCTGCCTCGTCTTTCTCAAGGGCAGCATATATCTAAAAAGTGAAGATTAAACAAGATACATAATTACTTAAGAAGTCTTTACTTACCGATACAAAAAGGTATAGGCTTCTCCCTTGGACATGCCAAAGTCCTTCGTTGCCGACTTGAACCAATTGTAGCATGCCACGCAAGCATCTCCTGCCCTTCCCTCGGCACTCGAGGGGATCTTGTCATGGCACCAATGGCAATGCAACGGCGTGTTATCCTCGCTTTCGATTGGCATCTCCTGCGCACACTGTCCGTCCCAATCCTCCAATTGGATCGTTTCTCCCTCCCCTCCTTCTTTTTCCTTTTCCTTTTCCTTTTCCGCTTTCTTTTCTCGTTCCTTCTTCGAAGGAGGAGGTGGAAGGATGGCTTTCTCCATCAAAGAGATGTCGTTGCAATAGCATGGCGAACACATGGGGTTCCATGAGTAGGAATATCGAAGGTATCGAATCCCTTCGATGGGAGATCCGCATGACACACAGTATGGGGAAGGCAAGTAGCTCTCCCCTGTCCTGGGTTCTTCTCCTCTTGTCTTTCCTTTTCCTTTTCCCTTCTCTTTTGCTTTTCCTTTTCCTGTTTCCTTTCCTTTTGCTTTTCCTTGTTCTTTGCCTTTCCCTCCTGCTTTTCCTTTCCCTTTTTGTTGTAGTTGTGGTGCCGCGATGAAACCCATTTCGAGCACGACTGTTTCGAATTCAACCTCTCTCTCTTTCTCTTTCTCTTTCTCTTTCTCGTTCTCTTTCTCTTTCTCTTTCTCTTTCTCTTTCTCTTTCTCTTTCTCTTTCTCTTTCTCTTTCTCTTTCTCTTTCTCTTTCTCTTTCTCTTCTTCTCCCTTGCTCTGAGCCTTTTCTTGCTCTATCTCGTTCGCTTGGCCTTTCTCCTCTTCTGCCGCTACCGGCTCAGCCTCAATCGCTACTCCATTCTCTTTTTCGTTTTCTTCCCCTTTCTCTTCGCGTTCTTTTTCTTTTTCGTTCTCGGTTGCATCTTGTTCATTCTTGGCGGCATCGCTATCACCACTCCCTTGGCCCTCAGATTGTTCGCCGGCTGTTGATTCTGTTTCCTGATCGGATTCATTTTGGTCATCCTCCTTGGTGAACTTCCCTTTCGCCCTCTGCCTCTTCTTCTCCCTCTGGTGTTGCTTCATCTTCTCCCGTTCCTTCTCGCGTTCTTTCTCTCGTTCTTTCATCTTGACGATGAATGGGGGCTCTTCTTCTGATATTCCTTCCTGTGATACAGCCTTTGTCAAATTATCACCTTCTATCACATTCTCGGGTCGCTTGTTAGGGGGAAGGCTATTCGCTCTTCGTTCTATAACAAAGATGCGAAAAGAATTTTGCGTTAATATAAATGGAAAAATTATTCCAAAATCATGCAAAATAGTATCGTAATTTTGTTTGAGAGGTGAACTTACTGTTATACCACCAGAGTGCTACGACAACTGTGGCAGAAGCTACGGCCACCGAACATGCTAGCAACACGATGCGCGTGTTCTTGGTGTCTGACATCTTCTGTCTTCCCAAGGCGCAAATTGGAATTCTTCGAATACTTGTTTGTGTGTCCTAGGACGAAGTCGAAGTTTTGCTTTCGTTACTACAAAACCACCACAACAGTTTAATAAAATAAGTAAAAGATAACATACATGGGTTTTGTTGTTGGAGGGTCTCGTTTGTTTTGCGCTGTATGTGTCTATGTGTGCATTCGTGTTGTTGTTTGATGCTCGTTTGGTATACCATGGGCTACATATGTAACTTAGTCTGTCTGTCTTAGAAGAGGCTGCACTTCTTCTTCTTGCCAGGCTTGACAAGCTCCTTCTTGGTCTGTCGGGCCTTGTGGATCGCCCGCACGAGTTCGAAGAAAGATTCCTCGACGTTCACACGTGTCTTGGCCGAAGTCTCCATGAAGGAGCACCCGAAGGACTTGGCAAGCTCGGCACCTTCGGCGGTGGCAACTTGTCGTTGACTCTCGAGATCGCATTTGTTGCCGACGAGGACCATCGGCACCTCTTCTTCATCCTTCACCCGCAGGATCTGTTCCCTGAAGGCTGTAATTTCCTCGAAGGAGGAGTGGGAGGTGATGGAATAGCAACAGAAGAAACCTTGACCCGTTCTCATGTACTGATCCCTCATCGCTGTATATATATTTATTTATTTGTTTAGAGTTTGTTTCAAGATAAAGATAAAGATAAAAAAGAAATAAACGGGGAGAGAGAGAGAGAGAGAGAGAGAGAGAGAGAGAGAGAGAGAGAGAGGTACCTGAGTATTCTTCTTGACCGGCAGTGTCGAGAATATCGAGGAGACAAGTCTCTTCATCAATTGTGACTTGCTTTCTATAGGAATCCTCGATGGTAGGATCCTAAGAACAAGAGATGAGCATAGAGAAGTTTAAAAGATGATGAGGGGAAGAGCAAACGTACGTATTCATCAATAAAGTGGTTCTGGATAAGCTGGATGGTGAGAGCACTCTTGCCAACACCTCCTGTCCCAACAACGACGAGTTTGTATTCAGTCATTTATGTGTAATATATAGAGAGTTGTGTGTGGTGGGTTGGCTGTGTAGGTAGTGTGGCTAGGCCGTAACGTTCGTTTTTCTTTTTTGACTTAAGAGATAAGTCGCCCTTCGAACGTCCTTCTTATACTTCGTCGTTGCAAGACACTGCAGAAAATAGGAAGCGCTAAAAATACAACCGAACCAGAAAGTAGGCATGCCACGCTTTTCTCTATACAAGGAAACGTTATGAGCTTAGCAGAAAGATATGATATTTTTTAAAACAGTCACAGACCGGAGTCAAGGAAGCTTACCTAATTTAGCCATGGTAGATACATACCATATTTGGTTTTACTTAGAGCTCCGTGCCGGGCCGCACATTTCATTTTCAGTCGGAGCCTCTGAGAGTCTCCTTCACCCAATAGAGAGTCGTGAGTGAGCCATAGAGACACACCAACCTCTCGAATTTGGGGGTCACACTCGGCACAAAGACGGACACACCATCCTGCACCCATATCCAATGCAACATGCTCACCCAACCCAAGGCAATCCCGAGTGGCACCATAGAGCTCATCAGCGAACACAGCTTTTGCAGATTGCTGATTGCCCAAATTCGGTATCGGAATGCCAAAAGTCCGGTGATGGAGATGCAGAGGGCCAGAGGATAGAACGCCTCCATGATACCCAGGGCTATGATGAGCTCGCAACGCATTATTTTGATGACCCACTTATGAATTCACCAGAAATTAGCAGGTGGAGAGTGTGGGTGTAAAATACAACACAACCTACCTCTGCAACATCAACAACATGGAAGAAGAGGATACTACAATGAATTATGCTGTATGCCGCACCCAGGTTGAACCCCAGACTCTTTCCTACAAGCAATTCTCCTCGAAAATCCATAGTCAAGAGGGGAATCAGCCCCAATTGTCCTTGAAGTAACGAGAAAAGAATGTGTCCCATGATCCCACCGATGAAGGCCAATTCGATGTTTAATCCTGTCCCAGCCACCAAGCCTAGCACCCTAAAATACTCTAAATATTACTACCAAGTCCTAGCATAGCGTTTTTCTTATGTTTTTACCTATGTCCTGTATCATTCACCACATTTTTAGCAGCCATCTCGGCACTATTTTTCATGCAAGACATCAATCCTATTGTTGTTGATACGAAGGGTCGGTTTTCCTTGTTAGGGAAAAAAAAAAAAAAAAAAAAAACAAACTATTTAAGTTGACATACCTGAAACCAGCACAGAGCTGCCAACTGCAAGAGCACACCAGCATGCAAGCTGTGCGGTGCTAGATATCACAAACAGCATGCGAACAGAAGGCGGTCGCCTGGGATAAATTCGTGCGATCCGTTTCAGGCCCAGCAGGAGCGCCACGGCCAATGAAAAGGCTGGCATCGCCGCCTCCTCCGGTTGCATTGCGAGTGAGACCAGAAAGGTATGCGAGACCGGGATAGCCAATGAAAGCCCTAGTTCTCCTTTCCAGAAAAAGGGAACAACCGGTTCGAGGAAAGCCCTCAGGCCATAGGCTCCGATGTACAACACGGCGGCGAAGACTAACGGCACGGCTTGCGTCAGCAACGATAAGACAAGATCGATTGTCACGAGGTTCCATAGACGCGGGATGGCCCCGATGAGGGTCGACATGGTGGGCATCAAGTTTCGGCCGAGCCACAGACCCAAGAGGCCACCTGCATAACCCACCATCAGAAAAGCAGCAGAGGTTAATCCAAACATGACTACATGTCGAAATCGTTTGTGATCTATATATAATACATGACTCTAAATAGATAGAGACAAATCTTGTTATTTCAAAAGCAACCAAAAAGGAAGAAGAAGGAGGGTATACCTTTCTAGGAATAAGCCATAACGAGCTGGTAATGGCATATACGAGCGATACAACCACTATGACACAATGCGATTCTGGCAGGCCGAGGGGTGGTAACGAAGCTAGCACCCCAACAACGTTGGCGTTCAGCAACATCGTAAGGAAGAGATACAGAAGCTGCCACCAGTAGAGACTAGGAATGCTGCTAATGTATGTACGATAGCGCTGATAGTCCTGGCGTTCGAGTTGCCCTAGATTAAAGAACAATGAATTTAACATCATTCCAATAAAGATAAGATTTCTTACTAGCTCGATGGGCTTGCCTTCTCCTTGCTCTTTTTTCCGTCTTTGCAGCATACCTTCGCTGCGCCTTCTGTTGCGTGACTAACCGAGAACTGTTAGATTGACAAGCAAAGTGGAATGCGATACATACATGCTTCATAATAATGGCCTTTCCAATTAATGGCTTGTTTCTCGTCATCGAACCGAACTGTGGCAGCTTGATGGAGGAAAGGGAAATCCTCTAGTACGAAGGATTGCCATATCCTTGCATCGGTGCTGATAGTGTTAAACCGATGACAAACTCGCGTAACATTGTAAAGTTCTCTCTTGTCCAGGAATTGAAGAATCCGCAAGACGACCTGAATGCGGATGGGTTAAGGGTAACGAAACATAATGACAAAATTAACAACCTCATCGGGTAAAAATGGGAACAAATTTTCATGATCTGGAGGGATGACCCTAACCCTCGTTCCCAAAAGTGTTCTGGTTAAAGCTTTATCCCTTCGATGCTTGCTCTTTCTACTCGGCCGGGTCGCCCGTTGCAGTGGCGACTCCTCCATCAGCCTGCTACAAGTGACGTGTGACTTTCCACGAATTAACAATCCGCCGACTCCAGCAAGCAACAAGAAGGAAAGCAAGGGAAGAGAGAACAAAGAGAGGAGTTGTATTATTACTCAGCCATGGCATCATCATCGTTCACTTTGTCGTCCATTAGATAATCAGATTGTTCACTCTCGGCCAAGTATTCGGTAGACCGGGCAACATCAATGAACAGCTGATACACTCGCGCTACATCTTCCTTTTCTACTTGTTTGGCCTGTGAAGAGACAGAGAGTTGTTAGTGAGTGGGTGTTGGGAGGTGGTGGGGGTGTGAAAGACTCACCTTTCTCTTCTGTGCAACAAGAGAAGCCGCAGTTATGCAATGGATGGCATATCGCAAGGAAGTCATGCCAATCTTAGTTAACAGCAACAGAGCTTCGTCATTAGCAGTCACATCCTGCACACACAAAAGGTCAGCACAACAACCCTACAACAACAACAACAACAACAACAACAACAACAACAACAACAACAACAACAACAACAACAACAACAACAACAACAACAACAACAACAACAACAACAACAACAACAACAACGTACCTCCTCAGCGCAGCGTATTTCGATGATTTTGCGAACCTCGGCATCGGTGTAAGGTGACGTGGGAATGATCAACAAACGGTCCAAAAGATCTCTGGGGATGCCATGCGGCGATTTGTAGGCAGTCCCGCGAATAGTAGTCACGCCGCGATTGGAGGCCATAATCAACACAGGAGCCAACTCGCTTTCGAGGGCTCTGTAAAGAGACGTAAGAAACAAGACACGCACACTCACACTGCTCTCTCAGTACCTGTTCAAGAAGGAGAAGCATTCGATGTCAAGCATGTGAACCTCGTCGATGAATAGTACACCCGGCATGATCTCTGCTTTGCCTTCCTCTCTCCATTCAGCCACCTTGGTGTTGATCTGATCTCTGATCTCCTGCTTAATCTCACCAATATCTCCTGAGAAAAGGGCCAAAAATCCTTGCGCTCTGTGATGTATGAGAGAGTTGGCTTTTGTGCCACAGAGAGCATCATTGGAGAAAACATACCGCGAGTTGATAACATCAATTTCGTGGAGGCTTACTGTGTGCACAATTTCTTTTCTCTTTTGCAGTTCTCCGTCTGGTGTCGCAACCAATTTTACGTTGGGTCCTCTGTGAATAATTGAGAATTGAGAATTGAATGTGGAAAAAAAAAATTAAAATACCTAACAGAAAAATCGGAAGCCCTGTTGTATGAACGACCAAACTTTGTGATCTTGCCTGTGGCTTTATCAATTGCAATCACATCTCCTGCTGTGACTTTTTCCTGATTACGAATTAGGTGAGGAACAGCCGAAATATTGAACATACCTTAATCAAGGAGTCTATCATTTTCTGTCCAAGCTCATACACAGTCTCCATGTCGGTAGTTTTCATGGTCAGCTTTCCCACTTTAAGACCGGAAGAAGCAACAGGCCTATTTGTTACCGAAGACAAAATGAGCTCAAGTGAAAGTGAAAAAATATTAAAAGTGTACCTGTCGATTTGAATTTCTACTACCTCCCCCTCAATAATTTCTGTTTCCTCCTTGATTCGGACCCCAATTGATCGACGGAATGCTTGCAGTAGTGCCTCTGTTTTGCTCACTTCAAGTGAAAAGATCTCGCTTCCTGAAAGCTCTGTTCAGCAAATTTCTAACAACATTCCCAAAGTTACCTGCAATCATTGTGAATGGCACGCCATCTCCAAGAGAATGTGCGAGTCCCATGGCGAGCGCAGTTTTTCCTGTGCAAGGAGGGCCTGCAAGAAGGACGCCTCTGCCTGAAATTAACCCTTCTTGAATAATTCGCTGCACCACACCCAGAGCTTTGCGTCCTTTGAGTTGTCCCACCAATCCTAGGTGAAGAAGAAATCGATTAAATTGCTGAAGATTATTATTAAAGTATTCACGAACCATCGCTTTCAGGTTTAGGATTCAGGTTTTCGTCCAAACCCAAGCTGTGGACATGTGAATGTGCGCCGATGCGTTCGACTCTGGTCAAGTCCTTCACTACTTCTTGTATTTTGGGGCCAGACATTTGGGTATCTCCTACAGCTGCGACCTGCTTCCTCCTTCGGACACTACCAGGAAAACACGAAGAAAAGTTACAAAAAAAATCGAAACAAGAAGGTGAAAGCAAACGTTGAAGTTAGCTTTATTTTGGCCATTTGTTTGAGATGAGCCAAGGTAGTATGAAGGACCAATGGCTTCCGCGGAACATGGACGCAAGCAAGCCAACCTATCCCTCGGGTTGCCATGTCCTCAATGGTGGACTATTCGGATTTGGCGGCATATTGCTTTTAGAAGAAATAGCGAACCTACTTCCGCATAAAGGTAAGGCAGGATCGATCACTCAACTCATTTTGCTTACTGACTCAACAACCGACAAAACAGTCTATCCTACCAAGCTTTCCGATGTTCAACCAAGCGAGTTGTTGTTCTGGCGTTGCTCGTTCTCCGGAGGGATTAAAGGGCCATACCGCTGAATGGGAAGGTATTGACACTTATACTACCGCTCCGGAAGGCAAGGCACACGCTGCGGGTATATATAACCTGTTTTGCTGCACTTTGTTGCTAACATTTCATCAGTGATTGTTGTTCACGACGCTTTTGGCTTTCAACTACCTAATACCAAATATCAAGTTGATTATCTCGCAACGAAAGGTAGGGTGCCTTCAACATTTATGTTCCGCTTACATCGTTTAAAGGATTCCATGCCGTGTTGGTTGATCTTTTTGATCGAGAGCCATGGCCTGAGAGCAAGATGAACGAGATTTTTGCTGGTGATCCTACCTTTAATGAATGGAGAACCAAAAAGACGAGCCCCGAGGCGTTTGAGAAAGCAAAGACCAGGCTCATGGGTTTCGCTGATCATCTCCGTACTCAAGGCTTTGCCAAGGTATTAGACCAAGATCCCGGATTTTACAACTAATCATCATTAAAGGTTGGGATCATCGGTTTTTGCTACGGCGGGGTTACCAGCATCATCGCTGCCACCACTGGCAAAGTTGACGTCGCTGTCTCAATTCATGGGGGAGGACACACTTTAGAGCAATTGGGGTCCTGCAAGTGCCCTGTGTTGTACCTCGTAGCTAAAGGAGACGAACACTTCCCAAAGGTTACTTCTCTCTCTCTCTCTCTCTCTCTCTCTCTCTCTCTCTCTCTCTCTCTCTCTCTCTCTCTCTCTCTCTCGCGAGTGAATACTTCAACAGCAACCCTGAGTGATCATCCGTTTTCGAGGAATCGAATTCATCATCCGTTTCTCTTCTTCTTCTTCTTTCTTCTTCTTCTTCTTCTTCTTCTTCTTCTTCTTCTTCTTCTTCTTCTTCTTCTTCTTCTTCTTCTTCTTCTTCTTCTTCTTCTTCTTCTTCTTCTTCTGTCACTCTCTCTCTCTTTCTCTCTCTCTCTCCTCTCTCTCTCTCTCTCTCTCTCTCTTTTCTCTCTCTCTCTCTCTCTCTTTCTCACTCCTTATATAACACCAGGTGGACGAGATAGAAGTGGAGTTGAAAGCACATCCAGAGAAAGGAGGCGTTAAGATCTTCGAAGGAGTACACCATGGATGGGTGAATCGCGGTTCGGTATGGCTGAATTGTCCTCCTCTTTTTTCCTCTAAATGCATTGTATCCTTTTCAGTACGCTGATGAAGAGATAAGGAAGAAGGCAGATGAGGCCATGGCAAACACAGCCGAGTTTTTGGAACGCCACCTGGCTTGAGCGGACTTAAATTGATGAGGACTACTATTCTGTAACATCAACCACCCCTCCTCTTTCTTCTCTTTGGATGTTATCCAATTAAAAAATCACAATTTACATACATCCTTGCATGTAGAGATAGAGGGAGATAGAGAGATTGTGTAGTTGTCTTGCCTAGCTTTAAAACCATCCAAACAATACCATAGATGAATTAAAAACTTGGCAGGTTGCACTTGCAAGGGAATTATCTCTTCTTCCTTCTTGTCTCGATCCGTCCGCAACAACAACAACAGGTAGCCTCTACCGACTCTTTCTTCTGGTCGCTCATCTTAAATTCATCTCGGCTAGGGAGGGAAATGAGTTACTCCGGTATTACTTGGACAAAATCTCTCACTGGGACGGTGTCCCTTCGTGTCAACGGCAAGAAAAAAGCCGTGTTGAAGCCAATCCAGACCCTCTCAGACCTCCCTGAAGGTTTCGTCGTCATGCACCCTGCAGCCTACACGAACCTCCCAGAGACAATGAAGGTCAAGGATGCCTTCAAGAAAAACACAGTTGTTCAACTGAGAAAGAGGAAGCGAGAAGAAATAGAAGAGAAGGAGAAAGAAAAGAAGCCCCTGAAGGAAGAAAAGAGCAGCGGAGAGGTTTCTGAAAAGAAAGGGAAGGACGAGCAAGACTCTAAGAAGGCGCCCAAGGGAAAGGAAGGCGCGAAGAAAGAGACGAAGGACAAGAAGGAAGCAGAATTTAAGGGACCTGGAGGTTACTGGGAGGGTCCTTTGGACAAGGGAACCTCCTTCAGGATAACCAAATTGAAGGAAGATTCTCCTCACTTCATCCGCATTAAGAAACAAGTCGAGAGCGGGAGTCCTCTACCCATTGTGGTGACTCAAATTGAGACCCTTCAAAACGACGAAGTTTGGAAGGCCTACGAGGAAAAAAGGAAGGGGAATCCGAACTGGCGGGAGCAATATCGCTTCCATGGCACTCCACCTCCTAATGTGCCGGGCATATGCAAGCAAGGCCTGCTACCTAGTCAGGGAGGAGTATGGACAGCATCCAACTCCGGATACTCGGTGCCGTATGCATACAGGTGTTCTCTGTTTCCGTTTCCGGTGATGTATATGTTTATGGCGAAGGTTCTTCTTTCTGAACAGGACATGGCTTTTGAAGCCTACATGGCCGGAGAGGCGAACCGTGTCTATCCCGAATTTCTGATCACCTTCGCCATGAAGAGGAATCAAATAAATTAACTAATTCTTTGCCTTGCCTGGCCCAGTGGTAAGCAGCTTAAAGTGGTAGATTTCTAACTTTGTGGTCAAGCTTCTTTGGAAGATCACGATCAAGGAAGCCGTCTTCTTGCGAAGCTTTTGGCAGTTTTGTCGCTTCCTCCTTTGACCTGGCGGCAGATCCTGCAACTTCCATTGAGGACTTTGAAGACTAGGAATCGCTCCTCCCCGGCATTGTTTGAACAGAAGATTAACAAAGAGGCGCCGCTGTACAGCTTCATAAGACAGACTGAGAGCACACAGTGTAATAGAGAGGATGTGTGTCTTGCCCACTTTAAAGCCATCCAATAACAATACCTTAGATGAATTAAAAACTTGGCAGGTTGCTCTTTGCAGGGAATCTCTTCTTCCCTCGATTCTTTATCCACAACAACAGCAACTACAAGCACCACTACCTCATCTCTTCTGCAATGAGTTCCTCCGGCATAACTTGGACAAAATCTCTGACTGGGACGGTGTCCCTTCGTGTCAACGGCAAGAAAAAGGCTGTATTAAAGCGTAACCAGACCTTCGCAGACCTCCCTGAAGGTTTCGTCGTCATGCACCCTTCAGCCTACACGAACCTTCCAGAGACTATGAAGGTGAAAGATGCCTTCAAGAAAAACACAGTTGTTCAACTGAGAAAGAAGAACCGCGAAGAAGGGCAAGAGAAGGAGGAGAGGAAGGAGGATACGGAGAAAGAAGAGAAGCACCGGAAAGAAGGAAACATGAGCGAAGAGAAGAGAAAGGTAAATGCAAGCAAGGCTCAAAGAAGGAGAAAGAAGAGAAGAATGACAGCATAGAGGAAGACGAGAAGAATGGCAAGAAGGAAGTCACGAAATATCTTCAGGGGCCTGGAGGTTACTGGGAGGGTCCGTTGGACAAGGGAACCTCCTTCAAGTTAACCAAGTTGAACGAAGACGACCCCCTTTATCTTCGCAAGCGATACGTTCCAGAAAGGAAATTACTTAAAAGCAAAGCTCGTTGTGGAGCGAATCGAGACCCTTCAGAACGATAAAGCTTGGAAGACCTACGTGAAGCAAAGAGAGAGTGCGCTGTGGACCGAACATTATCGTTTCCATGGCACTCCACCACACAATGTAAAGGGCATATGCAAGCATGGCCTGAAAGTTTATCGGGGAGGGGTATGGACAGCAGCTCACTCGCTGGTATTTGCACACAAGAATTCCGACTTTCCCCTGCCCGTGATGTATATGTTTCTGGTAAAGGTTCTTCTTCTTTCATCTTCCAACCCTAAAGCCTACATGTCCGAGCAAGCTTCCTGTGTTTATCCTGAATTCTTAATCACTTTCAAGTACGAAAGTACAGCCAAATAAAATCCTTCTTTGTCAAAATATGATAGAAACTCTTAGGTTTGTTACAAAGGGGATGGAGTTCAATCCTTCTTGCTGTTGTCTTTCTTGATAATGAACACCCTTTGCTTCGTGAGATCTTTCAGATCCGATACAGTCTGATCTTTGATGTTGTTACAACCATTTAAATACAACCTCCCTGTTATGGTATACGGAAGTAAGGGTTAATCATATGAGAGAGGGGATGAGACGAAGTAACTGATTTGGGATAGGTTTTCTATCACCAACATTACTGCTTCTTCGCTTATATCTATGCAATCAAAATGTCAGCTGTTGTGTGGCACAAAGAGAGAAGAGAGAGAGAAGAGAGAAAAGAGAGAGAGAGAGAGAGAGAGAGAGAGAGAGAGAGAGAGAGAGAGAGAGAGAGAGAGAGAGAGAGAGAAGGCTATGTACCTGTGCCACTGAGGCTTAACAGCCGCGTGTTGGGACACAGTCGAATAAGAGCCTTGATAGTCGAATCGGTACAGGAAGGTAGACTGCACATTTTGATGCCGTGCAGGAAAGGAGACGTAGCGAGACAGCTAAGAATATCGGCGTGAGAGAGAAGGTGGCAATGGCTGATTGCGAGGTGGGTCAGATGAGGACAGATTATTGAGGGTGCAGTAATTGGGGTGTCCGAGAGATCTAGTTTCTTCAATTTGGGAAGATGAATGGTGGGGCTGTGTAGTCTCTTGCACTTACTCAAGT
>Ga0209935_1002908_pt1 | contig 19136 bp, 9 predicted proteins | sample ThiBio_1000_plan_2_FD_183958 | JGI IMG/M metagenome (GOLD analysis project Ga0209935, IMG submission 183958) | Wastewater bioreactor microbial communities from Cape Town, South Africa - Thiocy_cont_1000_plan (SPAdes) | ecosystem: Engineered > Bioreactor > Thiocyanate-remediating >... | reverse complement strand
CAATTTCCGGAGCATTTTTCCCGGTTTTATAATGGGACACAGCGATATTTCGTACATCAAGACTTATCACCATTTTGAAAATAACATCAACAAATGAGATCAATGGTGTTATATCAGTGCGATAGATTTCACTAGTATGTACTTAAGTTATGTGAAAAAATTCAATTAATTCGATTAGCTAAGAATACAAAACCAATTTTTCAAATGTCGCAAAACTTTTGGTACACCCGGTAAAACAAGTAAGACATTATTTCATTACTTTTACTTGTTAATTTTATAAATGATGAAAATACTTTTCGTTCTCTTTATTATATCTGCAGTAAACACAATTTATTTAGCAAAACAAGATCCATCGCATATTCTTCATGGTTTATTTTCTGATTCTGATCAAACTCATGTTTGTTATGGAACACTTAATTTTGATACATCACAATTTAATATATCGAATAAATTAAATATAAATGATGTTGGAGATCCTAAAAATATCAAATATTCTGTTTTACCATTAACATATGATCCAAATGCTGATGTTATTTATATGGCGGCACCAAATAATAATAAACAAACAATATTAAGTATTATTAATGCAACAAATGGTAAACTTTTATCAACATATAAAACAATAAAAAATTCAATAATTTCTCTTCAATATGATATATTTCAAAAACAGTTATTTGCACATATTGAAACTGATGAAGAAAATGTAACATCAATCATTGAAATTAATACAAATAATGGAAATATTAAACAAATTTTAGGAACAATTCATAATATGAAACCAACTCATATATCAAGTTATTGTCCAATTTGTCGAAAATATTTTCTAATGATGATTGAAGATCAATATTTTACATATGTAGGTGTTAATACAAGTAATTCTGGTGGTATTGATTGGAAAGTAAAAATTAATTTCTCTCCCATTAGTATGAAATTTGATTATAAAACATTTACTATGTATACAACATATATTAATACAAGTGTTCATTTTGTTTCTTCTGTTGGAATTTTAGATCGAACTAAAGGTGAAATTAGTAAAGATGTTGGAAATATTTATGAAGATCCAAATATTGTTGTTACTTCACTTTCAGCATATGATATTGCAGAAAATATTTTTTATGCATCTATTGAATTAACAGGACCGATTGTACAAGGAGTTTCCTATGTTAAGGTAGATGGATCAGAATCGAAATTGATTCTACTTCCAAAGGCTAATTATATTTCATATAGATGGTTTATTAAACAATTTATTCATTAGAATAAAATCAATTAAAATAGATGTGATTGAAGATATAACATATTTCAACATTAATTCTATATACATCCTCACTCTCAACAAATATTCTCAATATGTTTTTCCAGATGAACAACTATCAAGAAAATACATTTATTTTCACTCCGATTAAAAATCTTTTTTCAAACTTTTCGTAAAGATAATCATTCGATAAACAAATCTACTCAACATACACAATAGTGGCGTAACCAGGGTAGGGCAAAGTCCAGCCACCTATTTTAACTTTGCTAGCTAAATTTTCTTGTATGCCCTATCACATCACGGGCGTCGCTTAGCTGTGCCCAACCACCGCCAAAATCCTGTTACACCACTAATACACCACCATTCTCGAAAGATTAGTCTTATGAAAATGCTCTAGTAACAACTAGGATGTTTTACGGGTATCAGGAAAACTACTGTAAAAATCGAACAGTGTAACATTTTCTAAAACGGCTTGCGGCAAAATTTATTGAATAGTTCTTAGTCAGAATTTCAAATGCAGATTCTCACACAGATATTTATGAACACATAATTTTACAATATAGAATAGATAATAGTTAATGTTTTAATTATTCAAATATTCTATAGAAGTGATATAGAAAGTATTTTGAAAAATTGATTTGAATGAAAAATCTCTTTGCATATATTTTCAAACCATATAGTCCCGTTAAAATAGAAGAAAAACATGATTTTCATCAAAATTTAACAAAATCAAGTTCATTTTAATTGTTTTTTTGTTCGAAATTAATGCTCTTGAAATTATTAACCTCTTGAATACCGCTGTCTTCAGTTTGTCTTTAGGCAGAACGAAAAGAAAATTTCATTCTTTTTCTGTCGATCATATACATGTGCAGAACACAAGAGAGAGAGAGAGAGAGAGAGAGAGTGATTTTTTATTTTTCGTCTTTCGTTCTGTCAGAACGCGAGAAGAGCTAGTATTCAAGAGGTTAAATTAGGGGATAAATGAATGAAAATGATCCTTATAGTAAATGTCTAAAGTTTGTTCTCTTTTGAATTAAGAGATTTTTAGATAAGATTTCGATTCAATTTATGAGATGCATACAATCTTTGATTTTTACTATTAGCATATTTTCTTAATCAGTTATCAGGTTGTTGTGGAAGATATCATCATTCAAAAAATAATCAAATAAATAAATCGGTTCAATCTGCTGAAATATCTGAAGATTTGTTCATAAAAATATCGAGATTTTATTTATATAAGGAAATGGCTATGTATAGTAGATTGAAAAATGAAAAAACGCTGAGCCAAAATTCAATTGACCTTCACAATATATGTGCTCGTGTTTTTTTAAAGGGAAAAAACCGAATGAAAGTATAACAAATAGTTACCAACAAATAGTTACCAACAAATAATAAAAAAAGCGGTTTGTAAGGTATCTTTTTTTTTGCTTTCTGTTCGATCACATTTTCATCTGAAAGAAAATATTTACGACGATTATTTCTTCGTCAAATATTAACATATAACTATTTTTCATCGTTCTTCCTTTGTCACTTCTTAGTGGGTAATTTTGTGACGCGTTGTTATTGCGAGTTGAAACGAGTATTGTATTACTTTTAAAATCAAAAGACTAATGGCAAATAGCAATGACGACAAAACGCCACTAAAAAAAACTTTACAAAATGCTATTGAAACTATCAAAAATACAATTTCAACTTTAAGACAACAACAAACATCAACAATCGATGGTACTGCATTGAATAACAGTATTAATACATTGCCCATTGATGATATTCATAGTGAAATGATGATAACGGTAACAAATAAAATTCAAACGATATTCAATGATAGTCTATCGAAAATGCCGAGCAATTATCAAGAATACATATTTAATTTACTATCTGAATATCATTATAATAGTAAAAAATTAGAATTTTCAGAAAATCTTACCGTAAATATTCTCAAACCATTTTTAAAAGATCTTGAAGGTACACGAGATTCTATCGATGCATTTCAAGCTGCATGGGATGGAAATGATGAAATTGTGAAGACATTTCTCGGCGAATATCCAAAATTTAAAGATAAACCTGGTATTTGCTTAACAACATTATTGTATTCATCAGCACGAAATAATCACTCGAAATTAGTTGAATATCTTTTAACAGAAGCTAATTGTTCAGTCAATGCTCAAAATGAACAACATTTTGAAAGAGCTTCAGGTGCTGAAACAATTCTAGCTCCGGATTATGCAGTCGATCCAAGATATGGATCGACTGCCTTACATGCAGCATGCTTTCATGGACATTTAGAAATTGTTAAATGTTTGATTGAACATGGTGCTGATTGTTATATTAAAAATCAAGCAGAAGAAACACCAATATCAAATATAAGACATAAAAATATTCGAGAATATTTTCAAAATATACTTATCAGTAATTATTCAACTAATGAAGTTACATTACACGAAGAACCTATTACTGAGGGTGGACAACCATTAAAAGAAGATTGTGTTTGGGAATATAAACGATTTTCTACGAATGATTGGACTCCTTTTGAATTAAATTCATCCAAAGAATTAAATGAATCTCTTAAAACAAAAGGAGATGAACGATTTAATCCAGAAATTTATTTAAATATATCTTCTGTTTTGTATACAGTTTCAATGGTTCAATTTCTTCGACATGGAAACAAACAAGATGAAAAAGAAGATTTAGCATGGATACGATGTCGTGGTTCATCAATTTTAAATTTTGATTGTTATTCATTATGGCAAATTTTCTTAATTAAACATCCAAAAGAAAATGCTAAATGTGAATCATGTCTAAAAGTTTTGAATCTTCCAACAATGGATGATCCATCATTTGAAATTCAACTCAATACTTGGTATAATTGTAATGCACAAACAAATTCATTATTTCATAAAACTATTAATCAACGACGACGATCTATAAAAACATTTATTAATCATATCACTGATGATGAACTAGAGATTGATATGAAAACATTTTCTGTCAATAATGAACGTCAAACTGTTCAAGGTTTTATACGATGGATACCGAAATTTATAGTTAAAAATGAAGATAATAAAAATCAATTGAAACATATCGATAATTTTCAAGTATTATCAGATGCTGAAATCACATTATTGACTACACAACATTTGAAAATGTTATCAGTAACAAGTGATACTTCAGTAGATCAAGATGAAATGTGTATTAATAATGAATATGAAGGAGATGATGATTCTACAGATAAAATCAATTCAGAAGATTCTTCTAACGTAAGTTTGACATTATATTATCAAAATTTCATCTCTGATAATATGAATATTATTTAGAATGATAAATTAGCAAATACACAACAATCATCTCTTACTTCAATTCCAAATAATGATGAAATTCTTCAATCAATTCTAAATGAAGATACAAATCAAACAGATGCCAATCCCGATGATTATTTTAAAGATATTACAACTAGTTCACAACATATATCACATGTTGAATTACAAAGTTCTTCAATAGAATCAGACATTCAAAATTTAATTAAAGATGAACAAAAAAAAATTGATGAAGTGGATTTATCTAGTGTAGAACAAGAGCAACTCCATGAAGCTATATTGGCATCTGCGAAAAGTGAAATTGATGCTCTACGTATTGCACAAGAAGAAAAAAATAAACGATGGCTTGAACGTGAAAAAGAACTTAATCAAACATACGAAGAAGAAAAACAAAAGCACGAAAAACAACTAACTGATGCAAAAGAACAAATAAAAAAATTAAAGAATGAACACAAGAAATTACAAGAACAAAAAGATAATTTAAATCGAATTCAAAAATCTATTAAAACTCGTCAATATGTCAATATTGACAAACAATTTATGCATGACTTTATAGTACCTGAATTTGATGAATTTATCAATTATATAAAGACAAATGTTCATGATATCGATGAATATTTTCATAATCAAATTCCACGAATAACTTTTCAACAAACTGAAAATTCATATAAACTTATTGTTATTGGTTTTGAAAATCATCATCAAATATTTCGAAATGCTTTAGAACGACTACTTAAACTTTCAAAATTGAAACGATCATCTCAAGAATATTATCAACGATGTTTAAATCGAATTAAATATTCATTAGTTACAATACTTTGGAACGTTGAATCAAAAACAAATATTTGGAAATATTATGTTCATATTTTACTTGAATATTTAAATGAAAAGATTAATGAATATATTAAAAGATTCAATGATTATATTCAATATAAATCTCGATCATTTATTAAACAAACAATTTTTGAACAATTAAATCTTCCAGAAAAACAATTTCAAACAATTACAAATGAATTTCTCAATGAAAATTCATTTATAAAAGAAATTGAATATCTTCGAAATAAAGCTTTTGAACAATTTATTGAACAGAATATTTCATTTCAACGAACTAAACTTGATAAATCTCCAACACAAAAATCTATTGATGTTGTTAAAAATTTCATTGAGAAAATTCAAATAACATTAAAATCAAATAAAATTAATGAAAATTTTCAATTGAATAATTTCAAAATAATTCCACAACTTTTAGAACAAATAATGATCTATTATTCTTGTTTTAAAATTCAATTACCATTATTTGAGTCATCTATAGAATTATTAAATAATATTCAAGATCATACAGTTACAACAATAACAACAACAACTGGATCAGGAAAATCAACATTATTACCAGCACTTCTTGTTGCTCAAGGATATGAAAAAATAATTGTTACACAACCTCGTCGTTTACCATGTAAAATGATATCGAAACGTGTTAATGATACAATTGAAACAGATATAGATAATGTATCTAATCAATTATCTGGTTGGGCTGTTAGTGGTGAAAAACATAATCAAAATGGAAAAATTCTCTATTTAACTGATGGTTTACTTAAAGAACAACTTTTATATGATGAAGATTTTCTTCAAAATGATATTCAAAATAATAAATGGATTGTTTTTTTTATTGATGAAGTTCACGAACGTTCAGTTAATATTGATCTTTGTTTAGCTTTATTAGCTCGATTATTGACTCGAAAACCAGATTTTAATTCAAAAATTAAATTAATTATTTCATCAGCTACATTAGATAAATCTGTACCAAAACTATTTAGGCAAATATCGAATATTAAATTTAATGAATTTATTATTTCACGAATGGATTTTCGATATCCAATTGAGGATATTCCACATCCAAAAGAGAATGTTCTTGATATTGTTCAAGAACTATATAAAAAACGTCAACGAAATGATCAAATTCTTTGCTTTGTTAATTCAGTTACTGAAGTACATCAATGTTGTCGTTTATTATCACAATTAAGTCATGGAACAATTATTGCCTATCCATTAGTACAATCTCAATCATCAACAATTCAAGAATTCTATATTGAACATGGAAGTGTTTTTTTTTCAACATCTGTTGCTGAAACATCTTTAACATTTCCATCATTGAAATATGTTATTGATACTGGAATGGTTAATATACCAATTTATGATCCTGAATCAAAACGAACAGTTTTACAACAAGTTAGAGCAGCTGAATCAACTTTAAAACAACGACGCGGTCGATTAGGTCGAACAAAACCTGGAGAATATCATTATTCATATACATTTAAAGTTCAAGATAAACTCTTTCCCGAACCTCATATACTTCTTTCAGATCTAACAAATATTGATTTTTTATTGAGAAGATCACCAATTAAAAATGATTTAAATGATTTACAACAATTTTTACCCGATAAACTAAAGCCTCAAACTATCTCAACCATAATTATTGAACTGAAAAATTTAGGTATATTGAAATCATCTTCAAGTAATCAATTTACATCTGAAGGTGAACGTCTTGCTAAATTACCTGATTTTGGTTCATTAGCAATGGCTAAATCAGTATTATATGCTCTTGATATATATAATTGTGGACGTGATCTCATTTGTCTAGCATCAATTCTAAGTGTATTAAATACAACAGCTTTATTAAAAGATATACCACAATATATGAAAAGTCCTGATGGGGATTTTATGACATTATTAAATATAATGAATACAATTTTATTAGTTAAAGAATCTGTTCCTAATCATAAATTTAATCTTCAACGTGTTTGTGAACGAAAAGGATTAACAAATATTGCTCATGTTGTTCGTCAAGCAATGAGACGTTATGAAAATCTTGAAAAATCTTTTAATCTATCTGTTGAATATCGTCATAAAGCTCAAATTCGATCTGACAATTGGGAATGTATAGCAAAATCATTGTTAGCTGGTTATGCAGATAATATTTTTGTATCAATGAAAGATTTATATGAAAAAACTCATCTATTTGTTCGATATAATAATGAAGATGATCGAGCAATACTCGATCTTCAATCGACTCTTACACGTCCAATTAGTGAAACACCAGTTAGTATAGTTTTAGCAAGAGATATTCGTTATGCATCAGCTGTTCGTTCAATAGCTATTCTTTCATTTGTTGGCGAATTGAAACCATCTTGGATTGGTTTAAATATCGAACGTGATATTGAAATTAGTGAAGAAGAAAAGCAACATTTGAATGGAAAAAATATCTGGACACGTTTTAAATCAAAATTATCACATAAAATTCATCAATTAAAAAATAAACCAATTGTTTCATTACATGGAACAACAGGAATTGTTATTAATGATGAATTTCATTTACGAAAACAAATGGTTACAACAATGCAATTTCAATTAGAAAATAATTGTACAAAAAATACAGCAGCTTATGAAAATCTATCAAAAAATCTTGAAAGTATTACGAAAATGATCTACATATTCAATCCAATGAAATGGCGTTGGCAAGCTCAAAAACAAGTAAAAATAACAATTAGTGATAATCCAGCTAATAAAACATGTGATATTACTGTTGAAGGAAGAGATTCAGAAAATAAAAATGTTCGAAAAGAATTTGATTCATTCTTGAGTTGGTTACAAAGAGCTGCTGTTATTAGACATCCAAATGAAGGTAAATATCATTAATTTCATATATGATGTTAAGCATAAATTTTATTTAATATGATTCTAGGTGTTTTACCTCGTTTACTTCATCCTGCTGTACGTAAACGTTATCCAAACATTGAAAAACGCATAGCTCGTATTACTGATAGTGAACGAACAATGGTCGATCTTTATAATGGTGTCAAAGGTACAGGTGTAACACGGCAAACACGCATGGAAGTTGTAGCTTGGACAGCTGTTTGCAAATTTCATTGCAAATTAGAAGGTGGTTTTGTTCGAGATTGGGTTGTAGGCGAACATAAATTTTGTCCAAACAATATGATCAATAATCCAAAGAGTTGGGTTCAATATGTCACCAATTATCAGGGACAACAAATTCCACATATACATGAAGAAATTGTTCCTGCAGATTTAGATTGTCATCTATCTGTTTATCATTATTTTGATATTGATAAATTTCTTGATGAATTACATAAATTTAATATTGTATGCCGAGTATTTCGAGAAGATTGGAGATATATTCTATTAATTGATGAAAATGAACCAACAGGTCCATTTACAATGGATTTAATTGAACCACATGTTGCATTAACACATGATCGTATTGATTTCGATGTTAGTAATCTTTCATTAGAAAGAGATTTTCCACGTGAAATAGGTATGCGTATTGATATAACACAATCTCCATATTTAATTGAACTCGAAACAGTTGTTGATAATATTATGAATAAACGTTTTCAAATTCTTCGTCCAATTGATCAATATGTTAATCAACGTATTCAAAAAATGACTTTACGTCAATGGACACAACATGGAGAACCAATGGATTATATTCCACGACCTCATTTCAAACGTTATGCGATGCTTGTTCCACTACCATATAAATCAACATTATTTGAAGAATTATCAAAAACAATGAGAAAAATTGGATCAATACATATTGTATCTATTGATGAAATTAAAAATCCTCTTTTAGAAGATACATATGAAGGAATGAAAAAAATTATTGCAAAACAATGTAAAAATCAAGGATATAATCCAAATGAACAAAAACTTTTTCATGGAACACATGGAGCTGCAATCCAGGGAATAGTAGAAGATGGTTTTGATGATCGATTTTTCAATCAAGCTGGAGCTTGGGGTGAGGTTTTAAAGAAAAACTATTTCTTAAAATTTGTTTCTTATTTAGGTCATGGTGCATATTTTGCTGATGATCCTGCTAAATCGCACAAATATACACAACCAGGATCTAATCAAGAAAGAGTGATGTTCTACAATAAAGTTATCTTAGGAGTCATATCGACAATGAATGCTACTAATAATACATTGACTTCAGCACCACAAGGATGCCATTCTGTTAAAGGAACTGGATTTCAATACACTGAATATATTGTTTATCGTTATGCACAAGCTTTACCATACTTAAAGATAACTTATAAATAACAAAGCAGCTGTAACCTATTCTTTTGTATTGTCTATCTAATTTGTTTTTTTTTGGTGTATTTTTAAACAAGAAGTGTGTATGATCCATTAGAGTTTTAAAAAGCTAAATTTTATGTGAAACTCTAGTGATGAAATCATTATCTAAATATTAAATTTATAAATAAGTAGCCACTTTTGTTTTGACGCGACTTGGACATCGAATCCTCCAAACAAAACTAACTGTACTTAATCAGTTAAAGTTTAACGAGTTGAGGGTGTTGAGGGTGAGGAAGTCTACTGCCATGACCGGTTTCGTCCTTGCTCAAGGGACTCATCAGATGGCTTAAAGCCATTTAATTCATTTAAAATAAATGACATTTACTTTGCTACAAAAGTTTGAATGAAAAAGCAAAACGAATTTGCAAATTTCCAATCAAAAATTGCAGTAGTAAATTGATTACTAGGCAGTTGAGGTACAGGACAGCTTGTCATGACCCCGTCCGTGAAATAATTGCCAATTTCCAGTCAATTGTTGTTGTTGTCGTTGTATGTACTGTTGTGCTTATCTAGAATAAGATTAATTTATTTGAGGGTGAGGATGTACTGCCATGACCGGTTTCGTCCGAATCTCACGGACTCATCAGATGGCTTGTCTGATTATTCTATTTTTCAAAAATAACCTTTACTTTGAGGGTGAGGCTTATATAAAGAAATACCACGATCCGGATTTCCCCTCTTTGAATTCCACTTGTGTGTACGATGACACACGTTACCATATTTGCAGATCAGCATTTTGTAGTTGTAGATGATTATAATTGTTGAATGATATAAATAATCGCAGATTGGAAAGTAAAGATGCGTTCATAACAGTTTACTAAAATGGTTTAGTTGATAATGTAATCTAAAAGTAAACTGAGAATATGATGAATGGCGTATATTTGTGGGAGTGATTGAAATGAAAATGATGATATTATGAAAAAGTATGAAAAAGTCATTTTAATAATGATCTCGATGCCTTTGGTGTGGTCAATAGCTGGCTAAGTGACTTGTTTGTTCTTGTTTGAATTTTTAAATGGATGTGATTTTTCGAGGAGCCTTGATTTCTATAAAATTTTTGCCATAACTGTTCTAATTGACGTTGAATTTGCAGTAGTGGGCCAGTTTCGAACGTAAATGGTATTCGAATTTCGCGTTTGTTCAATAGAAGTTGCTGTTGCTGTTGTTCCTGTTGTTGCCTTTTTTCACTTCCTGTTGGTTGATGGATTAGTTCGAGATGGAAGTTCGTATACGAATCATTGTTGGATTCTTCGATCAGCGAAATAGCATTAAGTTCTAGAAAAAATCGTTTGAAATTATGTGTAATAAATCTTGGTGGGTAGCCATTGAGGAGTAAAGTCAGTTCAATAGTCAGACGTTCTCGATGAAAGTCATTAATATTGGAACAGACACGTACTGCTCGATAAAGTGCACCTCGAATAATATTACGGTGTACATAACGTGGATGGTCGGATAAAAATGGAACTACGTACGGTTCAGCTGCTGATTTACGAAAGACTCTTGTTCGTAATTCGCCTTCACTATTCACTGCATTGACATCAAGGAAGTTAATATTCATTCCAATCGATGATGTAATATGAATATTGGGATCTTTACTATTGGCTTGATCGAGTATTGTATTTATTTGATCCAATGATAGATTGGATGTCATAAAAACATCGTCAATATATCGTAGATATAATTCTTTGTGTAGTTGCTGATGTTCAATTAATGGTTGTTCCCATTTTAACATGTAGATATTAGCTAGAGTCATTGTAAATGGTGAACCCATAGCACCACCTCGAATCTGTTGATAATATTGGTTCTCAAACATGAAATAATTTGTATCCAAGACGAGACGAGCCATTCTCATTTATGTATCGATAGTCATGCCATTAATTCGACCAGGAGTTGTTGCATGTTGACATAGAAAACACCCTCACCCTCGTGTCTGCATGTTGTTGCAGCAAAGGACCGATGACCGGTTGAAGAACCTGGTCATGATCCATCGGTGATCCAAGATTACCGAGATTTTCCATCAATGTACCCTTGGTAAAAGATGGAAAAGAAAAGGAATATAGAGTAAGAGAAAGATGTGTTATCGACCTTGTGAAAAAGATAAGTGAGACTTTACTCTTATCAGTTCGTTGTATAATTAAATTTTGTTTTTTCCGTATACGACGAATACTGATAATCATACGATGATCATGTTGACCACGAGCTAATAATCGAGCTGATAATGGTTTAGTATAATATTGTTGGAGAAGATTCTTTAATGCATTGAAAAATTCCATTGCTTGTGAATCAGTTGCTGACATACAATTATTATTGAGACCATATTTGAATGCGTCGACAAGTTGTTGATATTCCCTTTCAATAATTGTATCGATTGGTAAGCGTGAAAACCGACTTTGACAAACGGGTATATATTGAGGACCATTAGCAAGAAAAGCTCTTTGTTGTGTTGAAAAATAGGAAGATGATACTTCAATGATCGGTGCTGATGGTAAAATTGGACTTATTGTATTTATAGATTTGCTCCGACGATCTCTTCTTCTTCGTCCATGACCACCGCCGGAGCACATTCGAAAAAAGACAATTTATGTTTGGTAATCAATTGAGTACGTTTAATAATGTTTGATTGACGTGCTGTGATTGCATTTAATATATCGACGAGCATCTTTGGTAATCGAACTTTACCACCATTAGCAGCATCAGTTAACTTTTTCTTTTCATCTGCAATTGCATTACCATGACTTCGAATTAATTTCTCTATAGTCGATATTTCAATTGTTAACATATCCTGTTTAAATCGAGCAATAGCTTTTTCTCGTTGTAATGATAATGTGATACGTTCGTCTGTATGTAAACGTTGATCTCGAAGCATTTGTTGTGTATGTGGATCAATTGAATGATCAATCAGATTCAATGAAGATGGCAAACGTTTCGTATAGATACGTTGCTTTAAAATAGCTAAGTATTCTTCATTTTTCTGTTGATCCATTGTTGTTTGCCAAATTATTTTTGTTGGCACTATTTGATCTGTAGTTGGATTTAAATTATAAAATGTATATATCAAATAATAATCGTCGATATCATATTTTAATAATAACTTTTTACGTTCGAAATCAGCTGATAATTTAAGTTGACCTTTACCAACAAAAGCTGGAATAACAGTCGATAATCGATTTAAATCCATTGATATGTGTTCAGGTACTTGTTGTTTATGTATATCCAATTGTTTCGCAACTTGTTGTAATCGTTTTTGAATAAACGTTTGCTGTTTGAAAATATTTTCCTGTTTAATAAATTGTAGTCTATGAAGATTATGTTCTTTACGAGACGATTTCGACATATAATGACTACTAGAAATAAATTCAGGAGATGTAACCAAACTCAAATAATATGTCAAATAATCATCTTTCATTTTCAAATAAAATAAATCGTTGATTAGTTGAGCATAAGTACGAGCATATTTTAATTTTTCAGATGTATCCAACAGTGCCACTATACTCGTTTCATCGATGCCTTTCAATGCAGTAGATAATAATCGTTTAAAAACTTGATCAGTTACATGCAAATAATCAGGTTCCTTTGATGATGACTGTAACGAAAATATCGTTGATCTTATAAGGAATCTGTTGTAGAAGGGTTGTTGAATAGAAAACCTTGCCAACTATCTTCGTCATGAATCCACTAAATGTTTATTTGGATTAAATGAAATGTACAACACACGCACACACAATAATTAGGAGTTTACAACTGACTCGTTCAAAGAAATTTTTTTTTTTTTTTTTTTTTTTTTTTTTTTTTTATTATGCAAGCTGTGATCTTAGTAGATCCTGACAGTTCCATTGAAGTTGAAAAAGAAAGACAAGAGTATACATAGTTCACTCATTATAAACAATAATATGTTAAGAAGTAAGAAAGAGTATAATTAACAATGTAAACAGAAAAAAATGTCGATATTATTCGATGAAAGGACAATAGTAAATCAACAAAGAGAAAGATATTACATAAAATTAAAAAGCAAAAAGTAAAACCTGTGAAACAAGGTTTATGAATTACAACAAAATAGATAAAAAAAAAAGAAATGAGAAAACTATTTTATTTCAATCTTAAAAGCTTGTATCAAAATGTTATTGCGAAATCCTCAAGAAGAGACAGTTCATCAATCTCGTAGAATATGTTTGAGGATTGTTCTGGAACCGAGGAAAGCCACGAAATGACTTTTTCAATTATGGAAGCGTGTTTGACATAACGTTTAGATTTTCGGAGACAATTAATAGCGAATTCCCCATTTAACCAAGATTTTCTAAATTCGGTGAAGTTTGCTTTTTCGAATAGTAAAGTACCATCAATAGAGTCGGCAAAAGAGATTAGGAAGTTGTTCCAATAAGAAGCACATCTATCTATTAACATTTTTTCATCAAGAGCAAATGAAAAGAGAATATCATTCCAATGTAAACAGAATAACGCTCTACGAAGAGAAGTGGAATAGTAGTGAGAGAGATCATCTTGTTGTTTTTTTGAAAGTAACGGAAAGATAGGATAAATCCAGGTAAATAGTGGAAGAACAAATGATGAGAAAAGAGTTTTACGTAGTGAGGGAGAAGTACATTCAAACAATTTAAAAGACTTTATTAAAGATATTCTTTGTCGTATTTTAATTTTTGTAGATTTGAGTAGTTTCGACCAGCCTAGTTTTGAAGAAATTGTGTATCCGAGATAATTAAATTCAGAGACCCATTCTAGTTTTGTATGTGTATGATCGTTGAAGTAAATATCGAAATTAGGGTAACCAATTGCACGAGCAGAGAACATGACAACTGATTTTTCGAGATTAACTGGTTGATTAGTCAAAACGGAGTAATATTCGAGATAATCGATAAACTGTTTGCATCGTTTTTCTAAGTCCAGACATTGTGTAGAATATTTAATTCCCATTTGACCTGAGATAACACCTACGAGATCATCGGCAAACAAATGGATAATATTATTATTCAGAGAAATACCAATATCACTATGAAAAGTGATAAAAATTATTGGAGTGAGGACACTACCCTGGGGGCCTCCCTTTTCAATCGAAAACCATTTAGATCTTTTACTATTTATCTCAATAAAACATTTTCTGTTAACTAACCATGATTCTATCCATTTACAATACGAAGAGGGAATACCTAGTCTTTTTAATTTACTGATACAGCCTAAAAACCACAATTGGTCAAATGCATTTTTGAAATCTATAAAAATTGATGCAACCGGGGAACTGTTTGCTAATAAACTAAACATATCTTCCAAGAATAATAGGACACGTGTTTGTAAACGAAAGCGTTCCCTAAAACCTGATTGGTAATCAGGAAGAATACCTTTTCGAAATAAGATCGATTGGAAACGAGATAGAAAGAGTTTTTCACAAACTTTTTGAAAACAATCGATTAAAGAAATTGGCCGAGTAGAGTTAGGTGAGCATATGGGGTCTTTCTTTGCAAGTAAAATCATTCTCGATTCTTTCCAATTTGTAGGAAAAAAAGCGGTTTGAAAGGAATGATTGAATAGAGGTAGAAGAAAAGACCAATGATTTTGATCAATGAATTTAAACATAAAGCTAGAAATACCATGTGCATCAAATGATTTCTTTTTTCTGATTGAATGTACAGTGTTTAGTAATTCATCGATAGTAATAGGAGTAATCTCTTCGTTTTCATCGTCGGAACTAATTTGAGGTGCATCTACATAAGGATGAGGTCTAACTACGTCAGGTTTTTTAAAAAAAGATTCATAGAAATCAGCTGTGATATTGCACATTTCCTGTGGACCATTAACTAATTTACCGTTGGAATCAATGATTCCGCGTAGAGAAGAAGTTGAAGGTTTCAGATGATTTTTGCATTTAAACCAAAATGCGTTAGCATCAGGTGATGAAGAATTACGATACTTAAGAGAAAGATCAAGTTTATTTGAAAAAAAGAATTTTAATTCTTTTTTAGCAACATTTCGGAGAGAGTTAATTGTTTTTCTAAGGTGTGGGCATTTTAATTTAAGTTGTCGAAAAGAAAGAGCTCGAATGTATGATAGGAATGATCTCAATTCAGGTGGAATAGCAGAACGATACTTATTCAAATCGAAATAAGTTGTGCATCTTAGCGAGAGAAGCGCTATAAATCGAACATATTCATCATATGAAGCCCAATCTGTAAGACTATTTATTTGTTTAGACCAAAATGAAAAAGTAAATTCTGTAAAAATTGAAAAGACTTTCCAATGAGTGTTTTTGCCTTTATGAGATTTATTCGAAGAGAAAGGAACGATCGATATTATTGGTTTATGATCACTCTTTGTTGCACCTTTATAACTTTGAATGTCAATATTTTTCCCATTTGTAAAGGCGTAGTCGATGTTTCTATCTGATCTTAATGAAGTTGGTCCGTCAGTAGTATAAGGAGCTAAGAAATGGCTATCTGCCCAAGATAAAAGTTCATCGGCTAAAGCATCATCTTTAAATAGATCTACGTTGAAATCGCCAAAAATAGTTGTATTATCCGTTATGAATGATGATAAATTAATCCATTTCCATGTTTTACTCTGAGGAGCATAAACTCCAAATAGACGAAGTGTTTTTTCGCCGTATATATCGACAATGCAAACATTCGGAATAGTACAGGGAATTCTTTTAAACCGGAGATTATTACCTATTAGTATAATTACGCCGCCATTGCTATTTTCGCCACGTTGATAGCATAGACTATAATTAGGGAATATTTTGTATAATGAAGAAAGATCAACCAAACCTGTTTCTAAGAGAATTAATATGTCAAATTTGTAGGAGTCATTGAGAAGGACAACTTCGTGCCATCTTAAATCAAGACTTCGAACATTGAAAGAAAGGACGTGAAGAGAAGAGACTACTTCATTTTCTATTGCAGGAGAATAATTATTCCAAAGAGAGAAACATGAACTAAGAGTTGAACAACTCTCCCATTCATCAAGGACTTCGCAAAACAAATTGAAATCAAATTTCGACAGACTTTCTTTAGCTTTACAAATAAAAAAATCGCGTTTACAAATTTGAGAAAAAGAAGAACACGAAAAAAAAGGTGTACTAAGCGGAGAGAGAGTCATTATGAAACTGAGTATTTACCGTCACGAATTTGTTGTATTTGCTTGAGATATTGATCGAGGTTTTGCTTGAAGGAAGAGTGAAATTCGGCGTCAACTAAGTTTGACATTTGTGGAATAATCATTTGAATAATATCAGATAACATTGGGATTAATAACTGTTCTGAGATGCTTTCTTGTCGTGTAATTTTTGATTTAAGAGAAGAACAATCGATAGAGAGATTTTTCGTTGTATCAGCAACAAAATTAAAATTTTGTTTAAGAATTTGGTCACTTTGTTCTTTTTCAATCATAAATCTTGTGAAGTTTTCGTATTTTGATGAAAGATTTTCAAGACCTGTTTTAATATCAGAGATCTTATTGATAAGGTCATTTAATTTGTTAATCATATCGTTGTTGGCAGTCGATTGTACAGTTTGTTGATTTCTATTGAACCAGTTAAATGGAGACAAAGAATTTGATGAATTGTTATTTGTAATAGATTGAGTTTTATTTGTTTGCAGAATTTTTTTCGTAAGTTCAGCACGATAGGCTTTGATAATAGGACAACTAGCCGAGGTAGACTTGTGATTAGAGCCACAGTGGGCACATTTGATAATGTTGGAACAATGATGTTGATTTGGATCATCAATAAGTTCACAACATGTTTTACATGTTGTTTTAATTTGTAAACAAGTATTACGAAAATGTCCTATACCGGCACATTTTGAACAGATAAGGACTTGAAATGGTGCAAGATATTCGTCTATTGAATAATAAATGTAATTAATTAGAATTCGTTTGTCATTTAATAGTTTTTCACGAGTGTTCAATGAAGTGAGTTCGATTTTAATCAATTTGATGTGTTTATCGAATTTGTTTTTTAAACGAACGACATTTTTGATGTCGGGATATTGAGATTTAATATCTGAACAAAATTCATCGAAATCAATATTTAAATCGACATCTTTAATAATTAAACTAAGTTGTGGTGGAATACGTGGAATTAAAGGTAACGAAAACGTAAGATTTTTAATCGTATTTGGCCAATTGTTTGTTTCTAATAGAAAACAAAATGAAGTGGCATTTTTGACATAGAGAAGATAATCTCGTTGTTGAATGCTATCTGATCGAGCTAAACGACAATGTAAGATTTCTAATGTTTTATGATGATTTTGTTGGCAAAATTTTTTGAGATCCTCAATGATAAATGAGGGTGACACGTTGTTTGAATTGAATCTAATTGTAAATGGTGGAAATGGAAATCTACTCAATGCAAAATTAGTAGATTCATTGGTGATAACGGTTGTTGAAATGAGTTGTGTCGTTGTACGTTGAAGATCATGATGAACAGGTGGTAAATTTGTTGATATCTGTTGCATTAGTGAAGGAAGGTGGATAATAGAATCAGCTGAAGGTGCACGAGGTGAAGGTGGAGCAGTGACAAGAACATCAGGAGATTCATCGAGAGCATTATCGGAGGCATTAGATGTCTCCATGTTTTGATGATTTAAAGACGGTTGGCCAATGTCGATAAACGTTTGGTCATTTTTTTTCTTTTTATTCGTTGTTGGAGATGACTTATCATTATCCTTCGATGATAAACCACGACGGATAGATGTCACGATGGAAGTAAGGTTAGGGTCTTTCGAGGTCTTGCCTCTTTTTCTTCCCATAATAAGGTCGAGTGAATGAAGTAATTTAATTAAATTACTTTGACAAAATAGGGAGACAACAAGAGAGAAATAAGAAAGAAAAATTAGTGAAAACCAAGGTTAAACACTAACAAAACACAAGAATGATTGTGAAAAGAAAGAAAGAAAAGTTATATATGTTAGAAGAAGAGAATACGTCTTATTCGTGGGTAGTGAAAGTTGTGAAATTCGTTCAAAGAAATTTCTTCTCCTTTTATACCTATCGTTCGTCCACCTTCATTTCTCTTCGAGCTGGTGCCCAGTCTCGATCAATCATTCGCATTACTGTCATTATTCTCTTTGATCTTTCAAATCGATATTTGTCTAAAATTTAATGTATTTGTTTCTCTTCCGTTCTCTTACTGTCGTCATTTTTAGCCTGTTCTTCCTATGCATTGTATTCTAACTTTCATTTTTCGTTACGCTTGATAAAAACAAGTAACGTTCATCGAGAGTCGATTCACTTGACCCTCGACTGAATGTGTTAGTGTGCGCACATATAAAAATTTGAATTAAAAACAATCGACTATACGTATATACATGTATATGATAAAGTTTCATCATACATCATATTGGGCAGCACCGCGTCGGTCGTCGGCGTCCCTACGGTCCGCCACTTCCGACACGCGCTGCCACATTTTTCGACTC
>Ga0209935_1002905_pt1 | contig 19157 bp, 22 predicted proteins | sample ThiBio_1000_plan_2_FD_183958 | JGI IMG/M metagenome (GOLD analysis project Ga0209935, IMG submission 183958) | Wastewater bioreactor microbial communities from Cape Town, South Africa - Thiocy_cont_1000_plan (SPAdes) | ecosystem: Engineered > Bioreactor > Thiocyanate-remediating >... | reverse complement strand
GATAGATAGATAGATAGATAGATAGATAGATAGATAGATAGATAGATAGATCACGATAGATAGATAGATAGATAGATAGATAGATAGATAGATAGATAGATAGATAGATAGATAGATAGATAGACAAACAGACACGATAGATCGATCACGGTAACGAACCTCTTCGAGCCGACGCGGTACTTGACGTTGGGGATGGTGATGAGCGACACGCGCAGGAGGTTGTGCAGCAGCAGCGTCAACAGGGCGTCGCGTATCTGGGTCTCGAGCATCGGCTTGCGATTCTTGGAGATGGTGCGCAAGGTAGCGAGACGCTCGACGGTCAATTCTTTGAGTAGCATCTCGTAGGTACACTCGGGAGTCAAGAGCAGTTGTTCACATACTCGCTGGGATGTGGGAGGGTGGAGAGTAGAGAGTATCGTGAGATAGTGATGTCGTATGGATCGATGGGTTGTGTGGTGTGTGGTACCTCGACTACATCGCCAAAGTGAAGCTTGACGATATAGAGAGCGAGTTCATCTTGTGGTAGCATGATAGATAGATCACGATGCCTCGATACCTCTGATATCGAGATATGGTGAGTGATTGATTGATTGAATCTGTGAGAGCGAGAGAGATGCGTGCGAGCAATGGACAGCAAACAACTGATCTCGATCTCGATCTCGATCTATCTCATCCGATATCTCTGACTGGCTTTGGAGGATGTACAGTACTCGATGTTTGATGGATGGGGCGATGGCTATGTATATTTACGGTACGTCGCGACATGAACACAATACGAGACGAAAGGAGCGTGTTGGATAGCGAGTGATAACTGATGGAATGTAAGAGATAGATGCCATACGAGCGATGGATAGGTGACGGATGAGGAGAGATTGCGTAGAAGCACAAGACATATCACGAACTGGAGAGCTAAGAAGTTTGCAAGGGTGATAGGAGCAGACTGGGACCGCGAGATCCACACACAGACACACAGACACATAGAATAGAGAGCGATCCTGCTGCTCCGTGATGGCAACAAAGATGAGAAAAGCAGCAAGAGTGAGAATGAATCATCTTGACGATGATGATAGAGTTGAGGAGAGTCATAGAAAGGTGAGAACAACAAACGTGAGAAGGACCGAGAGTGAAGCACAAAGAGAAAGCGAGAGAGAGAGAGAGCCCAAGAGAGGAGAGAGATAGATAACCAAGAGAATGCGATAGAATAGAGTAGAGGACACTAACTAATACCACGGGATCAAAACGTGTGTGATGAGAATGTAGATGCTCGCCACGAGAACCGAGATGATCATGATCGGGAAGCCCTGCTTGAAGAAGGTGTTGAACGAGATCGGATAGCCTTGCTGTTCGGCTAGACCGCATGCCACGACATTGGCCGAGGCGCCGATCAGAGTGCCGTTGCCACCCAAGCAAGTGCCGTACGCGAGCGACCAGATCAAGGGACCGATCGGCAGGGCCGACTGCTGCGAGAGAGCGACCACCACGGGCACCATGGCAGTGGTGTAGGGAATGTTGTCGATAAAGGCCGACACGATAGCCTAGAGAAAGATAGGTGCACGTTGGTGAGAATGAATCAACTTGTGGCATGGCGTGGCATGGCGTGGCATTCGAACGTACCGACACCCAAATGATCAACAAGCAACCGACGGCCAAGCGACCCTTACCTTGCGGTACGCTTCCGACGATGGCCGACACTTGGTCACCGACGAACTCGATCAGGCCCAGCTCCTCGAGGCCCTTCATCAAGACGAAGAGGCCGGCAAAGAAGATCAAGGTCGAGAGCTCGACCTTCTCGAGCACCTCCTCGACCTCGCGAATGCCCGACACGACGAGATGCACCATGGCACCGATGATGGCGATCCAGGCGAGCGAGAGCTCGACCTGCTCCTCGATCCACGAATGCAAGAAGAACATGATGACGACGCCCGTGAGCACGGTGAGCGAGCTGATGAACAGCGGACGATCATGGATTTGGTACTATGAGCGAGAACCGTGAATTAGTACTGCTGCAACTCACGTGGAGGAATGAGAGAGAGAGAGTGAGAGAGAGAGAGAGAGGAGGAATACTTACCTTCTCCTCGAGCTCAGCAATGTCGACGGTCTTGACCGAATCGTCCTCGGGAGCAGCAGCAAGGTCCTCGTTGAGGCGCTTGATGTAAGCCTCGAGTTGCTCGCGCACACGACGCTCCTCCTCGCCACCAGAGGGGTTGATCTTGGTGGCAGTTCGCTTCCAAAGGTCAATCTCCTTGTGCTTTCCGTGGTGCGGCTGTCGCTTCAACGAACGCTATTCCGTCATCAAGCACAGCCATGCATTGTCGTATCAATATCAAGTGAACCAACCTCCCTTCCTTCCATCCTTCCATTTCTCCTCAATATCTCGTACCCTGTTGAGGAAATACAAAAACACAAAGATCACAATGGCCACAATAAAGATGCCAGGTGCAACGTGCAACGTGAAGCTGCCAAAGTTGATCTCAGGGTACGCGGTAACGCGAGGGTCGTTGACGATGATAATGTTCGGAGGATCACCGATCGGCGTAGCTGTAAACGTTATAATCACACGTGGTTAGGTTCAGTTCTCTCTCTTTCTCTCTCTCTCTCTTCTCCTCTGATGTAAGAGTAACTACATACCAGTTCCTCCAATGTTAGAGAACATGACCTCAGCAATCAACAAAGGCTCCGGAGGCACGTCGATCACACGGCAGAGGCGAATGGTGACGGGCGTCAACAGCAGGATGGTGGTGACGTTGTCGAGGAAGGCCGACACGACGGCCGTAAAGACGCACAGAAGCACGGTGAGGTACCACAGGTTGCCGCGCGAAGCCTTGTAGGCCTTGACGGCCGAGTACTCGAAGAAGCCGGTGTTGGAGAAGATGCCGACCATGATCATCATGCCGAACAGCAAGCCGACAGTCTCAAAGTCGATCCACGAGATGACCTCGAAGAAGGTCGGGCGGGCGTGCACAACTGGTGTGTCGTGTATAGCAGACGGGAGATGATGGAGTTAAAGGCCAAGGCCAGCAAGATCACTGGATGGTGCGCGAGGCGACAAGAAGAACGACGTACTGCACAAAACTCCGATGCAAACGAACGAGCCGATCATGGCAGCGATGGTACGATGCATCAGCTCGAAGACGATCAAGACGTAGACGAACGCGAGGACCAACGCAGCCAACACCACTTGGTAGCGCACAATCGTGTAAATGTCACGATAGTGGAACGTGAGGCCGAGCGGGTTCTGGGCGTTGGTGGTAATGTAGAATCGCCACGCAGTGAAGCGATCATACTCGGGTTGGTCCATGAAGAAATCGTGGCAGATCTCAGCCAACTCGTTCTTGGTATCGGCCGTCTACTCGAACGAAGCGCGAGTGAGTCATACAATCATCAATCCAACGCGAACACAACACACGCGCGCGCATACAAGGTTGGGGCACCACCAACATACCTGATTCCATGACTGCACTTGAACCCATGGAGCATTTTCACCTCGTTGACCTTGGACGTTGATGGTGACTATGGTAGGCAAGGGAAAGTGCGCCGTGTCGGCGGCTTGGATCGATAGCAGAGTCTCGAGCACCGGACGAGATGGGGCGAAATACGCTGACTCAATGTAAAGGTCCGAGGGTTAAGGATATCGAGCGAGTGAAGCATTATGAGCCACGTGTGAGTGAGATTCACGCACACCATCACAGACACAGACACCATCAAAAATAAGACACCAAAGAGGATATCAATGGATGATCGTAAGAGACGGCAGCGAGGTTGTGACCGGCGTGCTCCTCCTTCTTGAGCGAGAAGACGATGGCGGCGGCGAGCAAGAAGGCCAGGATCAAGAAGATCTTGATGCGCTCGAATGTGACGACGTCGACGATGCGCGAGTACCACGGCAGCTGGTCGTAGTTCTTCTTGACCGGCGCATCGGTTGCGAGCAGGCTCGCACTCTCATCGACCACCGTCGGTGATTGATGGCTGTTGTGGTGTCCGCGATGGGCCATGGTGCAGATAGAGACCGAGAGTCGAGAGTCGAGAGTGAACTACGTTGGTGGATCAGACGCAGCGAGGGAGAGAGAGAGGGAATGAATACACACACAACGAGTGAGTAGGAGAGCTAGATATACGAGTGAACACGAGAGGAGATGTGGGTGGCTTTTGGCTTTTGGCTAGCGAGGGCGTGGGAGAGTGAGGCACGCGGATAGAAGCTACAACTGCGCGCACGTGTGTATGGAGGGAGAGCACGAGCGTATCTATCGATCTATCGATCTATCGATCTATGCTATTGGTGTGTGTCATTGATCTCACTGATCGTTGCTCGATTGACATTTGAGGAGTCACCACAAGATCGACAGCGAGGCGAGAGCGAGAGAGCACACACACACGCGAGGCCAAGGGTGAAGCCAAGCTCTCTGTCCCCATCTATCTCGATCTCGATGCGTGCGTGTGCCAAAGCGCGAGACGTACCAAACGCCACGTCAGTTGCTCGCTCAGGTTCCTCTCTCTGCTCTCAAGGTAAGCAAGCAAGCAAGGAAGAGACCTTGGTTCTAACTACTACCAACGGAGGTGGAGCAGCAAGAGAGACACACACAGGCACTCGAAGGAAAGGAGGCCTCTCTCTCGTGTGTGTATCGAGTGAGAGAGTGAGTGGGTGTTGTTGGTCTGAGAGAGAAGGAGAGGAAAGACGAAGCTGAAGAAGGCGCTGCTGCTGCCTCTGTGTCTCTCTCTCTCTGAGGACCGAGTGTGCCGTTGCTTGTTTAACCGACGTAAGGTCCCTCATAAGCCCACCAATCCCAACTTGCGTGATAAATCGACAAAAATCGACAAAATTCGTGTAAGGAAGCATGTGAGCTTGTTATGCGTTGATGTATGGTGCGCCTGAGGATCTTGCTCGTCTACCAGTGTTGCTGCTTGTTTGTTGTCTGTTGCTCTCACATCATCAATACCATCAACTCCCACCCTCCCCTCTCATCACCTTACCTTTCACCTGTCGGTGATAGCGTGCGTGCGTGTGCGTGTGCGTGTGTACGTGAGTGTGCGGTGATTCGATGGAGGAGCTCGAGAGGTTGCAGTATCTGTCGCTCGTCTCCAAGATCTGCAAGGAATGCGAGAACCATCTGGGTTACTCGGACAAGGTGCTGGCCGAGTTCTTCATCGAGGCCTCGAAGGAGCACACGAACGCCGATGAGTACTACGCGGCGTTGGCGGCCGAGGATCCCGAGCTACCCGAGGTATTCGTCAAGAACCTCTATGGCGTCATTCGACGCATGTCGCACGCCACGACCTCCGAGTCAGGCACGGCGCTCTCGGACCGCGCTGCGCAGATCACGGCCGCAGCCGCCGAGCGCGAGCGCTCCGAGCTCGCTCGTATGTTCCCGGGCCTAGCGCTCCCGAACAAGGTCGAGCCTCCACTTCGACCTGGAGAGTCCCGCGTCGATCTCTCGTCAACTGCAGCAGCATCATCGTCGTCATCGTCGTCTGCTCCGTTCGAGCAGGTGCGCGTCAAGGACGAACCAACATCGGATTATGAGGATGGAGCCAAGTACGATATTGGTCGTGCTGCTCGTCGTCGACCTGAGCAAAGTGATCGTGATCGAGATCGAGATCGAGACTACCGAGATCGAGACCGTGACCGTGATCGTGATCGTGATCGAGATCGAGATCGAGATCGTGACTACCGAGATCGAGAACATCGTAGTCGAGATCGAGACTATCCAGAGAAAGATCGAGAATCCAGAGACCTACGAGATTCACGAGATTCACGAGATTCACGAGATTCACGATCAAGTCGAATCGATGATGTACCAATCTTATACAAGATCTACGACGGCAAAGTATCGGGCACAATGGACTTTGGATGTTTTGTACAGTTGGAAGGCGTTCGAGGCAAGCATGAAGGCTTGGTTCATGTATCGCAAATTCGCAAGGAGGGCCGTATCACGAGTGCCTCGGAGGTCGTGAAGCGTGGCCAGCACGTCAAGGTCAAGGTTCTTTCGATCGCCGGCAAGAAGATTAGTCTCTCGATGCGCGACGTCGACCAAGTGACTGGCGAGGATCTGGCACCGATTCGAACGGCGCCGTTGCTGTCGGCGCAAGATGAGTTCCGCTCGAATCCCTCGCGACCGGCCGGTGGATGGGGCAACATCGACTCGGACCTCGGAGCCGTTCCAGTGATTGACGACGGCGACGCAGGCAACGGCGCTCGACGCAATGCGGCGAGTGCCACTGCACGCCGCCCGATCAAGCGGCTGACGTCTCCCGAGCAATGGGAGGAGAAGCAACTGATTGCGTCGGGCGTGATGGACGTTCGCGACCGCGCCGAGTTCGACGAGGAGGTCGGACTGCAAGCGCACTCGGACACGGAGGAGGACTTTGAGGTGGAGCTGAACGACGAGGAGCCGGTGTTTCTGCGTGGCCAGACGTCGATCGTGCAAGAGCTGTCGCCGATCAAGGTCGTGCGCAATCCCGAGGGCACACTGCAACGCGCGGCCATGACGCAATCGGCGCTCTCGAAGGAGCGACGCGAGTTGCGCGAGGAGCAACGCAACCAGGCGCTCGACTCGATTCCCAAGGATCTCAACCGGCCGTGGGAGGATCCGTTGCCCGAGCCGGGTGAGCGTCACGTGGCGCAGGAGCTGCGCGGTATCGGACAGCCCGTGTTCGAGATGCCCGAGTGGAAGACGGCGGCTCTCGGCAAGGGCACGCGGTTCGGCAAGCAGACGACGCAGAGCATCACGGAGGAGCGCGAGGGCCTGCCAATCTTTAAGCTGCGCAACGAGCTGCTGAACGCCATTCACGACAACCAGATGCTGGTGGTGGTGGGCGAGACGGGCTCGGGCAAGACGACGCAGATGCCGCAGTACCTGGCCGAGGCGGGCTACACGTCGCGCGGCAAGGTGGCGTGCACGCAACCTCGCCGAGTGGCAGCCATGTCGGTGGCGAAGCGCGTCGCCGAGGAGTACGGTTGCCGACTGGGCCAGGAGGTCGGATACTCGATTCGCTTCGAGGACTGCACGAGTCCCGAGACGTGCATCAAGTACATGACGGACGGCATGTTGTTGCGCGAGTGCCTCATCGACCCGGACCTCACGGCCTACTCGGTCGTCATGCTGGACGAGGCGCACGAGCGCACGATCCACACCGACGTGCTGATGGGCCTCCTGAAGGAGGCGTGCAAGCGCCGACCGGACCTCAAGCTGATCGTGACGTCGGCGACGCTCGACGCCACCAAGTTCTCGGCGTACTTTAACAACTGCCCGATCTTTACGATCCTCGGTCGCTCGTTCGCGGTCGAGATCCTCTACACCAAGGAGCCCGAGACCGACTACCTCGACGCGGCCCTCATCACCGTGATGCAGATTCATCTCTCGGAGCCGCAGGGCGACATTCTGGTCTTCCTCACGGGCCAGGAGGAGATTGACACCTCGTGCCAGATACTCTACGAGCGCATGAAGTCGCTCGGGCCGCTGGTGCCCGAGCTCATCATTCTGCCAGTGTACAGTGCGCTGCCGAGCGAGATGCAGAGCCGCATCTTTGACCCGGCGCCGCCGGGCGCGCGCAAGTGCATCGTCGCCACCAACATTGCCGAGACCTCGTTGACGATCGACGGCATCTACTACGTGGTCGACCCGGGCTTCTGCAAGCAGAACTGCTACAACCCGCGCATCGGCATGGACTCGCTCGTCGTCGTGCCAATCTCGCAGGCGCAGGCGCAGCAGCGCGCCGGTCGCGCCGGACGCACGGGTCCCGGCAAGTGCTATCGCCTGTACACCGAGGCCGCCTTCCGCAACGAGATGCACCCGACGACGGTGCCCGAGATTCAGCGCGCCAACCTCGGCAACACGGTGCTGATGCTCAAGGCCATGGGCATCAACGACCTGCTGCACTTTGACTTTATGGACCCGCCGCCGGTGCAGACCATGATCGCCGCCATGGAGGGCCTGTACACGCTCGGAGCACTGGACGACGAGGGCCTCCTGACGCGCCTCGGCCGCAAGATGGCCGAGTTCCCGCTCGAGCCGCCGCTCTCCAAGATGCTCATCACCTCGGTGCAGATGGGCTGCTCGGACGAGATCCTCACCATCGTCGCCATGCTCTCGGTGCAGAACGTCTTTTATCGACCCAAGGAGAAGCAGTCGCAGGCCGACCAGAAGAAGGCCAAGTTCTTCCAGGCCGAGGGCGACCACCTCACGATGCTCGCCGTCTACCAGGCGTGGAAGGCGAGCAAGTTCTCGAACGCATGGTGCTTTGAGAACTTTATCCAGGCGCGCGCCATGCGCCGCGCCCAGGACGTGCGCAAGCAGCTGCTGCAGATCATGGACCGCTACAAGCTCGACATTGTCTCGTGCGGCAAGAACTACAACAAGATACGCAAGTGCATCTGCAGCGGCTACTTTCGAAACGCCGCCAAGAAGGACCCGCAGGAGGGCTACAAGACACTCGTCGACGGACAGACCGTCTACATTCATCCCGGAAGCGCGCTCTTCAACAAGGGCCCCGACTGGGTCATCTACCACGAACTCGTCATGACCACCAAGGAGTACATGCGAGAGGTGCTCCAGATCGACCCCGCATGGCTGCCGGAACTCGCGCCAAAGTTCTTCAAGTCCTCCGATCCATCCAAGCTCACCAAGCGAAAGCGACAAGAAAAGATCGAGCCACTCTTTGACAAGTATCGAGATCCAAACGAGTGGCGTCTATCAAAGAGAATGCGACGTCGTTAGTACACAAGAAGGAGTGGTAGTAGTACCTTGGATTTTTGTTGTCGATCAGGTAGCAATTATTGTATCAAACGAGAAGAATCATCAATACACAAGCAATACACAGGCAAGAGCAAGAGACACGCGAAGGAAACCGAAAGGACGAAACTCTTCCTCGAACCTAGTTCTTCCACGAAACAATTTGTTACTATTCCCTCTCCCTCTGCCGTTGATCGCTCGTCATTCGCTTCGTGTCTCTCTCGCCTCTGCCACCAAGCTTCACTACATCATCAACAACAACAACAACACCACCACAAGATGCGCTTCAAAACCAAATGCTTCGAACCTGCGCTCTTTCTGCGTGCGTAAAACAAGCAAGCAAGCAAGAGATTCGCATCATCGCGTGCTGACCTTCCGTGCAGGCTTCGTTCAGACGTTCGAGAAGATCCACAAACAAGCGGCCTTGATGCTGTCTCCCACACAGATTCGACTCGTGCGCAAGACCGACTCACAAGACGATCTGCAAGTCTTCTCGGGCATGGGTGTCGTATGTCGCAAACCCATTCATTCAAGATGCATTGAACTGATCGAGTATCACGCCTTGCGCATAGAACATGGTCTTTGAGGATTACCACATTGAGAGCCAGAACAACAACATGATCGGGTTCGAGATCAATCTCGAGAACCTCGTACGAGCACTCAAGTCGGCCCAGAACGTGCCCGACACGCAGATCAAGCTCACCAAGAAGGCCGGGCAACCGGTGCTGAGCTTCTGCATGGAGATGGTTCGCGTACGTGCGAGTGTGTGTGAGACGCTTGCTCGCCTTGAGATGGGGTTATGGCTCACGTACTCGTACACCAGCCCACGCAATCGATGGCAGTCGTGCAGGACATTCCTGTGACGATGATGACGGCGGCACAGCAAGCCGTGCTCGTCGAACCCGACATGCCTGATCCCACTGTATGGCCTTCCACCAATCGAACTCGAGAGACTCCTTCACGCCGTGCTAATGTGGTTGTTTCGCCTCGTAGGTGTATATCTTGATGCCCCGCTTGGTGAACGTGAGCCGCGTGATGGAGCGCCTCAAGAACATGTCCGACAAGGTCACGATCCACGCCAACATGAACGGCTGCCTTCGCTTCCAGATCAAGACCGAGACCCTCACGCTCGATACCTTCTACAATGGACTCGAGCACCCACAGATTCGTGCGTCACTTGCTCCCTCATTTCGAATCACTCGGTGCATTGGAGACTGACCGCGCTGCCACCACAGAGGGCAAGGATCCTCCAAAGCTCGACGAGAGTGTTCGCGCGTCTGCCAAGGTCAGCATCAAGCGATTCGCGCGGTGTTTGCACTCGCAGATCGTCGGCCCAAGCAACGTGATTCTGTGTATCGTCGAGGGCCGCGTACTGATGATACACGTATTGCTCGAGGAGTTGTTCTTGACGTACTTTGTGCCAGTGCTCCCTGATGACGATGACGAGTAACACTTCTCTCTCTTGAGAGAAGGATCGATCTATCTCCATCTGTTTGTCTATCTACTTGTCCATCTCTGTCACTCGCTCACCATTGTCTAAGACTTTCCATCCAATCCCCCAATCTAGTCAAATGAATGCGCCATTCCTTTGCGATGTAGATAGCGCAGTACAATACACCAGTAACGAGCCGGCTGTTGGCTCAGAAAGCCTTCTTGGCTGCTGCGTCAGGCGCGGCCTGCGCAGGAGCCAGCACAAACGTGTGGCTCAAGTGGATCTGGAGCGCCATCGCATAGCCGATCGTGGCGATGATGGCTGCCGCTCCCGTGAAGCTGCTGGCTCCCCACACGTAGCTGATCGAATGCAACCGATCGTCAGCACCGGCAGACGACACACACGAGTCGATCTCTCCCTCCCTCTTCTCCATGCGCGTACCAAGAAGTGCCAGCCCAGATGGCGGTCCACAGACACGCCGTGCCTGCGAGGAACGGCTTGGCCGGCATGCCGTGACTTCCGAACCACCAGAACAAGCAGCCAGGCATCATGCATGCCCAGAGCAACGTCAGAGCTCGCACCATGTAGATGTACCACTGGTGGTCGTTAAAGTCGGCCTCGAACATGTCCTCGGGATCGAGCACTCCCTCGTGCAGCAGGCCGAGATGGTAGCCGTTCGACATGACGGCGGCCTCGATCTCGCCCGACTTGGCGAGCGTGCCCACGGCGCTCACGTGAGTGGGCTCCATCACTTGGAAGTGCACGCGGATGTCGCCTGCGTTACACACGCTGAACAGATCGCCCAGCTGGTAGTCGAGCAGCGTGGCTTCGGCAGCCTGGCCCATGGCAAGACCCACTCGCTCCCAGATCGAAGGATCGTAGGCACTGTAGAACCAACCGCCACCAATGTATCGAAAGTTGTTGGCCGTCGCTGCCACGCTCATTTGAGATCGCTGTGGAATCCATCCATTCATCCGTCCATCAATCAGATGGGCACTGTACACTCAATCGATCAAGCCATCGAATGCACGAACCTGCTGTTGCTCCAGAGTCAGGTGCAATTGCTTCCACGGGGCTCGCATCGACTCGATCATCGGCCTCGAAACATGGTACGCGTCGAATCGTGCACCGGTGGCCGAGTAGCTCATCGAAGGCGCGGGGTCTCGTTGCGGATTGTGATGCGCGAACGGCTGATCGAACAACAACGACGGATGGCGAATCGAATGCCAGCCCTTGATGTAGTAGTAGGTTCGCGTGGTGGTCTCGCTGTCGTCACTGTGTTTGACCGTATGGGTTGTGGAATGCTCGACCCCTGTCGATGGATCAAATGACGATCGAATATTGGAATCGATGGATCGAATCAATGAATTGGACGACGATTCACGAGCGAGAGAGAATGAATGAATGAATCTTGCAAGATGCAACGAGCTCGTACATTGGCAATACTCGGTGACACGTCGCAAACGAAGCGTGTTGCTCGATGTGTAGACCTCAAAGTCCGCATCGACGAGTGATTGGTCGGCGATCGGGGCTCCACTCGAGCTCACGTGAACCTACTCGAACCCAACCAATCGGAATGAATCAATCTCCGTCAAACGAGGCGCCGAGCCGTTCGTTGGTTTGATGAGAGATGCTTCTCAGTACCAATCGGTTGACTGCGTGATAGGGAGGGCTCTGAGCTCCAGGAGTCAAGCGAACGACCGATTGCGTGGCCTCGGTGAAGGCCTCGCTCTTGGCTCGCTTGAGCACCTCGGCCTCGAAGGCCTGGTACGGTCCGGCCCACGTCATGATGCCGACCAAGAGAGCGAACAACAGCCAGAGAAACCAGTTGCACTCGGCTGAGGCGCCGACGCCAGGTCGGCGATGGTAGACCACCGTGCGTCCGACTCGCATTGTTAAGAGAGAGAGAGAGAGAGTGAGTGGTGTGAGAGGCGAGGCGAACAACGAAATGATGAGAGCGATGATGTGGCAGATATCAATATCTCTCTCTCGCCCGTAGTGCGCCACCTTCTTGGAACACCGACCACCGAACGAGGGAGATATTATCGGTGTCGTTCGTACTCATCATCAACCAATAAATATCTCTCACTTCGGGCCACATTGGCCTATCGTATCTCGTATCTCGAACCCTCATATGCCGATATCGAGGCTGCTTGCTGTTCTTAACTGAAGCGCGAGCTCCCTTCCCTTCGTGTTCTGCGCTTCTTCTTGTCGTCGCCTTGTCGCTACCGCATCTCTCTCTCTCTCTCTCTCTCTCTCTCTCTCTCTCGCTCAAATGGCAAACAAGGCGGCAGTGGAAGCTATCACTCGAGCGTACCGTACGATTCTGTCGACCTCCAGTGCCGAGAGAGATGGATATTCGGTCGAGTTGGTGGACGATTCGCTCTTCCGATGGCGCGTCAAGCTCGATCACTTCGACCCGACGTGCCAGCTCTTCCAGGACCTCTTCCTCTACGAATCTGCCACCGGGTACGCGTGGTTCTTCGTGCTAGCATTCAACCCACCAACCAACCTACCAGCCATGCAACAAATTGAGTGGATGGGCGAATGCTACATTGCCTGTATCTTTGTAATACTCGCGAGAATCCGAGCTCATCGTCCAAGCCTTGCGCAGACGCGACCATGTGATGCTCGAGGTTCAATTCCCCCAGGACTTTCCAGCCAGTCCCCCATTCTTTCGAGTGGTATATCCGCGATTCCACCAGTGGACAGGTACGGCTGGCAATCCTCCCTGGTTGATGCCACTCGAACTCGAACTCAAACTCGAACTCGAACTCCCTCCTCCCAGGCCACATTACTCTCGGCGGTTCGATCTGCATCAAAGATCTCACTCGTTCCGGCTGGAATCCCGAGTACGACATCTCATGCTTCATCGTCATGGTGCGTAACACGCTACTCGAAGGCGGTGCGCTGCTCAACATGGACGATCTCTCCGAGTACTCGGAGGCTGAGGCGCAAGAGGCCTTCCGCCGAGTGGCGTCGGCACATGGCTGGCAGGCCTAACTGCGCGCCAGCCCGCGCGAGACCCCCGCTGGCTAAAAGCAGCAACAGCAGCAAGGCGAGTAGGATCGATAGTGATGACGCGTAGTTTTGTACATATAAAGATCCTATCGGTGCTATCGATCGAGCCATCTCGATGGCGTATAAAAGATCCAAACTCATGATCCTATCACGTAGATGTGCGACTAATAACTGCGTGCTCGTTCACTCGTATTGCTCCATATCGATACTGACGGCTGCTTGCTTGCGTTTGACCTTCTTGGGCGCCGAGGCCTTGGCAGCGGCCGCTTGCGACTTGGCTTGCATCTCGCGCAGTGCATCCTCTGCACTCACACTCACCGAATGAGCCATCATCATCCATTGCGAGAAGCACGATTGCGAGATACTCAAACGTACCGAGTTGTGAGCGGAGCGCAGGTGTGAGAGCGTTGGTTTGCGTGCGGAATCCGACCGTATCGCTCGCAGCCAACCGCAGCAGTACTTGCAATGCAAACTCGCGCGTCGACGCGGGAGTCGCCTTGCCCAGCAGAAACACAAACGTCGGAATGATGATTTGCAACATCAACGAGCCTATCGATCGGTCAACATCCATCCATCAGTCGAGCACTCCCAAGCAACCAAATCTCGGCGTCTACGTGGACGTACGATGTTCCTCAGGTGCGATCGAATGCGCCAATACCAACAAGCGCGTCAGCTCACCAAGCAACACCTCGTCCTGCGCTGGTCGTTGCACCACGAGTACCAACGACTCGCCGACCTCCTGCAAGTAGAGCGACGCCAGTATCGATGCCGAGGTGCTGCTCGAGGCCTTCTCGAGAATCGTGCTCATGGCACTCACGGCCACACGTTGCGTCTACAAGCGATCGATCCACATCTCTCCGTTCAGAAGGCCTCCATGTTGCGGATCGTGCCCGCGCGTGCCTATTCTCGACGTACCGCAACATCGGTGCCCAACAAGGACTCTTTGAACAAACTCTGGCAACGAGAGTGCAGCTGTGCACACGGTACACAATGCGTGAGACCCGACAGCAACGGAGCCACTCCAATGATCGCCTTGCGCTTCATCGGTCCCTTACTGCTCGCGAATCAAGCAACCGTGAGTTTCAGTTCGAGTTCGAGTTGTTCTTCTCGTTGTTCTAACGTTACACGTACGCTTGTTCGAGGAGTGTAAAGATGCCACTGTGAAGCACTCGCTCCCACGCCGCATCTCCCGGAGCAATGGCCGTAATGTGTGCGAGAACATCGCAAACCGTGGGCAGTACCGATTCGGGTGCTGCTTCGAGCGCTCGAATCGTGATCAACAACATCACAGGGCCGTACACCATGCGCAGCGATGGCACGGCGGCGACATGTGCCGACAGCACCTTGAGCGACTGCAACGAGAGCTCGATCGTCTCCAACGCATGCGGCGCCTGCAAGTTCGAGTTCGGTACCAGATTCGCGAGTACGAGGTGAAGCGACAACGTGCATGCCTCGAGCACACCATAGAACGTGTCTTGGCAACGTCGCTTGGCAAACTCGTCTCTGCAGCACGATCACACCACAAATGAATATGCAGCACGCGCGCTGGCGAGCGAGGCGAGCGCAGCGCGGTGCCATACCGATCATTCGAAAAGTACGAGAGTAGCAGATTGGTGACTAGACGCAGTGCCACTCGAGCAACCGCAAACTTGACGACCGGCAGACCGATCTGCGCCTGCAGAGCGAGCATGTTGGCCAATTCCGACATGGTGTCGAACTCGCACGAGAACGACGGCAGCGAGAGGAAGCGCTGCGACATGAGCTTGGCACACGCGTCGAGAAACTCGACCACCGTCTCGGCATCGCCATTGATGACGCATCGCATGCACAGACCCAGCATCAAAAAGTAGTCGTCATCGCGGTTGGGCTCCGATAGCGGCTGTGCCGTGCGTGGAGTAGATGTATCGTCTCCCTTGCCGTCACCCTCGGGCTCCTCTGCGCGTTTGCTCTCGAGTCGGTGTGCCGTCCAGTAGTCAGTATCGACCAACGATGCCGCAGCAAGCAGAGCCTAAATCTCTCCAGGTCAGCCATCAAGTCATACACAAACAAATCATCCAATGTCATGTGATGTTGTGTGATGATCGATTGAGATACCTTGGGAAGAGCATCAGTGTAGTACTCGAGAACCGAAGTTGCAGAGGCAGCAGTGTAGAAATGGCCATGGAACGACTTGATGGGAGTCGAAGATGGCGTCGTAAGTGTCGAGTAGTCACGCAAGATGGCGATCCAATGTGATAACAGTGTAGGCATGAACCTGTATGAGAGTGCAGGCCAAGCTCGTCAGTCTCTCTCTCATTTTCGTCAATCAAGACAAGATAGAATCAGTCGTACGGTTCGAGAGTCGAAGCCAACGCACTATCGACAGCACTCGTTTGAGTCGAGAGCTCAGCAAGACCACCGAGCAACGCAATCTGCACCAAGGTCGCAGCACGTTCACTGTACGATGGATAGGAAATGTCTTGGAGATGCTCGATTCGATCGGTCAACAAGCGCATGACCTTGCGCAAGACGCTAGAGCATTCAAGATTGACTCAGTTAGGCCTCGTGTAACCTCTTGCGCCTCGTAGTTCGATGCGCGAGTCGTACCCGACGTCAGTAGTGAGGTTCTTGGAGACGAACAACACTACCACCTCACACGCAGCGGCCGTGAGAGAGGGCGGTGCATCCTTGTCGAATGCAGGTCGTAGCGCCGCTGCAATCTGTGCCGAGTAGATCTCCAGCAGTGGATGGCCCTCAAAGTCAGGGTCCATCGAGTGTGCGAAGCGTTCGATCACGTCCTTGAGCACGCTGACACCGACCGGGCGCAAGGCGTTGATGGCCGACGTGGCACCGTTGAACGAGATGCTCACCAAGTCGTGCAGCAACAACACCAAGTAGTCGTTCTGGCTGCCGGCTTGCTCGCGCTCCTTGAGCTTGCGTGCGAGCGCCAGATCAAAGTGCTCGCGCTTGTCCGAGCGCACGCCAGCCAGGATGCGCTTGATGCACTCCATGCAAAAGACTCGCGTGCGCCAGCGCGGAATGAAGGTGCCGTCGTCCTCGATCTCGACCGGCTGTGTGAGAGCGCCGCCAGCGGCATCGTCCTCGTCCTCGTCCTCCTCGGGCTCCTTCTCGGTTCCGTCCTTGCTCGCGGCGCCGGCCGTGGCACTGCCACGCGTCGTAGCCGAGATGATGCGCTTAAAGATCTCGAGCCAGCGCGCTGGACTCGTGGGCGCAAGCTGATCGACCAAGGTCGTGATCAACAACTCGATCTCGCTACGCAACGACACGTCACGCTCCTTGTCGAGCATCAACAACAGCTCGTCCTCGATGCCGTCTTGGCTCACGGCCGTCGGCGCAATCTGCGCAAACTGGCGCACGCACTGCAAGGCCGCCGATCGAATCGTAATGTGAGGCGACGTGAACTTGGCACGAAGGAACGGCAATGACTCGGCGGGTTGGACAGTGTGTGGCGCAAACAGCGCCAACATTTGCATAAAGTGGATGCTCTCAAGTTGTACGGCGGGGTTATTGTTGGCCAGAAGCTATCGATGTTATTGCATGTTGGTGAGCATATGCAGAGAGATTGAGAGATGGGGAGAGAGAGACGCATACATGATTGGCGATCGATTTGCATCGACGGAGTGTTTGGCCAGTCTCATCGAGCTCAGGTCCAAGGACAGCAATCGTCGAGTTGACGACGCGTCCGAGACACTGATAGCTTCCGACAGTCAAGCACGACTTGGACAAGAGCAACGAGTGCATCAACGAGAGTGTCGGATTGGCGAATGGCGCGAATGCCAAACCCACTGTCTCGATCGTCAGCCACCTTGAAAGAGAACGAGAGAACGAGAGAGAGAGAGAGATTGCCGATGAGTTAGCTAGAGAACATCACTGAACCACCTACAACTCGGTACATACATTCCATGAAGCGCCCACACTTGCGTTACAGGCGAGGTGTCCTTTGCAAGTACGTGCAACACCGACACGGTCATTGGAACTTGAGCTTGCGCCCTGGTTCCGGCCATGCGGTGGATGCAACCAAGAAGGAATGCACCACCGGCTCGCGCGTTGGCATCGCTGTCTTGCGACTGCAAGCTACCGGTGATCGACGAGATGATCGAGTTCGTGTACTGCTCGCCTTGAATGTTACAAAGCATAGCAATGCACTCGGCTGCCGCTCGTCGAATGCCCGAATTCTCGTACGAGAGATAGGACTACACAAATGTACCCGAAACAAAGGAGCTCATTCAGCCGTTTGTATGAGAGTGTGTTTGTATGAGTGTTGGTGCAGTACCTGAAAGAATTGATGCAACAAGGTCAAGAAGGGTCCTGCGCTGAAGCTCTTTCGCTGTTGCGTCATGAGCTGCAACGTGCGCAGATAGGCACAGAACACATTCTGCAACACGTTCTGTTGATGGTGCGCATGCAAACTCGCGGTCGCGGCGTTCTTGATGGCGCCGACAAAGAACTCGACCACCGACTGGCGCACTTTGGGGTTCTTGGACAGGAACGCCACCGGGAAGATCTCCATGAAGGCGTCGAGCACACGCACCGAGGTCGGAAACGAGCTCGCCAGCAGCAGCTGTGGGTCCTTGGACCAGATGACGGTCGCATCGTGGAGAACGATGCCTGGCGAGGTGGTCAGACGCTCGTCCTTGCGCTGTTGCTCTTGACCCCATGGGCCAAGCACGCTATCGGTCGACTCGTGCAACGTGGTACGGAAGGTCGATGTCGAAGCGCCACGCGTGAACTCGCTCGCAGCCCACTTGAGCAGCTGGTTGTACGAGGCACTGCAAGCGCTCTATGATCACGTCCCATCGTAGAGTGAGTTCCAAGCAGAGAGTATATGTGTGCGTGTGTGCGGTAGAAAGATTGGAGACATACCTCGGGGAGCGACTTGAAAGCATACAACAAATGGATCTTGAAGACGTTGATGAGATCGATAGTCGATGCTTGGTAGGAAGAGATGGACGACGACAAGCCGAGCACTAGCTTGAGGATGTTGTCTAGACCTCGGCCAAGAACCGTCGCGACCGTGACGGCACTTCCAGCTGCTGCTGGAGGTGTGGAGGTCGCAGCGGCGCCAGCCTGGTCCGACGAGGTGGCAATCTCGGTCGAGAGGAGCGAGCGATTGTGCGTGGCAAACGCCGATACGGCAGCCAGCATGTAGGTCTTGGTGCGGCACAACACGACGACGTTGCGCTCGGTGGTCGGTGGCGCAGCCGACTCGTTCATCGCTTGCGCAAAGAGACTCACGAGGTCGGTGAGCTTCCGCTCGACCCAGAAGGTCGGTCCGAGCTCCATCAGCGCCGAGATCATGGCCCACGCTGACTCGGTTCGCGCAACAGCCACTCCAGCGTTGGTGTTCGCATCGACTGCGACGAGGCGCTTGGCGGTCTTGAGCGCAAACTTGGTGAGCTGGCTCGGCACGCCAAGCTCGCAACTCGGTACGATCGCGAGCAGTCCCGCGACGCCGAACGAGCTTCCTTGCAGCGGGCCCAAGTGCAACTTGACCTCCTCGGGCTTGCACGACGACAACTCGGCATACTCCATCGTGGCGCTGTTGAGGAAGGCGCGCAACATCGAGGCGTGCTTGTCGGGCACGGCAGTCGCCAAACAACGCAAGCAAATGGCCGCCATCATCTAACGATTGGACTTTGGTAAGCCACCTGGCTGCGCGAGTGTGTGTGAAGGAGAGGGAGATACACATACACGAACGCTGGTTGACGAGTGCGACAACAAGTTACCCAATGGAGTCTCGACGACACTCCATAACAACGAGGCTCCTTGCCCAAGATCGAGAAAGAGCGAGCTACACATGAGTGAGTGAGTGAGTGAACGGAGAGGATCAATAATCGATTGCAATTGGACTGAGTGGAAGTGGGAATGGGATACCCGAGCTGTCGCAGAGCAACGATCAAGACGTATTCGTTGCAGGTTCGCTTGGCGAGTTCGGCAGTGAGCAGCTTGGCCATCTTCTTCTGGCCCTCCTCACCCAG
>Ga0209935_1002899_pt1 | contig 19229 bp, 32 predicted proteins | sample ThiBio_1000_plan_2_FD_183958 | JGI IMG/M metagenome (GOLD analysis project Ga0209935, IMG submission 183958) | Wastewater bioreactor microbial communities from Cape Town, South Africa - Thiocy_cont_1000_plan (SPAdes) | ecosystem: Engineered > Bioreactor > Thiocyanate-remediating >... | reverse complement strand
GATTGATTGATTGATTGATTGATTGATTGATTGATTGATTGATTGATTGATTGATTGATTGATTGATTGATTGATTGATTGATTGATTGATTGATTGATTGATTGATTGATTGATTGATTCTTGGTTTCGTATTCTCATTTCTCGTTTGTTGGTGTCGTTTCGGTTTTACATTTGGTATTTGTGCTTGCTTGGTTGTAAATGAATAGAGGAATGATTTGCATTGGAATCCTTGTGGTGATGACATCAACGTATCGATCGTGCACTAACTACATACATACACACGCACACACATATATATTGAATGGCCAACCGCTCGCCTTGAGCAGTTGCATATCTAAGCTGCACACGCGACAACTATGGGGCTCACTTCTCGCCAGTATCGTCGCTGTGCTCGAGTTCGCTCTCGGGATGGTATGGCACCAGGTAGCTGCTCGGAATGTATCCCGCTGTGCCTCCTCGGCCACCATGAACCACATACCACCAGTCGGCATTGTCGCGCTCGAGCACCGCAACGACATCGCCGGCCGTCGCACTCATCTCGCCGTCGGTCGCCGCTGCAAAGTCCCAAAGCACACAGTACAAAGGATGGCCTTCGCCGTCGCTCGTGTTCGAGTCGGTCGATGGCCCGATGCCCGAGCCCTCAGAGTCCTCCTCGTCGTCGTCGGCATGCATGGTCGATTGGTACGCGACTCGCGTAATGACGTTATCCTCGTCGTCCGATACGTATTCATCGCCAGTCGACGTTCCTTCAACACTACCGGCCGTCTTATCGGTCGGTAGCATCGAGGTGTTGAGGAACTCGGATACGAGCGGGTTCTCGAGCAGCTTGCGCTCGGCGAGTCCGTTAAGGTACGCCTCGAGACGCTTGGCTCGATACTCGACGAAGCGCTTATCGTTATTGTCACCAAACCGTCTCTTACCCGGTAGTTTGGGAAGGTTTTGCTTACCAATCTCTTTGCATAGCTATTAATCAAATCACAATGTGTTAGTTGAGAGAGAGAGAGAGAGAGAGAGAACGAGAGAGAAGATTGACAACGAACCTTGGTGTGAAGATCATAGAACTCACTGTATCGCTTGATGATCGAGGTTTTGACCGTCGTAATATCGATAACAAATGCCTACGCAATCGAAATGTGTTACAATGGTTCGAACGATTGATGAATAACGGCAGGCGATCAGACGTACGTGAAAGATCTTGCCCTCCGAGCACACGGGTACGATCGAGTTGATGAAGAATGCCGTGTTGTTGCTGTTGTGCTGAACCTGCGACGTGACCACTTGCTCTGCATTCGAGCCAGTCACCGAGTTGTGCATGTACTCTCTCCTGTACTCGCCGTGGTGAGTACTTGAACCAACCAACCCAAGGCGACTGCAGTGCCAGAGTAGCGAGAGCGTACTTGGTTTCCTCGACCTTGGCAACCCATTCATCACGCTCCTCTTCCGAGCCAAAGATGAAGCCATACATTGTGCTATCACGAGGGTTCGCCAACGTGACTGAGATCTCGGAAGCTGTTTGAGCGATGCGCAAGGTTAGCTTCGTGGTTCTCCTCCGTGACATGGGAACGAGAAGTCCTTCCATTCACACGTACACTTGACGATGGTCAAGGAGCGAGAGGTGGTACGGGAGTACCATCGAATCATGCACACCAAGTACGGTTGGTTGGTCTCGTACGCCGTAATGACCGCGATGCCGTCGTTGAACAACACGTGCATACATGCTTGCACGACGCCTGACCGACGATTGCTGTCGCTCTGAATCGTGCGATACTTGCACAGAAACTGCGCAACGAACACTCGACCGGGTGCCACGAGAGAATCGGGCCGTTGCAACGCCTATACCAAGCAATGTCAGTGAGACTCTCTCCTCCACTCTTGTTGCTCGCCAGACATCATTCCATCATAGCGTTTCGCACGTACTGCTTTGCCACACTCCTCAGTCAGGGCATGCGCACAGTCCAAGTGGCAAATCAAGCCACACGTCTTGCACTGTCGGTAGCTACAAAGGATCATCGACGTGCAAGCCGCTCGACTGCATGATTGCAGCAACGGTCTCACTGACACGTGCTTCTTCCATTGGTGCGGGTTCGAGTTGCTCGAGGCCTCCGACTCGAGACTCTCTCGGTTACCCACCAAACTTTGATCGAGAATGATCAACGAATGAGAGATTTCGCTCTTTGTCACACAAGCGATTCGGTCGATTAGTGGCAGCTTTCGAGTTGAGGGAGCGAGAATGAATCTCACACTCTCTCACACACCTCGCGTTTGGATTCGTTGACATGGTCAGCCATAATCGAGATCTGGGAGAGAGCCTTGGTGATCGCAGCATGATCGGAATGTGTCTCGGGAGTGGCGCCAAGAAGACGCTCGCACAGCAGCTTGTATCGAATCACACGCTGGTACGGCCGAGCACGAAGATCGTTGATGCCGATGATGCCTTGTCGTGGTGGCACGCCACACGTCTCCAATGCAGCATGGAACTTGGGGTTGTTCTCGTAGAGGTTGGCGATCAGATCCTGGCCGACGTCTTGGTTGTTGACGCACACCGTGTAGATCTTCAGGAAGGGCGTCATCGACAAGAGCAGGTCGCCAATCACTACATCTTGCTCCTTGATCTCGAGCATTCGTTTCTCCAGCGACTCGAGAAACTACAAGATCGAGTGACATCTCATAGAGAGATATGAGCAACGACTATTGCACTCGAGTCGAGCGGCTCCCGAGCGCACGTACTCGTGCATGAAGCGCTTGGATCTCTGCGAAGCCATTGAAGCAGACGTTCATCTGCTGCTCGCTCAGCACGTTGGCCTCTTGGAGCGGCTTCTTGAAGCCCTCGAGCAGCTCGCCCAACGTCGTGACGAACACCTGTTCGGTCTGCACCAGCTCCTCGATCACGAGCAGTCGCTTGGGCTTCGAGGGTTTGTTGGCGAGTGCGCCACTTCCAGTACGAGCCTGGGAATCGATACCGATGATGAGTGATGTTATCAAACGGAGTGCGAGAGCGAGAGGAGTTGATGGATGGCACGTACAAGTGGCGGCGGATTGGATGGCGTTGGTGGTGCTGGGTTCTGGCCTGATAGTCGGAGTGCTTGCTTCTACATTCGTGGATGTGATATGTTGGTGAGAGATAGATAATGAGATAGATCATGAGATAGATCATGAGATAGATAGAGCACGATGGATTGATATCGATCGAGTATCCCGACATACGGACGACGAGGGTACACGTCGCAATCGGCGCAAGGCAGATTGAAGTTCCTTGAGCTCGATCAGCGCGTCGCCATTGATGCTGGCGCGAGGAGACACCGAGCTGCTCAACGACGACGATCCAGCCGCCGCCGAGGAGGCCGATGTGGCAGGTACTCCGGCGTCGGACGGGGTCTGTGATGATGCGGGCTTGAATGAGAAGCGCATTCGAGGAGAGAGGGTGCCGGCGCGCGAGGGCTTGGTGGGCTTGGCGCCGTCGGCTGCTGCTGCCGATGACGAGAGACCCGCGTTGGTCGTGGATCGAGGACTATGAGATGGAGATCGAGAGCCGCCCGAGAGCGACATGTTGGCATCGACCGAGGTTGATAGTTGAGGGATCTGACTCGGTGTCGGTAGTGGGATATGCATCGAGGCCACGCGCTCGCGAACCGAGGTCGTGCTGCGTACGACGTCGTTGGGTTGGCGCACGGGCGGCGACGCTGGCGTGATCGAGATCGTGGTGCTCGGAGCTGCTGACGCCGACGCCGATGCCGTGGAGCCGGATGTCGATGAGTTGGTGGCAGCAGCCGAGGCCACGGCAGCAGCGATGGCCGCCGCCGTAGCCTCGGGATGCGTCGCTGGCAATGACTTGATTCGACGATGAGTACTCATCGAGCTTCGTATTGGTTGGTTCGATAGGAGCGTTCGATGGGGAGCGAGATATTTGGCTCTCTAGAGTGAACTCCTCGAGATCTAGTTGGCAAGCGATCGATCGATATGAGTCGATCTCGTGATTGTGTGGATGTGTGGATGGGTGGGTGGAGGTGTGCGAGCGAGCGAGCGAGCAACAGACTGACACGAGGAGCTGATCGATATCTCCCTAATCCAAAGCCCGTTAGCTTGCTTGGGTACCCAACGCGAATCCAATCCAGAGTCCAACAACACTCACGACACCACCAAGTGGCACTAAATTGACCACCAGACCCAACGACCCCGAGCACACCACCGCCTCGAAGTGGCACCCGAATGATGTTCGATTTCATAACGGTGCGTGTGAGCCAGCACACGACGAGGCTCAAGAAATCCAGAGTCGGCCTTGAGGATCAGCGTCAAATATCTGGGCGCATTGCAGGACTCGAGATACTCGCTGGCTGAGTACCTCGAGTCCTGCGTGAGTCAGCCAAACTGTTTGTATGTGTGCCACTTGGTTGGTTTGGTGCTGGTTGCCCGGAATTGAGTTGAGCGCGATGGAATGCTGACGTTTCCAGAGTGGCTGCTGGGGTAGAGGTGGACCAGTTGACGACGCGAACCTATCGCTTGATATCTGCAGATGTGGTGGATCTCTCGGTGTAGATTTCATTCGTGTGGATGTGGATATTGGTTGATTCGAGGGGACTTGAGGTTGGTCGGTCTCAGTCGGTCGTGGTGCGAGTGTGTGAGTTATCGATGGACCGAGAAGAACACCGGAATCGACGATACCGCGATCAATGCGCCTCCCTCCCTCATTTGCTTGTTGCTTCTGTGGGCGTGGAGTGTGGTGTTGTGTGGCGGCGCTGTGGTTTGGTGGTTTGGTTTGGTTTGGTGGTGTATGGGAGTGAGTGAGGGAGAGAGGCTCTCACGATGCACACGGCCATTCGACTACGTCGTGAGTTGGCTGATCCGATCGTTGGCGTGTTCCATGGCTTGCTTGATAACTTCTTGACGCGACTGACGCGAGAGCAACCGAGCTACGCCGTGAGCTCCGAGGACGAGCTGCCTGCGGATCGAGCGCTTGGTCCATGGTTGATCGATCATTATGGCATCACGTCGTCGTTGCAATGGATGTGGCCCGGTCCATTGGATTGGCCCAACTTTGCGCCCGATGCACGACCATTTCGACTTGATTGGTAGGCATTGGCACGCGGCAACCATCATCTCACTCGCCTGGACTCGAACATCAATGCGTGAGTGGCTTACCCAACACCACTCAATCCAATCCAACAGGGAGACCTCCATGTCGTATAGCAATCCTGGGAGCGAGACCGTCATCGTGCAGCTCTCACGATCGAACCAGCATCAAGCACCGACCTATCGAGCTGACTTTCTCCTCGCTCGAGCCGTGTATGAGATTGCTCGAACGCGAGGCTTCGCACCCGATCTCTTTCTGGCGGCGGCGATCGACGTCGCCGGCACACCATGGCGACATGCCGTGACGTACCACTACGACTTTCCCATGAGCTGGTGTTGCTTTGCACGTGACTGGAATGCCGATATCTCGTGGCTGCTGCGAGAGATATGCGACTTTCACGAGAGCATCCAGATCATCGACGACGAACTGCTGACTGAAGAGATCTATCACGACTCTCGCAGGAAGCTCGCTGTATGCATACGCACACTCTATGATTGTGCCGATGATTCATCCAACTCAATGCGCGTGTGTTTGGGGTTGGTTGTAGGCGTTTGCTCGAATACGACGCGCTCAATTGTTCAAGGAACGCAAGCCCAACAAGCAGAAGAAGCGCAAGAAGAAGAAGAAGGCCGTCGGCGTCTCGCTCTTGGATCCGTCGTTGGAGCTCGATCAGGATACGAAGCAACACCTCCTCGGAATCTCTGGCTATCGTTGGGCCGAGTACAACACGAAATGCCTAACGAGCACGAGAGCCACGCCGAGCAGAAGATCCAATCAAGTCCACAACCAAGCGCCTGGCAACGTGACTACCACTACCACAGCGACAACCAGTGCAGGGAATCATTCGGCTGCAGGGATTCATCAAGACGAGAATGAGTACGACTGGCTCGAGTACTCTTCGAGCTCGAACAACAGCGATCGCGACTTGATCGCCAGTTACGAGCTTGATGACTCGTTGAACGAGGAGTATCAACCGGAGCAAGCGGCGCAACACCACCTCGAGCACCTGATCCAACTCAATCACGACCGAGAAGCAGCCATGTCGCGACCTCCGGTCGATGACCGTGCTGTCGTCGAGTGCGAGATCGGTGCAGGCCAGTGTCCCAACATCTTGCTGCTCTCGAACGAGCTCCTGCTGCTGATCTTCAACAACCTCAACTCGTACGACCTCCTCTCGGTGAGGCGCACGTGTCGCTTGTTTGCAATGTTGGCCACTCTCGCCCCGGCTTGGTTCGACTTTGTACACGAGCGAGACCTCCACGGCACGACTCCGTTGCATGTCGCATGCTTCACTGGCAATCTCGATGGCGTGGCGTACCTTCTCGAACGAGGAGCCGATCCGGCAGCGATCGACATTACTGGCGTGAGTCCGATCGATATTGCCCGCAGACTGGGGCACGATTCGATCGCCTGGCTGCTGGCTCAGCATACGTTGCACCACAAGGCATCGTCATTGAGCTTTCGTCGGCGGTGACATTTGGAATCTCGCTCGTGTGTGGTTATCTCATGGATTGATTGGCAGACCCGAATGAACTGTATGATTCGTATTTATCGAGCGTTTACTGTTCTTACTATCTCTATATCTTGCTTGCTCACTCGCTCTCTCGTGTATCTCATGGATCGTGATCATCGAATCACACGTACACTTGGTACACTCGATGGTGGCAGCTCCGATGCCGAGTTCCAATCTGCAGGCGGTGTGGCGTTCGATCCAGAGAGTGGGCTGCTGTATGCGATCGACATCTACAACCATCGCGTGCAGGCGTTCTCGTCCGATGACGGTCGCTTCGTTGGCAAGTTCGGTTCGTATGGCAAAGCTCCTGGCGGACTCAGCAATCCTGAGGCGATCGCGATCGATGGCAAGCGCAGCCACATCGTGGTGGCCGATACTGCCAACCATCGCGTCCAAGTTCGGTCGTTGACCGATGAGTTCCGGCTCGTGTTCGAGGTCGGGCAGCAAGGCAAGGGCCCGCTCGAGTTCTGTAATCCGACCGGTGTCGCGATCGATAGCGAGCGAGATCGGATCCTCGTCGTCGATTGCTTCAATAATCGCATTCAAGTGCTGTCGGCGATCGATGGTACGTTCTTGAGCGAGTTTGGATCCGACGGCGATCAAGCCGGCCTGTTCGACGAGCCAACTGGCGTGGCATTCGACCGCCATCGCGACCGCATCGTCGTGGCCGACCACCAGAACAATCGCGTGCAGATCTTTGCGGCAGGTGACTTTGAGTTCCTGCTCGAGTTCACGTTGCAAGATGGCGAGCCATTCGCTCCGCACGGCGTCTGTGTCGACCACGACAGCCGCATCCTGGTGGCGGACCATTACAACGAACGACTCGAGGCCTTCACGCCACACGGGCAGCACATTGGCAGCTTCTACGATTCTCGTAGCACGGGATCCGTGGCGTTCGATGAGTGTCGCGGCTTGATCGCCTTCAACTCGCTCCATCAAGTGCATGTGATTGGAGCCAATCAATGGCTGCCTCACACGTTCGTATGGCGAACCGATCGACACTGCTATGCTCCTGCATCGATCAAGCAAGCAGTCGAGACCGTGACCATGATTCGATCCCATGGCGAGTCACCATTGCTACGACTGCCGAACGAGCTCTTGTTCGAGATCTACTCGTATCTCTAACGAACACGATCGATACATTGTTCTGGTTATCGAATGGATGGCTTGATTGATGGAGGGATAGATAGATAGAGAGATTGCTGTTCTTTGATACGACTGAGACTGTCGCATTCGATTGTTGTCTCGTTCCATAACACACGTCAATGGCTCGGCCAAAGAGGAAGCTGGACAGTAAGTTGCTCGCGCTTGGTAACGTCGATGCGGGCAAGGCCTTCATCATTGGCCATTTGGTTCGGTCGTGTGGTAATTTGACGCGATACGAACTCGAGCGATTCGAGTACGATGGTAGCTCGAAGCATGCTTGGATCTCGGACCGACTCAAGTATCAGCGGGAGCTCGGCCTCGAGTGCGACAGTCACTTTCGAGAGTTCAATACGCCCAAGCACTCGTACACGATCGTCGATGTGCCGGGACACCGATCGTTTGTCAGGAAGGCGATCATCGGCGCCACGGCAAACGATGTGGCGCTGTTGGTGATCGATGCGAGAGCGGGCGAGTTCGAGACCGCGGTCGCTCTCGAGACCTCGAAGCGGGACCATTCGAGAGGCTTGACTCGATCGCAAGCCAAGCTGGCACGCATGCTGGGCATCCAACGTGTCGTGGTGGCAGTCAACAAGATGGACCATGAGTCGGTCGCGTACAGTCAGGCTCGCTTCGAGAGCATTCGGTCGCGAGTTCGTTCGATACTCACGAACAGTGGCTTCCAGGATACGCACATTAGTGTGGTGCCGACATCAGCACTACTGAACGAGAACATTCTCGATGACAATCGAGAGGCAGTCACGAACAAGATGCCCTGGTGGCACGGTCCGAGCCTCGTTCGTGCCCTCGACCAGGTCGAGGCGCCGCCTGATCCGATCAAGCAGCCGCTTCGCATACCGATCGACGACGTCTACAAGATTGGTGGCGTTGGTATCCTGCCGACAGGTCGCGTGGCAAGCGGTTGCATTCGACCCAACCAGACGGTGGTCTTTGCTCCGAGCGGCACCGTCAGCTTGGTCAAGGCGATCGAACAGCACCATGACTGGAACGTGTACGCCGAGCCAGGCACATCGGTCGGCATATGTGTCGCGAACAGACTCGTCATGCAGCAGGTTCGACGAGGCCACGTGTGCGGCGATCCTGCCGACCATCCTCCCGTCGAGGTGGCCGACTTTCGAGCGCTCGTGTCACTCGAGGGACGTGGCATGCAAGTCGGAGATTCGCTTGCCGTGCGGTGCCACAAGGCGAATGTGCCGTGTACATGCGAGCGACTCCTCTACAAGCTCGATCGGCGCTCGGGAAATATCATCGAGCGAGCGCCCTCCAAGATTCGCAACGGGGAGGTTGCGATCGTTCGCTTGAAGCCTACTCTGCCAATGTGCATCGAGACGTTCGCCGAGTATCCCGAGCTCGGCAGGTTGTTCATCTACGAAGAGCGTCGCATCGTCGGTGTTGGCATCGTTGTCAAGACCTCCACCAAGGAGCGGGTGGCTACTCGAGGTACGGAGTGACGGCCTCGAGAATCAACTGTCACCAATCGGACTGAGTGACTGATTGATTGATTGGTGATGTTACAGCGGTACCCTGGCAAGTGAACCAACACTGCCAAGCGCGCGAGAAGGTCAAGAGTGTCGTTCGTGTCATGATGATGCTGCAACGACTCGAGCCGGCGTCAGTCGTCTCGATGCTGCCGAACGAGGTGCTCTACCTTATCTTTGAACTCTTGTGAGTCCAACACACCAACAACATGACTGTCGATACTGTGCCGGGAATAACAATGGCGTTTACGTTTTATTGTACATGCAAGACGAGAGTGGCATGCTTGATGATGTCGATGATGTTGGTAGTCACGAGAGTCTGGAATTACACACGCTTGTAGTTGCCCGTGTCGATCTGGATCGGCTGCATTCCGTACTCGACCTCGGTGCTGCCCGAGTTGCGACTTCTTCGGTGAGCCACCACGATGATGGCACCGATCACGAGGCACGAGATATAGAACCCCACGATCGCGAGGGTGCCGAGGAGCTCCAACAGCGGACCAAAGTCGAGCGAGTTGTAGTACCACGAGAGCCGGAGCTGCAGCGTGTAGTCCAGCGGGTGGTCGACGCCGTCGGCAGCCTCGGTGGTAGTCACGCCGACAATGAACGTGTCCGAGTGATAGTGGGAAGCGCTGGCGCTCGCGACCGTGCTGGAGCATGAGTTAGGCTTCTTGCTGTTCGAGACGGCAGTACAAATGGCGTTCGCAGCTGGCCAGCCATGGTCGCCCTCGGACGCGAGCACGACCGTGCTGCTCAAGGTCATCATTTGCTTGCCCGACCCGCGCGGCACGTGAACCTTGAAGTACTGCCACTCGCCCTTGGAGATTGTGTAGTTGAAGGACGTGGTCGTCTGGACCAGCGGGAGCTCGATCGGCGTGCAGGAGGAGAACATGCAACCGGTCGTGGAGAAGTAGACCAGGTACACCACGAGCACCACGACCGCGAGGCACACGGCGATCAAGAGCTCGGCCGCCACCACACCGAGAAAGACACGGTCACGGTAAAGCGGTCGGGGTTGCGTGGCAATGGCTGAGGTTTCGTCGTAGTCTGCACCGGACATGATGGTCACGAACGACGATACACTTGACTTGTGCAATAAATACAAGAGGGCGTGTTGATGGGAGGATGAGAGCTATAGAGCGCGATCTGGGAACGAGAGGCCCAGGGAATAAGAGGTCGGTGGCGTATGGTCATGACGTCATGCGCCGCTCTCGCTGCGTGCACATGAGTGCCGAAGAAGAGTAGAGCGAAGATTCGGTCGGTCGTTCTTTCTCTCTCTCTCTCTCGCACGCGCCTCTCGCATCAAATCCTGCTTCAAGCCTCGGCGGCCTTTCGATTGCGCGAGATATTTAGAGATAGTGCAGATCGTGATGAGTCTATCTCCACAGATTAAGCTCTTGGTACTGGGTCCATTGGGCTCTGGCAAGGTACCGAACGTATCCTCGCTCCCACCATCGACCATCGTATCGTATCCAGAAGCAGACCATCAATTCCCTGCAGCGAGCGCTCACTCGATCGTCACGATGCTATCATAGACCTCGCTCGTGCGAAGATATGTCGCCAACAAGTGGGACGTCGGCCCCACGTATCCTCTGGCCCATCCGTTGTATCTGAGGCACCGACCTGCCAGCGACACCGACGCACTGAATGCCGCCAACACCTCGGATCACAACGGCGCTGCCGCCACGAACACATCGATGGGCGTGCCTGGTGGATTGGTCGAAGAGAAGGTCTCGGGCTTCATTGATGACTCGTACTCGCCAACGATCGGAGCCGATGTACAGCTCAAGTTGACCGAGGTCTTTGGCAATCAAGTTCGCGTGGATGTTTGGGATATCGGCGGTGCAGATAGGTATCCAACAGATTGATTGATTGATTGATTGATTGATGGTCGAGTAGTCTGGGGTCTGATTGGTATGTATCGATCGTTGATATCCTAGATATCGAGCATTGCTGCCAATGTTCCTGCCTGGAGCCTCGGCAGCTCTCATCACTTACGACATTACCTCTCGCAAGGTTCGATCGATCCACTCTCTCCCCCTCCCTTGATATCGATGTATCAAACTAACGATTGCGATACATAGTCGTTCGAGCGAGCAGCCGAGTTCATCAACAACCTCAAGCAGCTCGAAACTCCCAAGGAAGGCATCGATGCCATCGCGATACCTCCCGTGATCTGTCTCGTTGGATGCAAGGCCGACCTCGCCGCGAATCGTGATGTCGGACAACAAGAGGGAGTCTCGTTCGGAGCGATGCATGACCTCACGCTCGCCGTCGAGGTCTCGGCGCTCACGGGTGAAGGCATCGACGCGCTGTTCAACCTCGTTGGTAACGCATCTGTGCTCGATGATACGCAAGCTACCGATAGAACTCGGACTGATACATGCTGTGTTTGTTGGCCGTCGAACTCACAGCTGAAGCAGCGCTGCCCGTGGCTCTGAAGGCTCCGATATCAGAGGGCGTTCGTGAGGCGCCAGACTGGGTGCCCGATAGTAGCTGCCAGTATTGTTGCTTGTGTAATAGCGAGTTCACGTTCGCTAATCGTCGAGTACGTATCCCACGATATCATCCGTGTGTCACTAGCAATCCGATCCTCACCGGCCGAATGATTCAGCATCACTGTCGCGGCTGTGGCTTGATCTTCTGCGGCTCATGTTCGAGCTACAAGAGCGCGTTGCCCGAGTTCGGCATCAAGAAGAAGAGTCGCGTCTGTCGTACCTGCTACAACTTCCATCAACACAAGGAAGGTACCCAAACCGTTCGACTCACGGGCGATCGAGCCACCAAGTTGCTATCGACTCGCTTCCCACTATCGCCTGATGCCTCGCCCTCGGTGGCTTCCAGTGCAGTGGCCACAAAGACCGAGTAGAGAACTCTCTTGTTCGAGATCGAGACCTTCGAGACCTTCTACTGTCTTGGTTGTGTCATGTACACATATGTATGCCTTGTGATGGTGCGACGTATATTCAATGTGACTATACACCTCGAGTGGTCGTGAATACCATGTCGCTCGTGTAATGAAACAATTGTTGCAATCATGAATGATCCTATCTCGAGATAGATCTCGAGATGGGAGAGTCAACCTGCCTCGCGCTCAACTCACAAAGTACAAGATGATCGGTTGTACCGTAGCGATCACTCCGACGATCGTGATCGTCACGGCCACAAAGTAAATGATCGCTGCCTTGCTAATGACTCGCACGAGCACCATGCCGATCGCGACGCCCACCAACGAACACGAGGCCACGATCGCCAGTTGCTGCAGCAATTGCGTCTCATCTACGTGCAACCGCGGTCAGGCCAGCGCAGCGAATGTGGCTCGAATCGAGGGGGCTGTCACGAAACGATACATACCCGAGACATCGAGGTTGGAATCGAATATCACTGCCAACAAGAGTCCTCCCATCATAATGAACATGATGAATACCGCAGTTCCTACTCGACGAGCTCATTAATCAAGAGGCTCTCACTCTCGCACAATTGAATGACAAATGAATGGAATTGTGCCAACGAACCAGCGGCCAAGAGTACATCGAACGATTGTGGGAATGCAATGATCAAGATCAACACAAAGATCGTGCCGCTACCTATCGATTCAATGTTAGGCACAATTCTCGACTGAATCGAAGAGTTGCAGAGAGCATACCGATGCCAAGGACGCCACTCGCCATTCCAACGAGTTCAGCAATAAAGATCAACTGAAGAGATAAATAGTACAACCATGCCTTGGACTTGGTGTCGGTACGCGATTGTAGCACTCCCGAGAACAAGATCGTCGGCTCACGGCCCCAGAACATCTCGCCGAGGTCGCGAGGTTGATGGTCCTTCTCTCGCAAAGGACTCACGATCAACTCTCCCTCCTGTACCGAGAGCTCGGGGAGGTTCTTTGAGAGTTTGTACTCGGTGTAGGCCTTGACCCAGAACAATGCCGCTGCATCAATCAATCAAATCAATCAATCAATCAATCAATCAATCAATCAATCAATCAATCAATCAATCAATCAATCAATCAATCAATCAATCAATCAATCAATCAATCAATCAATCAATCAATCAATCAATCAATCAATCAATCAAATGTGTCGTGCATGCGATGGTGACTGATGCGATTGATAGTATACCAGCGATCAAGACCAAGAAGCCAGCAGCACCTCGAAAGAACTCGGGATAGTTGCTCATGAGATCGCTGCCATACCCAATGCACCAATCGATACGCCGATCGATTCAATCGAACAATGATTGAGATTCGAGCATTTCGTTGATGCATTTGGAGCCGATCTATCGCACGATTGATCTATCGTACGAGATGCGCGATGTGACGTACTTGCCGAGAATGAGATAGAATAACACGGTGAAGAGGGCTGCAGGAGGTGCCAGCACCACGACGAAGAAGAGATTGACTCGGCGTTGCAGCAGGTAGAAGACGCCCAGCACTCCGCTGTTGATGACGTCGACGGCGCACGACAGGAACACGCACTGTGGCACCGACATTCCGAACCCTACCCGTGCGCGCAAGAGATATAGATGCATACAAACGCATCAGCCATCGGCCAGTCAATCCTGTGAGCTGTCGAGCAGCAGCGCACGGACCATCGAGGCAGAGCGGCACGAGGATGCCCCACGCCGTGAAGCCCACCGAGGCAGCTGCCACGCCGACCAACACCGACAGCGGGCCTGCCACCAGCCCGAACCACAACAGCGACACCATGTGGATTCGAGCACTCCTCGGGCTTGTTCTGGACGAGGGAGAGGAGCGAATGAAGGAGACGAGACGCAGCCTCCTTCTTCTCGCTCCCTCGCCTCGCTCCCACCTCGGGTTCTGGGTGCTCGTCGTTGAGATGGAGCTCTTCCAACCTGCACGAGCAGGCGATGCAGCCGCACTCAGACGACAGCTCGCGCAAGGTGCCAACGCCAACATCGCAACCTTGGATCGTCGAAGCACACTCCTCCACTGTGCGGCCAGCAACGCCCGCCACGAGTGTGTCGCGGTGTTGATCGATGCGAGAGCCAACGTGAACGCCGTCGACAGCTCAGGGAACACTCCGCTTCACATGGCGGCCTTGAGCACTGCCGTCAACCAAGAGCATGGCCTTCGATGCATCGAGCTTCTGATGGATGGCGGCGCCGACATGAACGTGCGCAACGTACGTTGGTCGCTCGTGCAGGTCGTTGATGAGCGGCGCTGATTCTCCACGCGTTCAGAACGAAGGTCGAACTCCAATCGAGTGCATCGGTGTTGCGATGAAGATTCTCTCTCGAGGTATGGAGCAAGGCACCAGCTTCTCGGTGGAGGGTCACTTGCTCACTCGGGGCAACAGGCACCAATCAACCTCTTGGGACGACTACGCTTGCGCCAGAGATTGCCATGAGCGCCACTGAGCGAGATTTTCAAGCAGCTCTGGCAGAGAATGAAGAACTTGCGCGCCAACGACTTGCGGCTGAGGCAGCTGTCGAGCGAGAGCGATTACAACGACTATTTGTCGAGCAACAAGCTGCCGAAGCAGTCGCAGCGTTTGAGCGAGAGCGATTGGCTGGATACGATCGTCTTCGAAACTGTACGTTGATTCGAGAGTGTGGCGACTTGTCGCTGCTTGACTCACATCTGTCTTTGGGTTTCAGACATGCAAGTGGCTCAAGACGAGCTGTTCGAGCAACGATTAATCTCCGCTTGTCGACGATCTGATGAGTTCCAAGTGTCTCGAGTGCTCGGATGGGGAGACTTTGGCATGGTTGCTCTCGTGAGCTGCACGACACCAGGCTTCTTGTGGTCCCACAAGCAGTACGCTCTCAAAGTGTGCTTCGACTGGAGTTTCAAGTCCGTCCCTTTCGGTGCATACTTCAACGAGTTCACTGAGCTCGTGAAGCTTCCACCACATCCGAACATCATTCGATTCTTGTGTGAGTTCGTCGATGAGATTCGCGACAACATTCGACCTCATCTTCCCGAGTTTGCTCGCGAGATGTCAATCATCACACATCGAGACGGCACTCGAACCAACCGAAAGACTCAATTCTACGTGTTGGAGTACGTCGAGGTCAATTTCATACGATTGTTGGAATCGAGGGTCGCGCCACCATCGATCGTTCCTCATCGAATGGTGGCGACGATCATTTCTCAAGTTGGATCAGCTCTCCGACACCTTGATCGTAATCGCGTGGCTCATCGAGACCTCAAGCTCGACAACATCTTGGTCGAGACTCGAATCGATGCGTGGACGAACGAGATCGAGATCATTCGATGTGTGTTGATCGACTTTGGCACGAGCTGTCGATTGACTCACGACATGAAATCGACTGGTTTGGTGAGCGAAACAGGACGGCTATTGACTCCTTGGTGGGGAAATCAAGCTCACATTGCACCAGAGCTCCATTCGGCTCTTGGATCAGCGATTAGAGCATTCACACGCCAAGAAGTGGAGCTTGATTACTCTCGACAATCAGTGTTCGAGCTTGGAGTTCTTGCATTCGAGATCGTCAACCGGGACCATCCAGTCTCTGGATATCCATACAGTATCACAGCTCAATCAACAGGAATCGTTGAATATGGTGATGATGACATTGCTCGAATCTCACGAGATCGACTCGGCGAGGAACAAGCCTCGATGTTGAGGAGAGCAGTTTCGTGTGATGCATCTCGTCGACCATCTCTCGACGAGTTGATTCGATGCTTCGATCCAACTGGAGAGCTCTCCGATCCTCTTGTTGCATCAGCGTTCAACGAGCGCTCACTCCAACAACAACAACAAGAATCTCAACCACCAACCTCAACGGCTCAACCTCAAGATCGTCGATCCATCCAACAACAACAACTTCCTCGTCGACCTCAACCTCAACCTCGAGGTATGTCGTTACTGTGATTAATTGGTTGATTGATTGGATGGAATGAGATGTCTCACGTCTGACTCACTCCGATTGACACCCTCACAGCACGCGGAGCTCCTCAACCAAAGACACTCGAACAAGAGTTCATGTCGACCAACTGCAAGAGAGCTCGCTCGTTCCAGGTTCTGCGAGTCCTTGGAAGTGGCGACAATGGAGCAGCGATCGAGGCTCGATGCATCGAGCCAAGACATCCACTTCCCAACAGGCGATACGCCTTGAAAGTGTGCTTCAACTTTGGTCTCTCGACAAGCACTGCTCAAGGAGCATTCGCGAGCGAGTATCTCGAGCACTCAAGTCTTCCATCTCATCCCAACATTGCTCGATTCATGTGCGAGTTCTTTGGCGAGATCGACGGCTCGATTCGTCCTTACTTGCCCGACTTTGCTCGTGAGCAATCAATCGTTCGATTGCGAGACGGATCAATCCGAAACGTCAAAACTCAATTCTTCGTGCTGGAGCTGCTCGACATGACATTGGAGCAACTCTTGAATCGAGATTACCCTCCACCATCGATCATTCCTCCTCGATTGGTGGCGATGATCGTGTGTCACATCGCATCGGCGTTGATGCATCTCGAACGAAACGGAGTGGCTCATCGAGACATCAAACTCGACAACATCTTGGTCGAGCTCGATCCAGACCATCGTGTCGACGATCCGAACTCTCTTTTGATCAAGAGATGTGTGGTGTCGGACTTTGGAACAGCATGCACTCTTGGTCCAGACCTCAAGACCTTGATGTCGGTTGCTCCTGGAGGAGGCATTCTCTCTCCAATGTGGGGAAATCCAGCCCACATTGCTCCAGAGCTCCACTCGGCTCTTGGAAGCGCCCTTGTTTCTCAACGATCATCTGTTGCGTCATGGAGGCTGGACGTCGAGATGGATTACTCTCGACAATCAGTGTTCGAGCTTGGAGTTGTTGCGTTCGAGGTGATTCTTGGAGTTGGTCCGATCGACGACTATCCACGAAGCTCGACGAATGGAATGACAGGCATTGTTCGGTACAACGACTCGGAGATCGCTCACATTCCTCACGATCGGCTTGGTGTCGATCAATCGTCGATGTTGAGGAGGATGGTTTCGTGTGATGCATCTCGTCGACCATCTCTCGAAGATGTTGTCGCTCTCTTCGATCCGGCAGGAGAGTTTCTCTTGAGGTAGACTCTCTCTTCTGTTCGATTCGTTGATTGTTGTCTCTCGTTGCGATCTCTATCTATCTTTCTATCAATCAATCTATCAATCTTTCTTTCTATCTATCTATCTATCGTGATCTATCGTGATCTATCTATCTATCTATCTATCTGTCTATCTATCTATCTATCTATCTATCTATCTATCAATCAATCATGATCTATCGTGATCTATCTATCTATCAATCGATCTATCTATCTATCTATCGTGATACATCTATCTATCTATCTATCCATCTATCTATCTATCGTGATCAGCACCTGTGGTCATGATTGGATTGTCTGTTGGCCTTGCATTCATGGAGTAAATGTTCCAGCCTTCTATTTGACGCCTGCCTGCATCACGATACTTGCCAACATTGAGAGCACGTGTTGTTCGTGGGCAGACGACACCAACCGGAGCACTCGATGACGACGATCGAGGATGACGAGGTCTCACGCCTCAGCGGTCGGCGGCACGACAGCGACACACTCGATCTCGACCAGCGCGTTCCTGGGCAAGCCCTTGACGGCGTACGTCGCTCGCGCAGGCGGATTCTCGGGGAAGAACGTGCCGTACACGATGTTGACGGCCGCAAAGTCCTGCCCAGATCCCAAACCCAACAAATGCCCAACCAATCGCCCAATCAACCAATCAGCCAACCAATGAGCGAGTGACTCATCGACGGAGCCAGAGAGGCGCTTGGCGTCAGTGGCGTCTCGCGAACGTCTCTCGCGATTGTGGTGCGTACGTTCATGTCAGCGAGCAAGATCGTGGTCTTGACGACGTGCTGCAAGTCCGAGCCGCCAGCTGCATGGGATGTGAATGTGACACGATCAACGACGACACATCACGATGTCAGTGCATCTCGAGGAGGCCGCGATGCTCGTGCGTGTGTGTCGCTCTCGTTCGCTCGTGATTGTCGCGCAGACATACCGACGAGGATCTCTCGCAAGTTCTTGAGCACCTGCTCGGTTTGACCCTCGACCGTCGGCGACGCAAACTCCATCGTCTACACGCGCACACCGAGAGATACAAGCAATCAGTCGACGAGATATCCCGAGCGACCCATCATCGAAGTCGTCGTGGCGCAGCCAACGCACCGCGGGATCGAAGCCCACTTGGCCACTCACGAACAAGAAGCCATTGGCTCGAATCGCCTGGCTGTACGGTCCAATAGCGCCAGGCGCCTTATCGCTCTTGATCACCTCACGACTCATATTGTTGCTGCTTGTGCTACTTGTGCGATAACCACCACTCCTCGAGCTGCTTGCTGGACAACAGGTACGACGCACAGCAGCCAAGAGCGCGAGCGACAGCATAAAAAGAGAGGCGGACCGAGAGGGGTGACCAAAGCTCGGGGAAACAACGACCGACATGTTTCTCGGCCCCGAACGCGTATGGAGCCCCAGAGGAACCTAAAGGAGTGCCCCGGCTGATTAAGGATTGCGTTGGAGCCCGCGATGCTTTCGAGGCCCTCAAATCGCGCTCCTGCTCTCAGCCTGCTCCTCTTTCCCCCTTCGCTACAACCCAAGCACCATGGTATGTGTCGCGGCGGCGTCGCCGTGTATCGGTCATCGGGCGTGTATCGTGAGTTGTCGGTGCTCGTGCTGGCTGTATCGTCGATGTCGCATGGGTATCGATGGCTTGGCTGAGTGGGGCGGGGTGGTTGATGGTTTGTGGCGAGATACACGTATCGTGTGCTATCCTCTACCCATCGACGTGATTGATACTTGTTGTTGTCTTGTCTTGCGCATGATATCTCCCTCGCTACCTCTCCCTCCGTTCCTTACCGTCATTGCGTTGGTTGGCTGGTTGCTTTGGATCTGTAGGCCAAGGTTGCAGTGCGCCCCCTCGTGCGAGTCTTCAATGGCAACAAGAGCGACGTGAGCGCGCAGGTGCCGCTCCCGGCCGTTCTTGCGTCGCCGATCCGCCTTGACATTGTGCAGTTCGT
>Ga0209935_1002896_pt1 | contig 19278 bp, 21 predicted proteins | sample ThiBio_1000_plan_2_FD_183958 | JGI IMG/M metagenome (GOLD analysis project Ga0209935, IMG submission 183958) | Wastewater bioreactor microbial communities from Cape Town, South Africa - Thiocy_cont_1000_plan (SPAdes) | ecosystem: Engineered > Bioreactor > Thiocyanate-remediating >... | reverse complement strand
GTCAGCAAAACGGCCTCGAGTCAGCGAAAACGGCTTCCGAAATCGCTGCTCGACGCACTATGTGAAAAGCAAATCCTCACAGAAGGAGAAGGCTCGCTTCGAACGGGAGTATTTCCGCATCCTGCTAACGCTCACCAGCTATCCGTACCAGTGGGCGGCGGTGACACCGCCGTCCATCAGAAAGTCGCTGCCGGTAACAAAAGCGCCATCCGGGCCCATCAGGAATGCACCGAGTGCGCCTACCTCGTCGGGTGTGCCGGCACGGCCTGCCGCCGAGCCTTCCAGCATGCGGCGATACCCCGCACCGCGTGGCCCGGCCAGTTCGTCCTTGGCAAGCGGCGTGACGATGATTCCCGGACTGATGGTGTTGACCCGCGCGCCGCGCCGGCCCCAGCGCACGGCTTCCGCCATCACGCGCAGCGCATTGCCACGCTTGGAGATCTGGTAGGCGTTCAACGGATCGGACACCTGGTCCGGCTGCAGCATCGACAGCGACAGCAGTTCGTCCGTCGGCGTGGTTGCGAGCGCCTTGTCCTGTTCCGGCGTCAGTGCTGGCAAGCGGTGGCCTGACATGGATGCGATGACGACGCCGGACCCGCCACGCGCAATGACATGGCCGAACGACTCCAGGACCAGCGCGGTGCCGTAGAGGTCCACCGACAGGATGGTCGCCGGCGATGCCTGACTGGGCGAGACGCCCGCCGCATGGATGACGCCGGTCACGTCTCCGAGGTCAGTCGCCGTCTTGACGAGGGTCTCCACCGAAGCGCGGGACGAGACATCGACTGTGGCGGTTGTGACCTCGAAACCCGCCTCGCCGAGCACCAGTGCCGCAGTGTCTGCATTGGCTTGGCGCAGATCGGCAAGCAAGACGTGCTTGCCCGCGCTGACGCGGCGAGCAATGGCTTGCCCGATCGATCCGGCTCCGATGACGACAATGACCTGGGTCATGATGATTCCTCAATCCCTACGAGTTTCTGGCGCTTCGAATGAGACCCGGAGGGGCCGCGTGCCCTTGCGATTGCGATCGCGATTGCGGATCCACTCGACTTCATGAGGCCCATCGGCCTCGGCCGCATCGAAGAAGGTCACCCCCTCGTCGTAAGCCCGGCGAATGATCCTGATCATGTCGGGTCGGCTCGGCACGGTCGTCTTTCACAGGTCGAGTCGCCGTTCGCTCATCCATTTCACGATGGCCGGGTCGCGGTGCGAGAAGAAGCTGCTCGCGGCGTTGTCGAGCGTTGCAATCTCGGCCATGTCCACGACGGTGAGCTCGAAGTCGAAGACGTCCAGGTTTTCCTGCATCCGCTCCTTGCGCACCGACTTCGCCAGCGCCACGATGCCGCGTTGAACCAGCCAACGCAGCACGACCTGGCCCACCGACTTGCCATGGCGTGCGCCAATGCCGAGGAGACGCTCGTTCTGGAAGAGGTTGTTGCGGCCCTCGGCGAAAGGCGCCCACGCCTCGGCCTGCACGCCGTTGTCGCGCATGAATGTCGCACTGTCGGCCTGCTGGTGAAAGGGGTTGACCTCTATCTGGTTGACGGCCGGAGGAATCTCATTGAAGGCCACGATGTCCATCAGGCGGTCCGGCTCAAAGTTGCTCACGCCGATCGCACGCAGCTTTCCGGCTTTGCAAGCTTCCTCCATCGCCCGCCATGAGCCATGCACATCGGCGTACGGCTGATGGATGAGATAAAGATCAAGGTAGTCCAGCTGCAACCGGCGCAGAGACTTGTCGATGGCCGCGCGGGTGCGTTCGAAGCCGGTGTCCTGCACCCACAGTTTGCTCGTGACGAACAGATCTTCGCGCGCGACTGCGCTTTCGCGCAGGCCCTCACCCACCGCCGCTTCGTTCATGTACGACGCCGCCGTGTCGATGAGGCGGTAGCCGGATTCGATGGCGTCAACGACGCTGCGCCGGCATTCCTTGGGGTCCGGTATCTGGAAAACGCCAAAGCCGAGGATGGGCATCTGGATTCCGTTGTTCAGGGTGACGTGTTGCATGGCGTTCTTTCGGGTGTTGAGGCGCGTTCGTCATCGACGATGCTTCTTCGATGAAATCAGGTCGCAAGCGACGGCATGCGGTCCATTAGCTTGTCGAGCGTGAGCGGGTAGTCGCGCAGGCGCACGCCGGTCGCGTTGTAGACAGCATTGGCGACGGCGGCACCCACGCCGCACAGGCCCAGCTCGCCGACACCCTTGGCCTTCATCGGCGAGGAGATCACATCCGCTTCGTCGAGAAAGATCACGTCCTGGTGCGGAATGTCGGCATGCACCGGCACCTCGTAGCCCGCCAGGTCGTGGTTGACGAAGAGGCCGAACCGCTTGTCGACTGCAAGCTCTTCCATCAGCGCGCCCCCCACGCCCATCGTCATCGCGCCGATCACCTGGCTGCGCGCCGACTTCGGGTTGAGGATTCGCCCCGATGCACACACCGCGAGCATGCGCCGCACACGGACTTCGGCGGTGTACGCATCGACGGCCACCTCGACGAAGTGCGCTCCGAAGGTGGATTGCTGGTACTGCTTGCTCAGCTCGCCGAATTCGATCGTGTCTTCGACGACGAACGCGGCGTCGCCCGCCACCTCGGCCAGGGAAACGCTGCGCCCACCGGCGCGCACCGTGCCTTCGGAAAACACGGCGCCTTCGCCCGGCAGGCCGGCGCGCTGCAGCACGGCCTCGCGCAGCTTCACGCAGGCGGCATACACCCCGGCGGTGGAACAGTTGGCGCCCCACTGACCGCCGGAGCCGGCGGACACGGGAAACGCCGAGTCGCCCAGCCTGACCACGACGCGTTCGAGCGGCACGCCCATCATCTCGGCGGCGGTCTGCGCAATGATGGTGTAGCTGCCCGTGCCGATGTCCGTCATGTCGGTCTCGACAGTCACGACGCCGCGGCCGTCGAGCCGCACGCGGGCGCCCGACTTGGTGACCTGGTTGTTGCGGAAGGCCGCCGCCATGCCGATGCCGATCCAGTTGCGGCCTTCGCGCCGCATCGCCGGCCTGGCGCTGCGCTGGGCCCATCCGAAGGTCTTCGCCCCCAGGCGCATGCATTCGACAAGCTGCCGCTCGGAGAAGCGACGCTCCGGCCTGGCCGGATCAACCTGCGTATCGTTCAGTACACGGAACTCGATCGGGTCGAGGCCGAGGCGCTCGGACATCTCGTCCATCGCGATCTCCAGCGCCATCAGCCCTGGAGCCTCACCCGGCGCACGCATCGCATTGCCTTCGGGCAGGTCGAGCACCGCAAGTCGCGTTCCCGTCAAGCGGTGCCCGGCCGCATAGAGCCATTGTGTTTGCTGCACCGCGTTCTCGGGCTTGCCGCTGACCAGGTTGCCGGACCAGCTCTCGTGCCCGATGGCGGTCAGCTTTCCCTCCCTGGTCGCTCCGAGCCGGATGCGCTGGATGGTCGCAGGGCGGTGCACCGTGTTGTTGGCAATGAGCGGGCGCTGCAGCGCGACCTTGACCGGACGCTTCGCAACCCGGGCGCCGAGCGCCGCCAGCACCGTATCCGCTCGCAGGAACAGCTTGCCGCCGAAGCCGCCGCCGACGAACGGGGACATCAGGTGGATCCTGTCCTTCGGCATGCCCAGCGTGGCCGCCAGGTCGGAAACCGTCCAGTCGATCATCTGGTTCGACGTCCAGATCGTGAGCCGGTCTCCTTTCCAGGCGGCAGTGGTCGCATGCGGCTCCATCATGGCGTGAGACTGATCGGGCGTACTGTAGGTCTGGTCGAGTTGCACCTGGGCACCGGCGAATGCGCCGGCGAAGTCGCCGACCCTGCTGTCGCGATCGGTCGTCTTCGCCTGCGATGACTTCGCTCCGGCGAGATCGAACGCGCCTTCGGCCCGCGCGTAGTTCACCTCGAGCAGTCGAGCGGCGGAACGCGCCTGCTCGAAGGTCTCCGCGACGACGCATGCGATGGCCTGGTGGTAGTGGTCCACGCTCGGCCCGCCCAGCAGCCTGGCCGTGTTGAACTGACCCTTGCCGAGCTTGCCCGCGTTCTCGGCGGTGACGATGGCAATCACCCCAGGGGCGGCCTTCGCGCGGGTTTGATCGATGGAAACGATGCGCCCCTTGGCAATCGCGGCACCCACGATGTATCCGTACGCGGCCTCCGGCGCCGCGTCGTGCCGCTCGTAGGCATAGGGCGCGGTACCGGTGGTCTTGAGCGGCCCGTCGACGCGGTCGACCGGCTTGCCAACGACCTTGAGTTGATCGATCGGGTTGATGGTGGCGGGGGAATCGAATTTCATGGCTCAGCTCCTTGCGTCCGTCAGCACCGCGTCAAGGGTGCGCTCCACCAGCGTGACCTTGAATGCGTTGTGCTCGGTCGGGCGCGCATCGGCGAGCAAAGCGGCGGTGACGGCCTTGGCGCCGCGCGGAAACTCGCGCTCGGCGGCCTCGATGCGCCACGGCTTGTGCGCCACGCCGCCGAGCGCCACGCGGCCGGTGCCGTCGCGCTGCACGATGGCCGCGACCGACACCAGCGCGAACGCATAGGACGCGCGGTCGCGTACCTTCGTGTAGACCTGCCGGCCGCCCACCGGCGCCGGCAGCCGCACGGCGGTGATCAATTCGCCGGGGGCCAGCGCGGTTTCCACCTGCGGCGTTCGGCCGGGGAGGCGATGGAAATCCGCGATCGGGATGGTGCGTCGCGCGCCGTCGGGCCGCAGCGTCTCGACGGTCGCGTCGAGCGCGCGCATCGCCACCGCCATGTCGCTGGGGTGCGTCGCGATGCAGGCGTCGCTCGAACCGACGATCGCGTGTTGCCGGTTCACGCCATCGATGGCCGCGCAGCCGCTGCCGGGCCGGCGCTTGTTGCAGGCCATGTTGGTGTCGTAGAAATACGGGCAGCGCGTGCGCTGAAGCAGGTTCCCGGCGGTCGTCGCCTTGTTGCGCAACTGGCCCGATGCGCCGGCAAGCAGCGCACGCGACAGCAGGCCGTAGTCGCGCCGCACGGCGGCATGCGCCGCCAGGTCGGTGTTGCGTACCAGTGCGCCGATCCGCAAGCCGCCGTCATCCGTCGACTCGATGCGATCGAAGCCCAGACCGTTCACGTCGATCAGGTGTGTCGGCGTCTCGATCTCCAGCTTCATCAGGTCAAGCAGGTTGGTGCCGCCGGCGATGAAGCGAGCGCCTTGCCTGCCTGCCGCGGCAGCGACGGCTTGCGCGGGCGAACTCGCCCGTTCGTAGCTGAAGCTTTTCATGCTTTCGCTCCGGCATTCCCGCCTGCAACCTCGGTGATCGCGTCGACGATGTTGCTGTAAGCCCCGCAGCGGCAGATGTTGCCGCTCATGCGTTCGCGCAACTCGGCCGGCGAGAGCAGCGGCCGGGCGGTCAGGTCGCCGCTCACATGGCTTGGAACACCTTGGTCGATCTCGTGCAGCATGCCGACGGCCGAGCAGATCTGGCCCGGGGTGCAGTAGCCGCACTGGTAGCCGTCGTGCTTGACGAAGGCAGCTTGCATCGGATGCAGGTGGCCGGGCTGGCCCAGGCCCTCGATGGTCACGACGTTGCCTCCTTCATGCATCACCGCCAGCGTCAGGCAGGAATTGATTCGCCGACCGTCGACCATGACGGTGCAGGCACCGCACTGGCCGTGGTCGCAGCCCTTCTTCGTACCGGTGAGGTGCAGGTGTTCGCGCAGCGCGTCGAGCAGGGTTGTCCGGGTATCGAGCACCAGTTGCTGTTGCCGGCCGTTGACGATGAGGCTCACGGGCGTTGCCGCCGGCGTGCCGGTGGTGCGTGCAGTCGCGGCGCCGGCCGTGGACGTGCCGGCCAGCGCCGGCACGGTGGCGGAAGCGGCGCCGGCCTTCAGCAGGCCGCGCCGGGAAATCTGCAAAGCATCGTGGCTCGTCATGGGTATTCCTGTCCGAGATGAGGCGGTTGACCGGATGGGTCGGACAACTTTAGGCCGCGGCCCCTCTCGAAACTAGGCGTCGAACGGTTGTCGAACTGACAAGCTGCACTTGATAATGATCTTTTCGAGAGGGCCCGATGCCGATCAACGAGTTGCGTTCCATTGCCACTTTTGTGAAGACGGCCGAACTCGGCAGCTTGCGGCAAGCCGCAGCCGCACAAGGCATGACACCGCAGGCGGCAAGCCAGGCGCTGGCCCAACTCGAGAAGCATCTGGGAGTGCGGTTGTTTCATCGCACGACCCGCCGAATGTCGCTGACGGATGAAGGCCGGCATTTCCTCGAGGCTGCGCAAGCGCCTTTGCTCGGTATGCAACGCGCGCTGGAAACGACGCGGCAAGCCAAGGACGGCATCGCGGGTCCGCTGCGTGTGGTGGGTCCCCTGTCGGTCTTCACGCCGGTGCTGTGGCCGCTGCTGGACACCTTCTGTCGCCGATACCCCGAAGTCCAGCCCGATGTGCAACTGGACGACCGCATCGGCAACTGGGTTGAAGACAGGGTCGACGTGGGATTTCGCATCGGCCCGTCGCCGATGGACGGCGTGATCGGGCGGCGGCTTTTCACCTTGCAACTCATCGTATGCGCGTCGCCTGCCTATCTTTCGCAGCACGGTGTGCCGGAGAGCCTCGGTGCCCTGTCCACTCACCGCTGCAGCGCCTTTCGCAACCCCGGAACAGGCCGCGTACTGCCGTGGTACGTCAAGAACGGAAACGAGCTGGTCGAGCATCAGGTCGTGCCCGCCCTTACCGTCAACGATGAGGCGCTGGAAACCGAAGCGGTGCTGGCGGGCCATGTGATCGGTTTGCTCACCAGCGTGGCGGCCGCGCCGCACATCCGTGCAGGGCGACTGGTTCCGCTGCTTCTCGAGCATGTCGCGGACAAGTCGGGGGTGTTCGTCTACTACGGAAACCGCACATCGTTGCCGGCCCGCGTCCGTGCGTTCATCGACGTCGCGATCGAACTGCTGGCCGACAACCCGGCTTACGTGCTCGGCGCCGATGAACTTGCCCACGCGCAAACGGCTTGGCGAAGTTCCCAGACCTTGGGCTTTGATTCGACAGGTTCCTGAAGCTGGATTGCCGGGTTTGCGGAGGCAGACCGGTCTGGGCACTTTCTGCGCAGGGTGGGTCCGCCATCGTTTGGACTCCGATCAAGGGCGCGAGCCCGTGCGGGGCTTCTGAGCAAACTCGCCACACGCCCGGCCGATGCGGCCAAAGCCGCCATCGCCAGGCCCCAGTGCACCGCACTGTGGGATGGCAGCAGCCCGAACATCAAGCTCATCAACAAGCTGCCGAGCGTCAACCCCGTGAGTCGGGCTGTGCCTTGCGCGCCACCGGCCGCGCCGCTGCGCTCCTTGGGTGCCGAGAGCAGCATGTTCTGGTTGTTCGGTGTCTGAAAGAAGCCGAAGCCCAGGCCGGCGAGGCCCGTGAACACGGCGATCGGTAGAACCGGGTCTGCATGCATCGGTTAGTGGCTCGCGCCGCACGCGAAGCGCCCGGCGTTCGCCTGCTGCGCGAGGGACTGCTCGATCTGGATGTCGGCGTTCTCGGCCGACCTCTAAATGAGCCACGTCAGTAAAGAAGATGTGGGCGCACATCCGCACTGAGAGCAAGAGATGCCAGCAGCGCAGCCGCGCTCAGGCCGCGAGCCGCCTCCCGCCACCCTGCCAGACAGCAACGCCATACAGTTCCTCCCCGAAGTCCGCCGGCACGTCGGCCCGCGTACGCGCCTCGTGCAGCGTGAGGTCGGCATGCAACAAGTCTTCGCTGATGCGGCGCACCACGGCGGGCACGTAGCCGCGGATGCTGGGCACGTCGCCCAGCGGCAAGCCGACGGTGGCGAAGCCGCCGGGGTTGTAGACATGGATGTCGCGCAGCCACGGTGCGGTGCCCGGCGTCTTCTCGAGGAACTCGAGCCCCGCGCCCAGGTAGGGCGCCGCGCCCAGTTCGTCGTCGCGCTCGTCGGGCGCCGGCTGGTAGCGGTCGCGCCAGCGCAGAACCAGTTGGGCGATGCCGGCCAGCTCGGGCCGCTGCGACAGTTCGTGCGTGTAACCGGTGCCCGCGATCACGAAGTCGAAATGAAAACGCTCGTCATGCACCGATGTCACCACCTGGCCGTCCTGCACCTGCGCGCCTTGCCACGGCGCGCTCAGGTGCAGATGGAAGTTCGGGAATTTCAGCACGCGCTGCACCGAGTCCGTCGGCGGCGTGGTGCCCAAGCGGCGGTAGCGCGCCGCATGGTGCCATCGCGTGGCATCGGGCAGCGACAGGTAGTTGTCATACAGGCCCGGGTAGCCGCGCACGCGCGCCACCGGCGTCGCGGGAATGTGGTCACGCCGAACGAACAGGTGCACCGCGGCCGCGCCGCTTTCCAGCGCCACCGCGGCCGCATCGAAGGCCGAGGCGGCACCGCCGACGACAGCCACCTTCTTGCCCGCCAGTGCGTCGAAGTCGATCGCATGGCCGGTATGGGCAGCAAGGCCCTGGTTCACGGCGCCCGACAGCAGTTCGGGAACAAAGGGCGCGCCGCTGCCGGCCACGCCGTTCGCGAAGATCAGTTTGCGTGCGGTTTCCGTGCGCGTCTGGCCGTCCACTTCGAGGTGCAGCCTGAAATGCGGTACCGCCGCGCTCTGCACCGGCTCGAAGCTCGCGAGCCGCGTGCCATAGCGCACCGTGGTGCCGGTGATGCCGCGGAACCAGTCGAGGTACGCGGCCCAGTCGGTGCGCCCGATACGGTCGATGGCGGCATAGGCCTCCTGGCCGTGCCGTGCCTCGTACCAGGCCTGGAAGCCCAACGCCACGACGGGACCTTCGGGACCGACCAGGTTCTTGAGCGTGCGCAGCTTGTGCATGCGCGCCCGCGTGAGCCACACGCCCGAGCGCGAAGCGTCGGGTGCCGCGTCGATCACGCTCACGCCGCCTACGCCCGCGCGCTGCAGCGCGAAGGCAAAGGCGCTGCCGGTCTGGCCGCCGCCGACGACCAGCACGTTGTGGTCAACGCCTTCGTGCGCGGGCACCCAGTTGGCGGGCGCAGGGCCGAGCAGGCGCAGCGCTTCGAGGGCTGAACGGTCCGGATTCGGGGGCGACGCAGAAGTCATGTGCTGGCCTGATCCACAGGACGTGGACTGAAGAAGAAATGCGGGCCCCGAAGGGCCCGCGAAGGCTGCCGTCGTCTGGCGGCCGGGAGACACTCACCCTCCAGGGCAAGAGCAGCCATTCTTGACGAGCGGACGCACCGCGCGAAGCTCGGAAATCGCATACGTTGATTCGATTTCCTTCTTTGCGATTCGCTCGCCGCGGCGGTGGTCCATCCCGCCTCCTCGCATATGCATGCGCGGTTTTCTTCGTTGATGACCCGGATGGCGCTTCCTACGATGCGTGCCTCCCAACACTTCCGAACGCTCCCGTGCCGGAGCGCGCCGCCATGTCCATCGAGCCGTCTTCCAACCTTCCCGCCACTACTGTGCCTTCGAGGCGCCTGGCGCTCAAGACGCTCGCCTCGTTCACGGCGGTAGGCGGCCTCGGAGCCCTCGGCCTGGCCGGCTGCTCGCGCGACGAAGGCAAGAGCGCGTCGGCCGGCGGCCCGGCCGTGGTGAAGCAGGCCGGGGAGAAGGTCGCCTTCAAGTACCCCGACAACCCCTCGTTCGACCTGATCTACCTGGCCGACCAGCTGGGCTACTTCGAGGGCACCAACACGCGCCCGCAGTACGTGGGCAAGATCGCCGCGCCGCAGATCATTCCGCTGGTGGGCACGGGCGAGATCGACTTCGGCAGCCGCATGGTGCCGCTGGTGATCTCGGCCATCGCCTCCGGCGCTGACCTGAAAGTGGTGGCCGCCGGCGGCAAGACGCTGCAGGAGGCGCCGCACATGAAGTACTTCGTGCGCAAGGACTCGGGCATCCACACGCCGAAGGATCTGGAAGGCAAGACCATCGGCTTCAACAGCTTCGGCGCCTGCGCCGAGTTCGTCACCAAGAAGTACCTGCGCCAGCACGATGTGGACGTGAGCAAGATCAACTTCGTGGTCATCCCCGACGAGCAGGCCGAGCAGACGCTGGTGACGCGCAACACCGACCTGGCGATCATCCACGCGCCCTTCTCGGGCCGTGCCGACAACGCCGACCAGCTGGTGCGCCTGTGGAGCGACTTCGACCTGGACGGCGGCCTGGGCGGCATGGCGCCCTACAGCGCCCACGGCCGCTTCATCCGCGAACACCCCGAGGCGGTGCGCGACGTGGTCACGGCGCTGGCCAAGGCCGGCAACTGGGTCAATGCCAACCCCGAGGAGGCGCGCAAGCTGGTAGCCAAGCGCATCAACATGGACCTGAAGAACGTGGACCGCTTCGCCTACGTGGACGACCTCGTGGTCACCGAGCCGCCGATCCAGTACTACGTGGACATCCTGCAGTCCGAAGGAAAGATCGCGGCGGGCAAGGTATCGGTGAAGGAGGTCTACACGAACGAGTTCAACCCCTACGCGCAGAAGCAGCCCGCGCAACCCACCGCGAAGACCTGAGCCGATGAGCATCAAGATCACCGCCCGCGGCGTGCGGATGGACTATGCGGCGCGCGGCGCCAGCGAGCGCGTGCGTGTGCTCGAGGGCTTCGACCTCGATGTGCGCGACGGCGAGTTCCTTTCGGTGCTCGGCCCCTCGGGCTGCGGCAAGTCGACCTTCCTGGGCATCCTGGCCGGACTCACGCAGCGCACCGGCGGCCACATCGCCATCGACGGGCGATCCGTTGCCGGCATCAACCGCAACCAGGGCGTGGTGTTCCAGGGCTACGCGCTCTTTCCGTGGCTCTCGGTGCTCGACAACATCGCGGTCGGACTGGAGATCCGCGGCCTGGGCAAGGCGGCGCGGCGGCGCACCGCTCAGGAGTACCTGGAGCTGGTGGGCCTGCACGGCTTCGGCGAGCGCTATCCGCATGAAATATCGGGCGGCATGAAGCAGCGCGTGGCTATTGCGCGCTCGCTCGCCTACGAGCCCGACGTGCTGCTGATGGACGAGCCCTTCGCCGCGCTGGACGCGCAGACACGCGAAGTGCTGCAGGGCGAACTGCTGCGCATCTGGGAACAGCACCGCAAGACCATCGTCTTCATCACGCACAGCCTGGAAGAGGCGGTGTATCTGTCGGACCGCGTGGCGGTGATGACGCAGCGGCCCGGCCGCATCAAGGACATCATCGACATTCCGCTCGCAAGGCCGCGCTCCGCGGAGCTGCGCCACACGGCGGAGTTCGCGGCGCTGCGGCATCGCGCATGGGAAGTTCTGAAAGACGAAGTGCATCTTGGGCAGCTCGGGCAGCCGCGCATCGCGGCCAAGCAGACGGCCGGAGCGCTGCCATGAGCGCGGTACTCGACACACCCGTGGTGCGCCCGCCCACGCGCCTGCTGCGCATCGTGCGCGGCGCGGGCCGTTGGGCCGAGCGCGGCATCGGCATCGTGCTGTTCCTGCTGCTGTGGGAAGCGCTGCCGCGACTGGGCATCGTGAGCGACGCCTACCTGAGCCCGCCCTCCGCGGTGCTCGCCGCCATCGGGCAACTGCTCGACAACGGGCTGCTGTGGAAACACGTGGCGGCGAGCCTGCAGCGCTCGCTGTGGGGGTTGGTGCTGGCCAGCGCGGCGGGCGTGGTGCTGGGGCTGCTGATCGGCGGCTTCAGGCGCCTGGCGGCCATCGTCGATCCGCTACTGCAGTTGTTTCGCCAGACCTCGGCCTTCGCGCTCTTTCCGGTGTTCATCCTGTTCCTTGGCATCGGCGAGCTGTCGAAGGTGGCGATCATTTTCTGGGCCTCGTTCTGGCCGGTGCTGCTGAGCACGGTGAGCGGCGTGAAGCAGGTCGACCGGCTGCTGGTCAACTCGGCCCTGTCGATGGGCGCCTCGCGCCGCTTCATCTTCTTCAAGGTGGTGCTGCCCGCCTCGCTGCCGTCGATCTTCACGGGCGTGCGGTTGGCCGGCGCCTACAGCATCACGGCGCTGGTGGCGGCAGAGATGATCGGCGCGCACTCGGGGCTGGGTTTTCTCACGCTGAACTCGCAGGAGACGTTCCAGATCCCGACCATGTACGCAGGCATCCTGATGCTGGCGGTGCTGGGCCTGCTGCTGAACTACCTGCTCGCGCTGCTGGAGCGGCACCTGCTGCGCTGGCGCCGGGGGTTGAGCCTCGATGAGTGAAACCGCATCCGACCCGCTCGTCGCCCATCGGAGAGCAGCCCGCAGCGCGGCCGGCACGCTGATGGTCGTGGCCATGGCGCTCGCTGTACTCGGCGGCATCGGCGGCTCGTGGGGCTTCGCGGGCACCGGCGACGCGGGCCTTCCCGCCTCGCTCTCCTGGCTGCGGCTGCTCGACACCGCGCCGCCGCTGCTCAACCTGCCGAAGGGCCCCGTGCTCGAACGCGCGGCGGCGCGCGGCGAGCTGCGCGTGGGCGTGCGCCATTACCCGCGGCCCGCACCGCCCGAAGCGCCGACGCCGCCGGAACCCGATGCCTTCGACGCGACGCTGGCGCGGCAGCTCGCCGACTCGTTGGGCCTGAAGCTGCAGCTGATCGGGCTCGCGCCCGAGGAACGGGAGTCGGCCTTGCGCAACGGCCGTATCGACCTGCTGCTGGCCGGCGTGTCCGACGATGCGGCACCCCAGCCGGGCATTGCCGCGGCACCGGGCAGCTACGACACCGGACACGGCGAGGTGGTGGTGTTGCGCCGCGGGCGCCTGCAGGACGAGGCAAGCCTGCGCGGCGCGTCGGTGTGCGTGGGAGAGGGTTCGGGCTATGCCGGCGTGGTGGCGCAACGCTATGGCGCACAGCCGCGCAGCTACCCATCCTCCGTGCATGCGGCTTCCGCCTTCATGGCAGGCGAATGCGCAGCCCTGGCCGAAGACGGCGAGGTGTTGAAGCGACTGATGGCCAATGAAGAGTGGCGTTTCTACAAGCCGTTGGCGCAGGGCCTGGCCTTGCACGGCGACGCTTCGGTACGGCTGACCGAGGGCGATGCGGCGTCGCGCGACTACATCGCCGCAGCGCTGCGCCGTTGGCAAGCCGACGGCACGCTCGCGAAGGCGCGCAGCGCGCGGGCGGGCAACCTGCAGTTCGAGATCACGCTGTTGAAGGACGGGCTGGTCTGTCACTCCTGAGGCTCTGGCTTTGCGTTCAGGGCGCATGCACAGGCCGGAGGACATTCGCGGAGCAAAGCACCCCGCCGGCGTGAGCACGCCCCGAAGAACAGGCGCCGCCGCATATCCATAGCCGCATTTCTTCTTTGGCCGCGTCGGCGTGCGCAACCCACACTGGTGATCCACACAGAGACAACGCACGCATCAACCCGCCCATGAACTTCCAGCAATTGCGTTCCGTGCGGGAGACCGTGCGCAGCGGCTTCAACCTGACAGAGGCCGCGCAGACGCTGCGAGCCTCCCAGTCCGGCGTGAGCCGGCAGATCCGCGACCTGGAACAAGAGCTGGGCATCGAGCTGTTCGTGCGCTCGGGCAAGCGACTCACCGGCCTCACTCCACCGGGCGACCACCTGCTGCCAATCATCGAGCGCGTGCTCGCCGAAAGCCGTCACCTGCAGCAGGCCGGCCACATCTACCTCGCGCAGCAGCAGGGCGTGTTGTCGGTGGCCGCCACGCATTCGCAGGCGCGCTACGCACTGCCGCGCGCGGTACAGGACTTCCGCCTGCGCTTTCCAGGCGTTCGGCTGCACCTGCACCAGGGCTCGCCCAAACAGGTCGCGCAGATGCTGCAGGACGGCGAGGCCGACGTGGGTATCGCCACCGAGGCGCTGGCCGACCATGCTCAGCTGCTCGCTTTGCCGTGCCGCTGTTGGCGGCATGCGGTCATCGCGCCCGTGGCGCACCCGCTGCTGCAGGAAGAAGGGCCGCTCACGCTGGCACAGCTCGCGGCCTGGCCTTTGATCACTTACGACAACGGCCTGACCGGCCGCTCGCGCATCGACGAGGCCTTCGCACGGGAAGGCCTGGCACCCGAGGTCGTGCTGGCCGCCATGGACGCAGACGTCATCAAGACCTACGTGGCGCTGGGCATGGGCGTGGGCATCGTGGCCGACCTGGCCTGCGACCCCGAGCGCGACACGCACCTGGGCGCCCTCGACGCGGGCCACCTGTTCGGCGTCAACCAGACCAAGCTGGCGGTGCGCCGCGGCGGCTACCTGCGCAGCTATGTGTATGCCTTCATCGAATGCTTCGCACCGGACCTGCCGCGCCCTGTGATCGAACTGGCCGCGGCTGCGGCGAATGACGCCTAATATCAGGGTTGAGAAGGTATGAGCGCCGCATACCTTTGAAGTCACCCCCTCGCGCTCGACGTGGCATCGATGGTGTACGGCTGCAACTGGAGGGCCGAGTGCGTGAACTGGCTCTTTTCAACTTGGGCTTGGATAGCAAGCTGCGAGGCTGCGATCTTGTCAACCTGAAGGTCAGCGATGTCTGCCACGGGGAGCAGGTTGAGGGAGGATCCAGCTACAGCACCGGTGGATGTGACGAGGCGCGTCAACGGGACGACCCGCTTCAATCACGATACCGTTGAAACTCTAATCTTGAAGTGGAGTTCAATGTCAATCATTTCGTGACGCTCATGCTGCTCGGCTCTCCCGCCGGATCAGCTCCAGCCCCTGCTGGTAGGTTGTGACCTCGAATTCAGGAAAGCGGCGCTTGAACTTCGTGGAATCGAAAAGGTTGTCCTGCTCGTAGCGGGGTAGAAGCTCCCTGATCTCGCGCACCTGCTTCGAGAAGAGCCCGGCGGCGGTCAGCGTCCACTTGCCGAGAACGCCATAGGAAGGCTCCCGGCCAAAAACCTCGCTGGCCATGGCGACGAACTCTTTGTATGTCAGCCGGTCGTCGCAGCAGGGCAGGTGCCAGGTCTGGCCGAACGCGTCAGGCGTGTTGCCCAGCGCCGCCAGCGCGCGGCTCGCGTCGGGTGTCCAGATGAGGGTGCGCCGCGTATCGTCGCGCACCGGCACGCGGGGCTTCCGGCCGGCCTGGAGTTTTTCGATCACCAGCGCATTCGTGAAGCTCTGTGTCTTGCCCGCGCCGTAAAACTCGGGCGCGCGACCGATGAACACGGGAATCTCGCCACGCGCCATCTCGTCCAACACCATCGAGGCCATCGCAGCGCGCACCTTGCCCTTGCGGCCCACCGGAGCGAAGGGCGTGTCTTCCTTCTGCAGCCGGGCGTCCTGCGGGTACATGTAGGTGTTGTCAAAATAGGCGAAGCGCGCACCGGCCGTGCGAGCCGCCATGAGTGCATTTTTCAGCATCGTTGGGAACTGCGCCTCCCACAGCTCCGTATCCGGCGGCAAGCCGGCAGTGAAATAGACCACACTGCTGCCCCTGACCGCGTTCAGGGTCTGCTGCGCATCGAGAAGGTTGGCGGAGACCAGGTTGTCGGTGTCGTTGACCTTGCGTGGGTTGCGGCTCACCAGCTGCAAGTCGCTCGTATATTCGCGCCTCAGTTCTCGCGCCAGTTCCGTAGCGATCTGGCCGTTGGCTCCCAATATCGTCTGCATTTCATCCGCCTTCGTGAAGTTGCACCTCATGGTGATGATCCAAAGGTTAACCTTGAAGTAAGATTCAATGTCAAACCATGTGCCCACCGAGCGCCTTTGGATCATGAAAATTGGAGAACTCGCAGAGCGCACCGGCTTGGCACCCTCGCGCATTCGCTTCTATGAACGCATCGGCCTGTTCAAAGCGGTCGAGCGCCAAGCCAACGGCTACCGCGCCTACCCTGATGAAGCGGTCCTGGTTCTCAGGCTCATCACGACGGGGCAGCGCGCGGGCTTCAGCCTGGACGAGTTGCGCGCGCTGCTGCCCAGCGATCTCGCGCAGTGGGAACACGGCACGCTGCTCGACACACTGCGGCGCAAGGTGCAGGACATCGAAGCGCTGCAGGCCCAGCTTGCGCAAAGCAGGATTCATCTTCTAGAACTAGTGCAGCAGATCGAAGCCAAGCCGAAGGACATGGAGTGCGCCGCCAACGCCCGGCGCGTGCTGTCGGAAATGCGGCTGGGCGACGCGGACAGCACCCCTGCGCCAGTCGCCAAGGCCCGTCGCCGCCGCTAGGCACCGGATTGAAGGGGCATACGCCGCTTGACCATGAAGTCATCTTCAACGTTAGAGTCCATTGCATGGACAAGCGCATCCTCCACGTCGTCAGCAACGTCGCCCACTACGAGAACCCGGCGCAGCCGACCGGCCTATGGCTTTCGGAACTGACCCACGCTTGGCACGTCTTCGCCGCAAAGGGCTATGAGCAGCGCATCGCCAGCCCGATGGGCGGCATCTCACCGCTGGAGCCACGCTCGCTCAAATGGCCACTGGCCGACGCATCCGTGAAGGAATGGCTGGCCGACCCGGCACGCAGGGCATTGCTATCGTCCACCGCGCGCCCGGATGAGATCGACCCCGCGACTTTTGACGCGATCTATTTCACCGGCGGGCACGGGGTCATGTGGGACTTCCCAGAGAGTGAGGGGTTGCAGCGCGTCACGCGGGCCATCCATGAGCGCGGCGGTGTCGTCGCGTCGGTCTGTCATGGTTATTGCGGGCTGTTGAACACCCGGCTGTCGGACGGCAGGTTGCTGGTAGCCGGGCGTCGCGTCACCGGGTTTTCGTGGCGCGAGGAGGTATTGGCCGGCGTAGCCGCGAAGATGCCTTACAACGCCGAGGAAGAGATGAAGCGGCGTGGCGCGCGCTACGAGAAGGCCTGGCTGCCGTTCGTCTCGAACATCGTTGTCGATGGCCGACTGGTAACGGGTCAGAATCCATGGTCGGCACGGGCAACGGCAGAGCAGGTGGTGGCTTTGCTGTAGGACGTCCTTTGAAGCGAAGCCCTGATCTCGTCTACACGCGCAGAGGCTTTACAAGCGAATTGCCCTCTGCTCCGACTACCAGCGGGAAGAAAAGCTAGCCACAAAAGCCGGGGCGATTCAGTTCGCCCTGTGCTGTTAGCCTTGCATGGTCGGCAGGGTCTCTGCCACGCCAACTCCGGCCATCGAGCCCAATTTTAGAAGTGAACTCACTATGACCAGCCCACTGTACAACGCCTCCGTTCCCGTCATGCAGCAGATGCTGCGCGCCCTGTCCGACGTGCTCAAGAAGGCCGAAGACCACGCGACGCAAAAAAATATCGATCCAAATGCGCTGCTGCAGGCGCGGCTGTTCCCTGACATGTTTCCGCTGGTACGTCAGGTGCAGATCGCCGCAGACTTCTCCAAGGGCATTGCCTCCCGCCTGGCTGGTGCCGATGTGCCGTCCTGGCCCGACACCGAGGTCAGCTTCGCCGATCTGCAAGCGTTGATCGCCAAAACTTTGGCCCATATCGGCTCCTTCAAGTCCGAGCAATTTGATTCAAGCGAGAGCCGCGAGATCGTATTGCGCCCCGGCACCCCAAAGGAAAAGAAGCTGGCCGCAGGCGCATATCTTCTGCACTACGGACTGCCGCAGTTCTTCTTCCACGTGACCACCACCTATGCCATCTTGCGCCACAACGGTATTGAGATCGGCAAGCGCGACTACATGGGTGCCTATTAACCCAAGACAGACAGGAGTTCAGCCACTCCGGTCACTGCCGCTCGATAGCAACTAGAACCTCCGTCGCTGCGCGATTTCAGCTAACTGTGGATGGAGGCTTTATTGCACGGTGTTGGCCACGCAGCGGTCACTCATGCGCCGCCTTCACCTCGACCCAGTGGCCGGTTTTAAGTACTGCTGACCTCGTCCAATTCGGCGTAACTTGCTTGCGGCTTAAAGAACCCGAAGCACTTCAAACTGCTGCCGGATTGGAGCGATCTGTATCGACACCTCATCACCCTCGCATTTGCCCAGCATTGCCCTACCCAAAGGGGCTTCGCTGCTGATGACCTGAACAAGCTGAGAGCCGCTGACCAACTTCATGCTGCCCCCCTCCGGGCCGAGAAAGAGCTGTTGCTGCTTGTCGTCGGAATCGACCAGGTAGACCAGCGAGCCGAGCTGTATGCCTTTGATGGCGTCGTAGGGACGCGGGCAGAATCGGCGCCAATTGGCCATCGTCTGGCGTATGGCTTCGGCGCGCCGAGCTTGGCCGGTGGCCAGGTAGGCGGCTTCGAGCCCCAATGTGTCGTATTTGTTTTCGGCGATGTTTTCTTCGTGAGTCGCCGTTTCATGGGCTGCCCGCACTGCCTGCTCGGCTTGCAGCAGGTCTTCGGCGAGCCGTTCCAGTACCTGCTGTTGCAGCAAGAATTTATCCATGACGAAAGATCGGTATCTCTAACAAGCGGGGTAGGTTTTGATTATGAAGGGCTCCAGAACCCTTCGACGCTTCTGTTGGCTACAGGTTGACTTCAGCTGTGGGCCCACTGCGGTCTTCCGACATTGTCCAAGGCTGACGGTCGTCGCGCCAAAGCTAGAAGACATCTCCTTCCACGCAGTGTCTAGCCAGGCACGCTGAATAAAATCCAGCCATGTCCGCCGCTCTAGTCCCACGCCCCCAGTGCACCGCTTGCCTGCGCCCGCTCAGCGCCTGCATTTGCCGCTGGGTTGCGCCCACCGCCCACGCGGTGGAGGTACTAGTGCTGCAGCACCCGCTGGAGGTACACCAAGCCAAAGGCAGTGCCCGCCTGCTGCACCTCAGCTTGGCGCACTGCCGCTTGGTGGTGGGTGAGGCATTTGCCGTGCCAGTCTGGCCGGTGGACGGCAAGCACACGCTGCTGCTGTACCCGGACAGTCTGCAAGATACCGCCCCGGACCTGCGGGTCTCACCCCAGCTACCCCCCGAGTGGCCGCAAGCCCAGTCGCGCCTGCGTCTGGTCGTGCTGGACGGCACCTGGCGCAAAAGCCGAAAGATGCTCCACCAAAGCCCGCCACTGCAACAGTTGCCCCGCTTGGCCCTGCGCAACCTGCCGCCTTCGCACTACCGTATCCGCAAAGCCCATGGGCCCGATCAACTGTCGACGCTGGAGGCGACCTGCTACGCCTTAGGCCAACTGGAAGGCGGCGCGGAGCGGTTCCAGCCCTTGTTGAATGCCTTCGACGGGTTTGTTGAGTACTTGGAGCAGGCTGGCGGGCAGCGGTAGGATTCAAGGCATGAGCTATGACGACGAAGATGCAAAGAGCAGACGAAACCTGGTGGTTGCGAGCACGCTTGTGCTGGCAGGAGTCTGGCTCAGAATCCCGCCCGGCGCATTGATCGAGCGGTTGACTGGCGTGAAGCCTGATCAACCGGACCAGCTCGCCACTAGCAGGATGCGGAAATACTCCCCTCCAAAGCGAGCCATCTTCTTCGGCGAAGACTTGCTTTTCACATAGTGCAGTCAGTTGCGGTTTCGGGAGTCGTTTTCGCTGATCTGAGGGTGTTCTGCGAGCCTC
>Ga0209935_1002895_pt1 | contig 19282 bp, 10 predicted proteins | sample ThiBio_1000_plan_2_FD_183958 | JGI IMG/M metagenome (GOLD analysis project Ga0209935, IMG submission 183958) | Wastewater bioreactor microbial communities from Cape Town, South Africa - Thiocy_cont_1000_plan (SPAdes) | ecosystem: Engineered > Bioreactor > Thiocyanate-remediating >... | reverse complement strand
ACATTGCTTTTAATACAACAAATGTTAAAGTTCGAGAAAATATTATTCGAATTATTCAAAATTCCGTCGATGAAAATAAACTAAATAACATTCAGATATTGAAAGATCAAATTGATGGCACACAAATCGAATCTTGTGTAGCTGATGAATTACGCGAACTTGCCATTTTACAAACATTAAAATTCGATGGAAATTCGTTGAAGAATTTGAAAAATCGTGTTCAGCAGGGATGCGCAATAAGTGAAGATCAGGTGAATAGATTAATTGATATTTTGGTAAATTTCGATAAACAAGAACAAGAACAAGAACAATCTGTCTACTCAGAGATAAGTGAAATATTATTTGAAATAAACCTTCAACAAGGCCTGAGCAATGTGAATATCAATCAAATCAGTCAAAATTCCAAATTACTGAATTTTGTTGATGTTATCGGTATTCTAGCCATAGCTTTAAGTCAAAATATTCAATTTTCAGATCAAATCATGGAACAGTTTTGGAAACAATGCTCGTCAATCGATCATAAAAAAGATCAGAAATTCAAAAATTATTTAATTTGTGCAATGGTAGCAACTGTTCTCATCCAACAAAAGGCGGCACCGATAAACATATACGAAAATATTACAGATTGGCTAACTGACCAAGCTGATGCAATTGAAGGGAGAATTCTCTGTGCAAATATTTTATCTAAAGGATTAAAACAAATTTCAAACTATCCTCAAACAACACAAATCATTACTTCATTGAAACAAGTTGCATTAATAAAACGAAACAATCGAGATGAAGATTTATTAAATAAACTTGTATTTGAAATTTTAGAAAATCATTTAGAAAGTGACTTTTTAAAAGAATATTATATTCAATTTAAATCACGAATTGGCAATTCTAATGAAGAATTAAAGCCACTCGATACTTTTATGTTCGACAATGAGAATGTTGTTCATGATCGCGAAAAATTCAATCTATTATGTGCATTGAACAATGTCTTGTTCAATCGAGAACGAATTGATTCAACAATTTTTGAACAATTTACTGTCAATGAATGGCGAAGAGAAATTTTATCTAGCGAATTATTAGCTGGAACATTCAAATTAATCAATCCCAATGATGGAATCAATGAATTTGAATTAGAAAAATTCCGAAATTCAATTCACTTAATCAATGATTTTATGCTTACACTTAATCCAGAAATTTATCCAATTGAAAATTTGTTACAAATATTAATTGACAAACAAAATCTTTATCAACTTCCCCTTCAAATAATTAATGATATTTTATTAATGCTGTTTGAATCAAATGTGACAGAAGCATTGGATATTGTCAAACAAGAACAGCAAACATTTTTCATACAGTTACGTCAACTATGGTTAGAAAAACGATTGAAACATTTTGCTATTGAATTTACAAATGAAGAACTAAGAGAATTCAATACATATTTACCATATAGAGCAGAAATAATTAATTTTGTTTTCAGTCAAATTCATGAAAATATCAAAATCAATGAATTAATAGTATTTTTTAGCAAATTATTTCAATGTGGTTTAACGCTTGAAAGCAGAGAATTCTTTCTAACAAAAAGAGTAACGAAGAAAATTAGTTTAAATGCTTTAACATTCCAATTGAATGATCGATTAGTTTATCTATTATTAACGAATAAATTTTCCAATTATGCCCAATATTTTCATGATAGTGAAAATTATAAATTAGGAACAAACGTTTCATCATTTGTAAAAAATGCATATAATCAAGCTGATACGACCTATTGGTACACGGCAGAAGACATCGCACAAATCTCATCGGAATTGATGAAAGAATTTGATCTTCGAATTACTCAAGCAATAGGTCAACAAACTGATCGAGATCTTTCGACAAGTTTAATGGACATTTTAAATGAATATAAACAAGATTCCAAATCGACCATTATTCCATTGAATGTCGCTGGCAGTCATTGGGTAGCCGTAGCAGTATTCTATAATCGAAACAACCAGCAACATGTTATATTATATAAAGATTCATTAGGTGAAAAAAATCTCGTTGAAGAAAGACAAGAAGTAGAAAAAATCTTTACCGAACAACTAGAAAATGTTCAGTTTAACTTTCATCGATCATGCGAACAATTGGATAGTTATAATTGTGGAGTATTTACTCTCGCAAATATGAATTATATGGCAAAGAACTTATCTAATAAGAATCGACAATCATTTATTGACAATTTTCAAACTTCGAATTTCATTACACAGAAACAAGCGAATGAATATCGTCGTGAACAATATCCAAAGATGTATGCATTGAGTTTATTTCAATCTTTCAAACGGCGAAAAATTGTCAATCATCATTCAGTCGAATTGAAATCCCTAAAAACTATATTGGAATCCACCTATCTAATAACAATTGATCAAACAAATCCACTTAATAATGGATTACGTCTATCGATTTGTTTACCAAAAGAAGAAAATTTAACCAAACAAAAAGATTATCAATATTTGTACGTCATCGAAGCGGCTGAAACAATTGATAATCATCCAATCGATTTTCGCACTGAGGATGAATTGAAGAGAAACATTCAAAATTTGCTGAAAATTAAAAAATATTATGCTGTAGAAAAGAATATCATGAGAGTATTAGATCAAGATTTATCAATCAACAATGGAAACAAAGAAAGAAAGTTAGATTCAAAAGAATTACTAATGAAAATATCCGACGAAGAACTCGAAATACTTTTAAATCAACTTTGTGTGGAAGTGAATGAGTCGAACAAACAGATTTTACGTGCAAATTTAGGCTTATCGAATCAACAATCCGCTAAAACAATTGACATAAAAGAATATGAAATACTGAAAAAATTACATGGAAAATTAACAAAAGTTTTAGATTCTGGTTGGACATTAAAATCAATCAAACAAATAATTGATCACATCGATTCAGCAGAAAAAATTCAAAGTTTATTTGATGCATTAGATCCAATTTATGAATATGGTTTAAAAGAATTTGATAATAATATTAAAGGGAAAACTTTAATGGAGATTTTAACGTCATCATCATCATGGTTCTCATCGGACAGTTTAACAAAACAAGTACATGACTTGGCAATATTTCAAATATTTGAAGGAACCTATAATAAAAATTTTCAACAATTAAGAGATGATCTATTAGATCTGAATCGGAATAAAAATATTCCCCTCCTTCAAGACGAAAAACTCAGCGAAGAATATGAAAAGGTTAAAATTGCATATATAAGTAAATCATCGGTATGTTCCGAATATGATGTGATTAAAGAATGGTCAACGTCCGACATAAAACAATGGAGTGAAAAGATCAAAAGATCAACGTCATATTCTGTTAGTGTATATGAAAAAATTGCAGTTGTGAAAAGAGCGGTCGAAATAACGAGTAAATTTCCTCCACGTGAAATTCAATTATTATCTGTATTGATAATGCTGAATGCCGAAAAAGATAAGGGACGTCTGGCACAAATTAATACTGGTGAAGGTAAAACAACAATTGTTGCAATGTTAGCGGCAATTAAAGCTCTGGAAGGACACCAAGTAGATATTGTTACGAGTTCACCGGAATTAGCCACACCACAATCGATCCAACAGAAAGAATTTTATCAACAATTTAATTTAACTGTATCACATAATGGAAATGATTCGATAGATATTAAAGAACGATATACTGCAGATATTGTTTATGGTGCAGCAGGTAATTTTCAAGGCGATATTTTACGTGATGAATACAATAAATTAGGCACTCGAAATGGTCGAAAATGTGATGTAGCAATTGTTGACGAAGTTGATTCAATGTTAATTGATGGAAAAAATCATATTGTGATGTTGTCCTCATCGATGCCGGCAATGGATCATTTAGAACCACTTTTAGCAGCGATTTGGATACAAATTGGAGAATTAGCCAAATGTATTAAAGATATCAACGGCATAAGTTATTATATTGATCAACCGGATATATTCAACGATGATGGAACCATCAAATCTGATCTAACCGACCATCTTTCTCCAATCAATGGTACAAAAGAAGATTTTATTAAAACTTGCACAGAAAAATATATACGAAAAGTGATTCGAGATATTGATCATTTAGAAGATGAAGAAGACAAAAAGATTCCTGAAAAATATCCTGAAATCAAAATTCCTAAACATTTAAGACAATTAGTAGTGGAAAGTCAGCTAACGAAATGGATTGATAGTGCAATTTATGCTAAATATCGATGTAAAAATGAACAACATTACATTATTAGAGATAGAAAAATTGCACCAGTTGATGCCAGTAATACAGGCATTGTTCAAGCAAATATGCATTGGAATGATGGATTACATCAATTTTTACAGATCAAACATGGTGCAAAAATTACTGCTGAAAATCTAACAACAAATTTTCTTTCCAATGTCACTTATTTCAAACGATATGGTTCAAATATTTATGGATTAACTGGAACACTTGGCAGTGAAAATGCTCAGAAATTGTTAAGTAATATCTATAATGTTGATAATGTAATTATTCCTCCCTTCAGAAAAAAACAATATCAAGAATTAACACCAATTATTGTCAATAATGAAAATGATTGGTACCAGAATATTGTTCAAAGTTCAATTAATAAACTCAATAATGGTCGAGGAGTCTTGATCATTACCAAATACATTAAAGAAGTAGATGAAATAAAAGATCGATTGATTAAGGCTGGATACAATCAAGCGAAAATCAAAACATATAGAACTGAGGATGAGTCCAAAACTATCGAAGAACAAATGACACCTGGAGAAATCATTATTGCTACGAATATTGCCGGACGAGGAACAGATATTCGAGCGAATAAAATTGACATAAATGGCGGACTACATGTATTAGTTACATTTCTTCCACCAAATGAACGAGTTGAACAACAAAATGTTGGCAGAACATCCAGAACAGGAAATAAAGGAAGTGGACAATTTATTTTATTACAAAAAAATGAAGATAATTATCTAAAATTAAAAGAAATTCGGGATCGAGAAGAAGAAATTGGAATACATATGGCAGAGAAAGAAATAGAAAAAGTAACAATTAAAGACGCAATATTTGAAGAATTTTGTAAATTACTCACGGATATTAGTGAAAATATTACTTCGAGAAACAATCCTGAACAGAAAATTCAAATCCGAGCGGTAGAAGATAGATTTGGCATTTGGTTAAAATTGCAAAAGACAACAACTACGAAAGAAGAAATGCTAAATAGATTTAAGATCTTTCAGCAAGATATTTTAAGTGATAAAGAAAAAGATCATCTAATCCAAAATCCATACTTCCATGTTTTAATTGGTAATGAATATTTGAAAAGCAAAGACAGACAAAATGCTATTCGTGAATATACCAGAGCAATAGAATTAGATGAACCATTTCAAGTCAATGCCTATTACAATCGTGGATATACGCAGCTTGCTAAATATGGATGTAACTGTGAAAAATATACAAAAGAAATTGATGAAGCAGTGAAAGATTTTGAACGAGCAAAAGAAATCATAAATGATAATTTTGAACCTATGTTACATGTTATTCAACAAGCATCAAATTCTGAAGCTTTATCTGAACAAGTATCACATAAAATGACATTGTTTGGCGTACAAAAAAATACAATTGAATCAGCCATTGGAATCGGAGCTGAAGAAATAAATAGAGAAATTGAAGCATTGAAAAAACACAAAGAACAAAAAGATATCAAACAAGAAGATAAAGAAGAAATTGAAAAACAAATTCAAAGTCTCGAACAACAAAGAAAATCACCAAATTTAGGTATTCTTGGTCAAGCAAGAAAAAAAAAGCACAATATTGAAGTTGAATATATGAAAATTGAGGAATCTTTACCGCAAGATGAAGACATCAACCTTTACAAAGAAGAAATCGAAGAATACAAAAATAATGGATTTCGAGGATCTTTTAAAATAAAAGAAATCAAACCGATTGATTGGAACGCAGTTATTGCTGTTGCTGCCCTTGGTCTGACGCAATTAGTTGCAGGTGCAGCACTTGCTGTATTTACTCTTGGCGCGGGTGCGTCTATTGGTATGGGATTAATCACGGAGGGAGTGAGTGACCTTATTACGGCAGTTAAAGATGGCATTATTAATCGAGATTTTAGTTGGGTATCATATGGAATACAAAAGGCTATTAGTTTGACAGTATCTCTTGCATGTGCCGGACTGGGTGCAATAAAAGATGCTGCTAAGACGGCAGTCGCTGGATTGAAAAGTATTGGTCAAGTAATGACAACAACAGTAAAAGCAGGATGGAAAATAGCAGCAAAAGCTATTGGGACAGGTTTAGCTAAAGGTGTAGCGAAAGAATTAGTAACACAACTTGTTGATTATGGTGTTAGTAAAACTTTAATGCCTTCAATTACAGAAGAAATTATGAGACAAGTTGAACAACCAATACAAAATGCATTATTGAAAAATGATTCTGTAAAAACGATGCTTGAATTAGATGGGAAAAATCGAAATAGAAAATATGAAAGTTTAATTAAAAGTAAAGCTATGGAATTATTATATACACATGAAAATCAAGGTGCATTAAAAACTATTACTGTTGGTATAGCTAAAGGAATAGCCACTCAGAAAATATCCGGTTTATCGACAGTATTGACAGCTTCTAAAGTAGTACAAGATTTAGCAGAATTAGTTACATTTAAGGACAATTTTATAAAAAAATTAAATGAAAAAATAGAAGAAATATATAAACAAGAAAATATTGAAAAAATTATTTCACAAAATAAAATATCACAAGATCAACACCCTCAACAACAACAACATGAAGTAAGCAAACAAACGACGACTGATAATAAACAAAAAGTCCAAACAAATATCAAGGAAGAAAATAATCAAAATTATACATCAACTTTTACTACAGATAGATCTGATGATGATATTGATATTAGAAATCTTCCAGAAGCAGAACAAATAAAATTGGAAAGAGAAAATAAATCTCCAGATGAATTATGTAAATCATTGGCAACAAATGTATCGGCGAATATGTCCAATATTATAAAACATAAATTAATTGCTCCTATAACTAATGCTGGTATCAATTTAGGTATGACAAAATTGACGTCAGGTTTAGATAAAAGTCTAAACGATGAGATTGGGAAATATCAAGCCGAAAGGAGGATCGAATTTTTTCAAGATCAAGATAAAAATAATCGAATAGGAGAAGAGTATAAGAAAGGTATGGAGGATGAAACTGCGGTAGCCAAGGCGGATGAAATGATAGATCAATTGAAAAATGGTGGAGAGGCTGGATTACCACATTTAGGACCATTAAGCGATGTGGCAGGAAGACCAATAAAAGTGTTAGATGAGAAAGGACAAGTCATACGCATTATTGGCGAAGACAAAGGTGGTGAACCCATTGAAGTTCAATATCATAAACCAAATGAAAATAATCCTTCTGGACACTGGACTCTACCAGGAGGACAAGAACCAAAGTTTGGTGACACAGGAAAAAATAATTGTTTATTCAATATTGTCGCGCAAGCTACAGGAAATGATCCTAATCAATTAAGACAATATACGGCTGCTAGAATGGAAAATGATAAGGGAAATCTCGCAAATCAAGCTCATGATATTATACGGTTGGAAAAATATAAGAAAGATGCGCTCGTAATGGGTGGCGCAAAAAGGCCGAACAAAACAAAAATTTTGGAAGGTAAAATAACTTATAGTCTGTTCTTGAAGTCGTTAGGCTTCCAATATTTTCGCAATGGAATTTGATATATATATATATATAACCCATCGGAATCGACAAAATGCGGACGATTGATCAAAAAGTATAGGAAATTGACAAATTTTCGATCGAAAATGTTCGTTTTTTAAGATAGGTTCTGTAACGAATTTAAGTGATAGAACGTATCATTATTGCTGTAGCATTTAGAGTCGAGGAAATCTGAAAGTATACCCTTTCACTTGTTTGTTTTCTCCTAAGACTGTAGAGAAGATCTAGCGAAGTTTTCTATGTATTTGTATGTGTGTGTTTGTAGAGGTCAGAAAAAACATCAGCTCAAGAGAATGCATTCTGAGTTCGCAAGTTGGTTGGCTGGTCTTCTTTGATTCCGGATTGATGGACGCTTAGGTTGCCATGAAGACCATCCGGGGGAATCTAGAGCCTTGATTTTCATTGGTCAGTCAGTAACCAATGGGAATCAGATTTTTCTGACAATAGAATATGAAATCGAGGCTAAAGAGATTGAGCTGCTCAGGTCTACTAATCGTACCGTTTCAATAAGAAGGATAGTAGGATACAACATTGGTGTTAATCGAATTCGTTACTAATCAGTTAAACTGGATACATAATCTATTGGGATATTGCCCCGCTACATAAAAACAACTAACCGTGAGAGTGTGGGTGCAAGTGTCTGATCTATATTTCACACACACGCCGTCACCCTCAAGTTTGACACTAGTGTCCTCAAAGAAGTAGTCTATCAGAAAATCGACTAACTTTTCTTATTGTCTTCTAGCTAGTAAAGACAAACCCAACTGCGTTCCTATCCAGTCGGAGGTTGGAGTTAATGGTCGAACTGAAAGAGTAACTGCAGAAGTTGGATATGAAGATATACGTAAAGATCCAAGATCTGGCAAAGGTTATACAAACGATGTAGCAGCCTCAATCAAATCGACACCTGGCTATCTTAAAACAGATCAAGTTGGCCATATTATTGGTGACTGTCTTGGTGGACCAAGTGATCAGAAATCTAACTTTTTCCCACAAAGTGCTAAAAGTAATAAGTCTTACTATGATAAATTTGAGTTCGTGGTTCGTCAACATTTGATGCGGATGCACGAACGAGGCGATCCGTCTCCGCGTGCGTTCATAGATGTCAGACTCCAATACGATGATCCAATTAGCGATAGACCAACTGGCATTATCGCGAAAGCTCGTTTCTCTGACGGGAAATGCGCAAGTGCAACAATTGAAAACGAATAGCCAGAATCCCAGTAGAAATCCACCGTTACTAGGAAGGTTAGGACAGGTGTTGTCATGTTGTTACACATTCTCTTTTATTCAGTTTTATGTAATTTCTCCTTTTTGTCATGTATTTTTGGAATGTATCCAGAGCTAGGACAAGTATAGATAATTGTACTTGCGTCTTAGCTCTGAATGTACGTATATATAAATATATGTATTGATGACACCGATAGTACTTCTATTACAAATAAATATATAGTTTCCTGATAAAGATATGTTTAATACAATAGATTCATAATAATAGAATTCTGCATAGCCATAACAATAATAATAATAGTAATCATCAGAATCATGACAACTACTTTTTCGACAAAATGTTTCACTCAATGCACTTAAAACTGAAGAATATTGAGATTTGACAATTGTTGAATTACCTAATCATTTCATTTTGAAAAAAAAGAAGAAGAAAATCTAATTGATGCAGGACCAGTTGTAAGAATTGAATATGATCCTGTTATATTAACATCATATGTTGTCACAATTAAAATATATTCGATTTCAATATTTAAATATAATTTCAATTTAAATTGTCTATTTCCACCAGTATCATCATTTGATGAAATTAGATTTAAAAAAGGAAAAGTAGGATTAAATGCATTTTTGTAAATGTAACCGAATGTATCTATATTACTAATACTTATAATTGTATAATTTCCATTCATAGATACATTCAATTGAATAGCTTCAAAATAATAACTTAAACTTGAATAACTATTTGTACGAAAATACTTTTGATTAAATATGTTCAATGATGATGAATACTCAGATCGTACTATTCAAGGACATCATTTGCATATTTTTATTATTGGTGTACACTTTAGTTTTTGTTTACTGTATAATCCTAATATTAACAAACACATATTTTTTTTTCTATAGAAAAAAATTTCTGATAATTCTTAGACTCGAACGCAGATACCTATTATTTCCAATGAAATTATTTACTTCAAAATCTCGATTCTTTCCTATGGTATTTATTAATCTATATGCAAATTATAATTTTGAATAGCGATCTGTAAATTGATTTCGTGTTCGAATCGAAGTAAAGTTGATTAAAATACAAGATTCCTGAAAAGTGTTACATAGGCGATGGTGGCGTTTGTCTGTGTGTGTGTGCAGTTTTAATTTAGAAAGTAGACAGTGGCGGGCCGACATGATGGCATGGTATGGCACTTGCCACACCAAAACTTTTGTTTCTCACTGGTCACTGCCAAAAACTGAATCCTTCTCTAAGCTTGGAAGAGTCCTCTCGCTACTAACACGCTAGGATCGAAAAAGAGATCCTTATCTCAACTTGGAAGAATCCTCTCGCTACTAAAACACTAGGATCGAAAAAGAGATCCTTATCTCAACTTGGAAGAATCCTCTCGCTACTAACACACTAGGATCGAAAACCATACGGTGACGGGTCGATATGGTGACATAGTATGACAGTTGCCACACCGTAACTTTTGGTTCTGGCCCACCACTGGCGTGTGACTCATCTACATGAGTTATTATATAAATACACAATGATTTTTATTATTCTCTTCAAATTTACAAAAAAAAAACAAAAATGGCAAGTGTAATATTTGGTTCATCTATTGATTCAATGAAAGATGAATTACGACGGGTACATAATGCAACTGATGATGAATTAATTTATCTTGAAAAAATTTTAAGTTTACGTATGAAAAAACGCGAAGCTTTATCTCAAGAATGTAATGGACATGCTTATCCATCAGTTATCATTGACAATTTTCTCTTTCATGGTGATTTAAGACAAGCATCAAATTTAAATATTTTAAAAAGATTTAATATTCAACATATAGTTAATATTTGTGATCATGAATTAAATCAATCAATTAAAGATAATCTCAATATTTTATGGATTCATTTTTATGATGAAATGCAAGAAGATATTAAACAACATTTCGAAAGAACAAATCAATTTCTACATGAATGTCAATTGAAAAATGAAAAAGTTTTAGTTCACTGTCAAATGGGTATTTCTCGATCATCATCTATTGTTCTTGCATATCTTATTAAGTAAAAGATTTTCATTTGATTTTCAATATTTTTATTTGTTTTCTTTTTTTTATAGATATCATCATGATACAGTTTATGAAGCATATGATTATCTACTTGAACGACGTCGAATGGCTGCACCCAATTTAGCTTTTTTATTACAATTAATTCGATATGAAAATCAACTACGTTCAGCAAAAGAATGTTTATTTTTAAAAATCTAATAAAGATATAATCATTTAAGATAACTTGATTTAGAAATCGATTTAATTTCTTGTCATTATTATTCGAAGAAAAATCTAACTATCTCTATCTGGCTATAAGCATTAGAAAAACTGAAAAAACAGTTATCAACATCGCCAAATATAAAATTAATTACATCCCTATTTCTATTTGTTTTGTTGAGAAAATAATTATATTAATCTTTGAAGAAATTGTTGTTCGAAATTTGTTAGTAAGACCTCCATATGGTACCCTACAACGACATCTTTTATTGCGAACATGATTGTGCAATATTTGTTAATCATCTGTTTATCATATGACTAAAAAGTTGTATACGTGGCACGTTGATATATTAGAATTGTCTTGTGCAAAACGATATAGAACTTTAATATTGACAAATGAGTTTAACTACTGCTCAGAGACAAGCAGCCGTGAATGTATTGATGTGCGGGCCCTGGGGAGCTGGTATGTATTATCTTTTTCTGTTCGAATGACATGTTTTCATTTAGGCAAAACGAGCATTGTTTACGTTATGAAACATGGCAAAATGATGGAGGCGGCTTTTCCAACTATCGGTGTCGATTTTGAACATCTCATAATCGGAACCACCATTCTAAGAGCATGGGAAGCTGGTGGCCGGGAAAGATATCGTCCTCTGAACGCACCCTACTATCGAAATACAAAAGCTTTCGTTTTTGTTGTTGATTCAAATGATCGACATGGAATAAATTTGGCGTACACAGAATTGCGTCAGATGAGAATTGAAGAGCGCTTCAAAGATAAGCCAGTTCTTATTCTTGCCAATAAACAAGATTTGCCTGATGCAATGTCAGTCGATGAATTAAAAAACAAACTCGGTTTGAATGAATTCGATGAAAAAATTGTATGGCATTTACAAGCTGCTTCTGCTCTTCAAAATCAAGGTATCAAAGAAGGATTCGAATGGTTGGCAAGCAAATTTGTTGTAACAACTGATGTGATGAAACCAATTGAAGAAACTGTCAATGATACAGTTGCGATTAAAAACTATATTTTATCCCTATTTAATTTTAATAGCTGGAAAAAAATGTTCAATAAATTCTTCGATTCTTAATTATCATCTTTTCTATCTGAACTTTTTCTAATGTTTTCACTCATTGATAGAATCATAATGAATGATGTGAATCACCTTGATTAAGAACAGACTCATTTGCTAGATCCGTAAGCCACATGTAAGATTTTAAATAGCCCCAGGTCAAAAAAACATACGTCAGATCGTACAAGATCTTATCAGATCTTACACATACAAGATTTTTTATACGATATTGACACAAGATCTTACAATATCATATGCGTTCAATTTTTTAAAGATTTTCTCAGATTCTGATTGAAAGATACCAGTGGAAATCTTGTAAGATTCAAAACTTAAGAAACGTACAATACCCAACAGAATGATCCTTCTCGGACCGTATCAGATCATGTAAGATTCATAAAGAAAGAAACATACACTAGTACTTATGTCACATCTTCTCTGATCGTGTCTGATCGTATTTGGTCTGACAATGGTCTTTTTTTCTTATTAAAGAAAGACGGTTAAATCGTTTTATTATGAATAAATATACATAATAAATGGATATGTGTTGCACGGACTAATTTTTAATATTACCGAAATGGGAAAATATTATTTATACCTTCGTCAAAAGATATTGTCTTCAAATCTATTAAAAGCACCAGTTAATCTCTGAACTTTGCAGAAATGAAAAAGACTTTCCTCAGAATTTTAAACGAAATTGTTCGCATTTCAAATCTAATATGTACACAACCGCGACTAAATCCGAACAGAGTACCGATTTGAGCAGATAAACTCGAAATACTTTCGAACTCACCTTCATTAAGAGAAAAAAACCTACGTCCATATACACCTCAAACTAATCCCTAACTTAAAAAAAAAAGATATGCAATGTCATCTCAAACTATAGCTGGTAATCCTTTAACATCCGAAACGTCTTACATATCTATGGTGAGAAAGAGACAACCAACTGGATACTTTTATTAAGTAGAAGAAGAAACGTTATAATCTTCTCATTTTTTTTCTTGCTAATAAATCAGAAATTTGTGATTAATAACTGAAATGACTTCTCGACAAGTTCAAAATGTGCAGTACAGTGATTGGTCATCAACACCAGCAAAAACTTTTCCTCGACAGCAGTTCTTTCATGAAAAAAATCAAACTCAAATTCAATCTAATATCATTCATTCTGTTAATGCAAATCAGAGTTTTTCAAAAAATCAGATCAAAAAGAAGTATGTTAAAGAAATTATTAAATACATATTTATTTTACACTTTTCTAAGGAATCACAGACAATGGTGGTCATCAATATCTTCTTTTGTTCCTGGCATTCTGTTCGGCGTCTTAGCTGGGTGTATCATATTGGCTGTAATATTACCTTTGTGGTTAGTCAAAGGATCAACATCAGAAGTTACGAGTAAATATCTTAAAATAGAATCCTTGTCGATTAATAAACTTTATTTTGAATCCATCGCTTATTGTTTTAGTAACACCAAATGTAGTACTGCGATGGAATAAAAATGGAATTACGGTTGCTGGAAATGGGACTACAAATAATACTTCCAGTATATTGATGGGTCCATATGGTTTTACCCTTGATTCATCTAAAACACTCTATATTGCTGAATATCACGGTCATCGAGTGACAAAATGGACAGTCGGTGCTTCTACGAGTGTCATTATTGCAGGTTCACTGAATGGAACTCTTGGCAACGGTACAAATGAATTTTATCATCCTCTTGATGTATTAGTTGAATCAAATGGTGATATGTATGTCACAGACAGATACAATCATCGATTACAATATTGGCGAAATGGTGCTACGTCTGCTACTACTATTGCTAGTATGTATTACAAACCGCGAGATTTCAATATATTATTAAAAACAAAAGTTTTTAAAATAATTTTCTCATAGGCTCATTATATGGTGCAGCTGGTATTGTTCGTGATCCAAATTCTAACGTACTCTACATTGCATGTCCCAGTAGCCATAGTATCGTCAGTTACCCATCAAATAGTGTAGTAGCTGGTGGTAATGGTAATGGAATTAGTCAGACACAATTGCTGACGCCTTTTGGTTTCGTTTTTGATTCAATATCGCGAAGTTTTATAATTACTAGTCATCAGGGTCATAGTATTGTTCGATGGCCATTAAATGCAACGAATTGGACGTTGGTTAGTGGTACGCCTGGTTTTGCTGGGAGCACCGCATCATTATTAAATGGTCCAGTAGGAATCACACAGGATCTAATGGGAAATCTTTATGTTGCTGATTCTAATAATCATCGTGTTCAATTTTTTGCAGATGATAATTCCGAAGGTTTGACTATTGCTGGTATTTCTGGCACATTTGGTTCTAATTCTACCCATCTACGATCACCCTATTGGGTTAAACTCGATAATCAACTGAACTTATATGTATCGGATATATCGAATAATCGCATTCAAAAATTTCTTCGGTATTAATATAAGACTAGTCTGGACGATAGTGTCGGACGCCTTTCTTTTTATTAAAAAATACACTAAGGACTAATTAGCACCTATATTTATAATTATTTTCTATTGAATATCAATGACAATAAAATCAAGAGAAAAATATAGTTTTTGAACTTTTAAATGATTGTTTCTTCTATTGTTGAAATCGTTTGTTCCAATGAATCTTTTGGTGGTGCATTAATATAAATAAATCTTATGATTTTCATAGGTTTCTTTTTTTTCTTTTGTATATTACATTTTGTTAATTGAAGTTCTCGATCTATTGGATCAATACCAAAACAATATTTTAATATATCTAATGTAATAATAAATATTGCTAAAGTTAATATAGCAATGATTGCAACAAAAGCAAATGATTTTGAAATGATTTTAAAAAGTGTCATTTGATTTGATGTTGTTTCACAATTTCTACCAGAATAACTATTACCAAGACATTGACAACTATAATTAAGTAATAATGGTTGACAAACACCATTATTTAAACACATAGTATTTTCACAATAATTAACTTTTGTTTCACAATGTTTACCTTGCCAACCAGATGTACATTCACAAGAAAATGTTCTATTGGATGTTTTATAACACGTACCTATAAATTTCATCATACAATTTACATATAAATATATATATATTTATTTAATTTACCATTATTCCAACACGTATTTATTTGGCAAAGTTGATAATTATATTGACATTGAGTACCATTGACATCAATTGAACATGAACAAATATAACCATTGACAGTATTATTATCATTGATACAAGTACCACTATTTTGACATGGTTGAAGTATATCACATGAAAAAGAAGATATATTACAATTAGAACCAATTTGTGTCGATGTTGGACAAGTATTTGGAACAAAAACTGATGATAATTGACTACCTATATTAAAAGTTGTTTGAATATCATGATTTGTTGAAGTTTCTATGAATGACAATAATCAGTTAATTCAAATCAAATGGAAACAAACTAAAAAATTGATACTAACCTATCTTTACAGTTGTTGTTAGTTGTATTTCAGAAGTTGTAGTTTCATCTGCAATAAAAACAAAAAAAAATGACCAATTTTCATATTGGACAGATAAAGCCTATAAAGGTTCATTTTAAAAAAATTTTCTATGGGTGTGCGTGTGTGTCTGATACAGTTTTTTTCGAGGATTACAAATATGTAATTGGCTTTGTACAGGGACGTAGCGACGGGGGGTTATTAATGTAAAATATTAAAATGAAATTAAAATTACTTTTAACAATAGGTGAATTTGATGTTTCTGGTGAGATAGTTGTTGAAACTAAATTAATACAATACAAATATTATTGAATAAAATTTAACATATTTTAAGATACTAACTACAAGAATTAGTTGCCAAAAAAAACTTTTGAATACGATTATTGAAGTAGTCAGTGACAAAAATGTTTCCATAAGAATCAAAGGCCAAACCGTGCGGTGAACTTAATTTATCAGGTGAAGAACCATTGCCAAAACAGCCAACTATACATCGATAACCGTTGATATCTGATCCAACAATGCGATGATTGGCGCTATCTGTAATAAATAAGTAACCGTCACCATCAAACACAATATCGATTGGATAAAATAAATCGATTGTTCCTGGTGCACCATTTCCTGCGATTGTTGTTGCATTCAATTGTCCTGTTCGAAAAAACTGAATTCTATTATTACCATAGTCTGCTACATATAAATTGGAATTAATATCCAACAATATTCCACGCGGAGAATTAAGCATCAATGACGTTGATCCATTAGATCCTGTTCCAGCAACTGTTATTATCTGAGTGTCATTATTATCAAGTGATATTTTGATGACGATATGAATGGCAGACAAAGAACAATATAGAACATTGTTACTACTAATAAAAATATCCAAACATCTTGTACTAGTATTTAAAGTAAACAGTTCTTGTATTGGATTTAATTTCCATGTATGAATGCCACCATCACTACTATCGATATAGATATCATTGGTAATAGTAACAAAAATACTCAATGGACTCGAAGACTTTGTAGCATTTATTATCGTTGAATTAATGTCTCCTTTAAACCATACAATAATTTGACTTTGTTGCTGGTTATTTACATAGACAGAGTCGTTAATATTGACAAAAATTCCATACGGATGAACACCAACTGTGCTGACATTTGCAAATGTAAGTGCTGTTGAATTCCATGTTGCCGAAGGACAAAATCTTGGTTGATTATATGATACAACTATAATGAGAAATACTTTTACTACTAAAGAATTTAAATAATGCAAATAAAATTAAGCTAATATTTCTATTGTTACAAGTTGTGATACAGATTTTAATTCCTTTATTTTTATCTTACATTAGAATTAAAATCAATTATAACAAATTAAAGAAGACGAAAAAAATCTATGCAATGTTTTTTCTTTTTGAATGATTATTAATTTCATATAATCACAATGTTAGATTTGAGAGCACTGTGCAAGTACAAGTACTCCCTGCAAAACGCTCTTGGCGCAATCCCTGTGGGAATAGAATACGAAATACGTCTAATTAACCGCTTATTCCCTTCCCTCAGCAAGACAGATATAGACAGACACTAAGAACAATTGTTATTCAATGTAGAATAGAAAAACTTAATCGACGTTATTATTATGAAATTATCAACTTAATGGAACATTTATATCAATTATCATTTATTATGTATGTTTTCTTTTGACATTTCAAGGCTAATTTTCTTTTTTACTGAAATATATTTCTTTTAGGATCTTTGATTTTACATAGAAACTATTTCTTGATAGAACTCACCACATGAATTTGATGATAAAAAGAATTTTTGAAGTCGACGATTGCTTATATCGATGACATATAAATTACCGTAGGTGTCGAAATTAAATCTGTGTGGATGATTTAATTGATTAGCTGCTGCACCCTCAACGCCTGTACATCCAACTATACATCGGAAACCTCCTGGTCCAGATCCTAAGATTCGATGATCGTTATAGTCCGTGATGAATAAATAACCATCCCCATCTAGAGCAACTGCAGTTGGTGTATTAAGTGTCAATGTTCCATTTGATCCATTAATTACAATAGTTGTTCCATTCAATTGACCTGGCCGAAACAGTTGAATTCTGTGGTTATAGGAATCTGCCACATATAGATTTAAGTCAATATCGACTACAATTCCTCGAGAACCATTAAGCATATATGATCCAGACCCAGTATTACCATTGCCTGCAACAATTATTGAATCGTTTGCATCGGTCTTTAATGATTTCTTAACTACTTGTTGAGGACTCTCCATAGAACAATAAAGGTTATCCTGAATATCAATAAAAATACCATAACATGTTCCAGCAACATACATTGCGACAGTACCATTTGTTTGATTTTGTGTATATTTGTCTATATGAGGACTAGTAGCGTTGTTATAAACATAAATATCACCATTACTAGCAACAAACAAAGTATTTGCTGAAGTCGATCCTACAGAAGTAGTTCTTGAAAAAGTAATGTTTCCCTCCAACCATATTTGAATACTATTAAAAGATGCTACTGGTACATAAATAGTATTGTTGATATCAATAAAAACATCATAAGGCTTGGAGCCGATTGAAATACTATTTGCTATAGTTATGGCATTAGGATTCCATGTTGCTGTTGGACAAAACTTAGGTTGATTATAAAAGAGTCCTAAAATGAAAACAATATTTAATCATTCACTCTATCATTCGAATGAAATTCAAAATAATTATTTTGAACCAAATATATCATTACACTGATAATATTAATAATATATAGATCTTATGTATAGGGGGGTGAAAGACTTATGATTCTGATAAGATATATCATAAAAATTAGTCAAATTTCATTTTATTTCGATAGAGTCGCGTTGTAATTTTAAAAGAGGTAATAATAAATGATGAATAAAGAGAAAGGATGCATAAGATTCAGTGGACTAATTCCTTGTTTAGAAGAAATGGAAATACTTACCACAAGAATTTCTTGTTAGTAAAAATTTTTGAATACGATTATTGTCTGAATCTACGACAAACAGATTTCCATAACTATCGAAACTAAGACTGTGTGGACGATTCAGTTGATTGGCTGTTGAACCTGCATTGCCCGAACAACCAAATAAACATTCAAAACCAGAAGGTCCTGATTTTACAATACGATTATTGCTATAGTCAGCAATGAAGAGATACTCATCAGCATCGAGAACAACATCAGTTGGAGCATTGAGTACAATCGTTTCTGGTGCTCCACTTCCAGCTACTGTTGTTCCATTTAGTTGACCAGATCGAAAAAGTTGAATTCTATTATTTGTATAGTCTGCGACATACAGATCTAATTTAACAGTCACAAAGATGCCTCGAGGATTGTCAAGACTATTTGATGCAGATCCAGCAGTGCCCGTGCCTGCAATAACCGTCGTTTGATTTGTATCAATATTTAATAATTTCTTGACAACTTGGTGGAATGAGCCAATAGAGCAATATAGATAATTATAG